>Ga0209415_10000505_pt1 | contig 72490 bp, 64 predicted proteins | sample PeaSoiSIISIP2007_FD_187696 | JGI IMG/M metagenome (GOLD analysis project Ga0209415, IMG submission 187696) | Peat soil microbial communities from Weissenstadt, Germany - SII-SIP-2007 (SPAdes) (version 2) | ecosystem: Environmental > Terrestrial > Soil > Wetlands > Peat | place: Germany...
CCAATCTGCCACAAAGATTAACATTGTGGCTCCCCCACCCCCTCGCCCCCTCCCTCCAGGGGAGGGGGGATTATAGGCCGGGCTATGCAACTGGATGATGCAGGAATGGACTTGACATAGTACTGAGTTTCGGTACTAATATCGTATAAAAAAACGGCACGCAAAGACACTTGAGTTGATCTTCCACCGGCCTGTTTCCGGGAACGTCAAATGGAAGGACATTGAGGCGCTTTTGGTATCTCTGGGTGCCGAAATTGCCGAACGCGAAGGGTCTCGACTGGAAGTTTATCTGTTCGGAGTTGTGAGGGTATTCCATCGCCCGCACCCGTCCCCCGACACAGACAAAGGCGCAGTGGCCGCGATACGGAAATGGCTGGACGAAAACGGGGTTGAACTATGAATACGATGACAATCGACGGATATGTCGCGGTGGTTGCTTACGACGAAGAGATTGACATGTTTCGAGGTGAATTCACTGGGCTCAACGGCGGGGCCGAATTTTATGCAACGGATATTGCGACGCTGCGCAAGGAAGGCGAAATATCCTTGAAGGTGTTCCTTAAGGCGTGCGAGACACGGGGGATAGAGCCTCGCAAGCAGTATTCCGGCAAGTTCAACTTGAGAATCCCCCCTGCCCTCCATGAGCGGCTGGCGGCCCAAGCGGCCGCCCACGGCAAAAGCATCAATGCCTGGGTGGTAGATTTGTTGAAAGATCAGTCTGAGCACGCAATCTGAAAGCCTGGCGGACTCCCCCACCCCCTCGCCCCCTCCCTCCAGGGGAGGGGGGATTACTCGAACAGCAGAGCTTAGCCACGGAGACACGGAGCACACGGAGGAGGCGAAACAACATGTTTTTTCCTTCTCGATCTCCGTGACCTCCGTGTCTCCGTGGCAAGATTTCCGTGTTTTTGCTGATAACAACAGTCCAGGGTTTCATCCTGTCCATCCTTACATCCCTGTTCAAAGGTTTTGAAGGCCTGAAAATGAGGACAAAAAAACGGCCTTCTCCGTGTTGGGGAAGGCCGTTTTTGCTGGCTAAGTTCGCTTTGCTGCTCAGGCTACTTTGAGGACGATCTTGCCGAAGTGCTTGTCTTCTTCCATCATGCGATGGGCGGCGGCTACTTCTTCGATCGGGAAGACTTTCTCGATGATCGGGACGATGGTGCGGTCGGCAAATTTAGGGATGGCACGACGCACGAATTCTTCGACGATCTCGCCTTTCTCGGAGACGGGACGCGAACGGAGCACGCTGCCGATGATGGTCTGACGCTTCACCATCATAAGCGCCAGGTTCAACTCGGCCTTGATGCCGGAAATGACGCCGATGATCACGAGACGCCCCTTGTACCCCAGGGAGTTCATGTTGGGGCCTAAGTACTTGGCGCCGACGTGGTCGAGGATCACGTCTACGCCTTTCTTGTTGGTGAACTCCTTGATCGCTTCGGTGAAGTCGGGGGTCTCTTTGAAGTTGATCACCAGGTCGGCTCCCAACTCCTTCACGCGGTCCATCTTCTCGGGGGAGGCGGTGACGATCAGCTTGGAGTTCGGGGCCAGCGCCTTGCAGAGCTGGATGGCTGCGGTATTGACACCGCCGCCACCGCCGTGCAAAAGGGCGGTCTCGCCGTCCTTAAGCCCGCCGATCATGAAGACGTTCAAAAAGGCGGTGATGTAGGATTCGCAGACGCAGGCGGCTTCTTCGAAGCTCATCGACTCGGGGATGCGCATCAGGTGGTTCGCGTAGGCCGCGGCGTATTCCGCGTAACCGCCGCCACCGACCAGGGTGAGCACGCGCTCGCCGACCTGCCAGCCGGTCACGCCGGGGCCGAGCTCTTCGATGGTGCCGGCCACTTCCAGGCCGAGGATCTCGGAATCGCCTGCGGGGGGCGGATACTTCCCTTCCCGCTGAACCAGGTCAGGACGGTTGATCGAGCTGGCATGCACCTTCACCAGCACTTCGTTTTCCCTCAGCGTGGGGCGCGCCGCCTCGCCGACCTTCAGCACATCGACCCCGCCGAAACCTTCCATCAAAACAGCCTTCATCGTACAAGCCTCCTTAGATAGTGTTAATTGACATCGAAAGGACTAAGTCTGGCCACGGAGACACGGAGATCACAGAGAAAGGGAAAGCAACGCATCTTGTTTCCTGCTTAGCGCCAATCAGGTCTTGTTTAGCCTTCTCCCGTGCGCTCCGTGCCTCCGTGGCTATGACTTTTTTCTCGTCTTTAATCGAACTTGATCGCCACGCCACGCGCGTTGATGTGGCTTGTGGGAAACATGACGTAGTTGTCCAGCTCCACGGTGATCTCAGGCAGCATCACGGCATCGGCTCCCATCCGCTGCGCCTCGACTGCCAGCGCCTCGTACGCCCACTTGTAGTCTTCGGGCGAGATGTCGGTGACGGCGCCGTAACGCTGGCGGCTCACCTGGAGGTTGGCGATCTTGTGGTAGGGACGGAAGATCTCGTTTTGGGTGAGCACCGGCGGCAGGTTCTCTTTATGCACCGTCACGCTGGCGCAGCCGCTGACGACGAGCATGCCCAGGGCCAAAAGCAGGACGGAAAACGCCGGAATCCAACGGGTGACAACACGTTCCATTTTTACCTCCCTGATGAGCGGCGGTTCTCGTCCGGCGCTCGAAGCGGGCTACAGTTTAACCGTCATTTTCCCACTTTACAACACTCTTTTAGCCATGATACTATTTCGCGTTTCCAAACCATGAAAATTTGAGAGGATGCTGTTCATGTCAGGCCACAATAAATGGAGCACAATCAAGCACAAAAAAGGCGCCGCCGATGCCAAGCGCGGCAAGGTTTTCACCAAGCTGATCAAAGAGATCACTGTTGCGGCAAAACTCGGTGGCGGCGACCCGGACGGCAATCCCCGCCTGAGGACCGCTATCGATAAGGCCAAAGCCGAGAACATGCCCAAGGACAACGTCGAGCGCGCCATCAAGAAGGGCGTCGGCGGTCTGGAAGGGACGACCTACGAGGAGACCACTTACGAAGGGTACGGCCCGGGCGGCACCGCGGTGCTGGTGGAGGTCATGACGGACAACCGCAACCGCACCGTCTCCGACGTGAGGAGCATCTTCAGCAAATGCAACGGCAACATGGGCGAATCCGGCTGCGTCGCCTGGCTGTTCGACAAGAAGGGTCTTCTGGTGTTCCCGAAATCGATCGACTTCGACCAGCTGTTCGAGGCCGCCATCGAGGCGGGCGCCGACGACGTGGTGGACGAAGAGGAACAGTACGAAGTGCTGACCGATCCGACCTCCTTCCACCTGGTGAAGACCGCCATGGAAGCCGCCGGCTACAAGCCCGAGGCCGCCGAGATCACCATGATCCCGCAGACCATGGTGAAGCTGGACGGAAAGAACGCCGAGAACATGCTGAAGCTGATGGACAGGCTGGAGGACAACGACGACGTGCAGAACGTCTACGCGAACTTCGACATCTCCGCCGAGGATATGGAAAAACTGATGTAGGTAACGGGCCCGGGTCCGGATGGAGATACTGAAGACGCGGCAGCGCGGAAAGGGTCCCCCCTCCGCCTGCCGCGTTTTTTGTTTGGGGAAGGAAAAAGCATGATCATTCTCGGCATCGATCCGGGTTCGCGCATCACCGGCTACGGGCTCATCTCGAAGGAGGGGAACCGGCTGGTGCACGTCGACAACGGCGCCATCTTCACCGACTCTGCCAAGGAGTTCCCGCAGCGGCTGGAGAAGATCTTCACCGGGCTCTCGGCCATCATCGCGCAGTACCGGCCGGAGGTGGTGGCGGTGGAGAACGTCTTCGTGGCGAAGAACGCGGCCAGCGCGCTCAAGCTCGGACAGGCGCGCGGCGCGGCCATCGTCGCGGCGGTGAGCGTGGGGCTTATCGTGCACGAGTACACGGCCATGCAGGTGAAGCAGGCGGTGGTCGGCACCGGGCGGGCGGAAAAGGGGCAGGTGCAGCAGATGATCAAGGCGCTTTTGAAGCTGCCGGAGATCGCCCAGGAAGACGCCTCCGACGCCCTGGCGGTAGCCATCTGCCACGCACATTCCGCGGGGATGAACCGGTTGCTGAAACTTTAAAACTCAAGGAGTTTAGAATGATCGCCCTGCTTACCGGCAAAATCGCCCATAAGTCGCCTGACTCCATCATCCTCGACGTGAACGGCGTCGGCTACCTGGTGCAAATCCCCTTCTCTACCTACTACGCGCTCCCCGCGGAAGGGCACTCCGTGTCGCTGCAGATCCATACTTCCGTCAAGGAAGACGCCATCAACCTCTACGGCTTTCAGACGCTTCAGGAAAAGGAACTGTTCCAGCTTTTGATCGGCGTCTCCGGCGTCGGCCCCAAGCTCGCCAACAGCATCCTCTCCAATAGCGAACCGCACGAGCTGGGGGATTCGCTTTTGCGCGGCGACCTGGCCCGCCTCTCGGCTATCCCGGGAATCGGCAAGAAGACGGCGGAACGGCTGATCCTGGAGCTCAAGGAAAAGGTGACCAAGCTGGGGCTCGCGCAACACGCGCAGGAAGCCGCGCCGAAAACCGGCAAGCAGGATGTCCGCGACGACGTCCTCTCCGCCCTCCTCAACCTGGGGTACAAGGAATCGGTGGTGCAAAAGGCGCTCAACGAGATCCGCATCGCCGAGGACGCCGGCGTCGAAGCGGTCCTCAAGCAGGCGCTGAAGATATTGATGAAGTAGGATGCTTGAGCCGGAGCCCCCGTTGTAACGGGACTTTCGCGGCACGCCGGCAACGGGAGCTGGCAGCCGTAGGGTGGGCAGCCCTCTGCCCACCATCTGACACTCGCTCCGCCATATCAACTGGTGGCGCATCGTCTGTCGATACAGTCGGGCTACTTTCAAAATTATTGGATTACCGCGTGGGCACAGGGTGCCCACCCTACGAAGTGACGATATAGATGGATTCCGAGAAGATTGTCATCCTGAGCGCCAGCGAAGGGTCTGCTTTTTTGTCGCGGAGGAAGAAGCAGATCCTTCGTTTTGCTCAGGATGACAAGCAGCGGTCCACCATTTCGAAGGGGGACGCTGATGCGGAATTTGGAGGGGGATCGTGAGCGATAGAGAAACAGCTGCCAGCTTTCCCGAAGGGCCTGTCGTGGTGCGCGACGCGAGCGAGGCGGACATGGCCGCGGTGCAGGAGATCTACACGTACTACGTGCTCAACGAGCTTGCCACTTTCGAGGAGGTGCCGCCTGCGGTCGAGGAGATGCAGGCCCGGCGCGCCTCGGTGCTGGCGCTCGGCCTTCCCTTCCTGGTCGCGGAAATGGGCGGCCGGATCGTCGGCTACTGCTACGCCGCAAGCTACCGCCAGCGCTCGGCCTACCGCTACACCATCGAGGACTCCGTCTATCTCGCCCACGGACTGGGCGGACGCGGCATCGGCACGAAACTTTTGCGTGAGCTGATCGCACGCTGCGAAAAGGGCCCCTGGCGCCAGATGGTCGCCGTGATCGGCGACAGCGCCAACGCCGGCTCCGTCTCCCTGCACGCCAAGCTCGGCTTCCAGATGATCGGCACCCTCCCCTCGGTCGGCTTCAAGCTCGGCCGCTGGGTCGACACCGTCTACATGCAGCGCCCGCTGGGGAAAGGCGATGCGGCGCTGCCTGCCTGACCATTCCTGCCCTCATCGCTTCCATTGACTACGACCGCAAAGCTGAAGGTAACAAACGATGAGAGTCTTAGGCCGCACACCCGTAAGCTGCCTCCCGTCTTGACCTTTCCCGCCAACTGTTATACCTTTGCTCGTCCCGAGATCCGCAACTAAAGCCTGGAGCAATATGACCCGCGCCATCACCCCGGAAAAGATCGAAGACGACAGCTTCGAAGCGACGCTGCGCCCGCGCGCGCTCAACGACTACGTCGGCCAGGAAAAGGCCAAGGGGAACTTGGGTCTCTTCATCGACGCGGCCCGCGGACGGGGCGAGGCGCTCGACCACGTGCTGCTGTGCGGCCCTCCGGGTCTCGGCAAGACGACGCTCGCCAACATCATCGCCTGCGAGATGGGGGTGAGCATCAAGTCGACTTCGGGTCCGGTGATCGAGAGGCCGGGGGACCTGGCCGCCATCCTCACCAACCTGGAACCGCACGACGTACTGTTCATCGACGAGATCCACCGTCTCTCCCACGTGGTGGAGGAGATCCTCTACCCGGCGATGGAGGACTTCCAGCTCGACATCATCATCGGCCAGGGCCCGAGCGCGCGCACCATCAAGCTCGATCTTCCCAGGTTCACGCTGGTCGGCGCCACCACCCGCGCCGGCCTCCTCTCCTCGCCGCTGCGCGACCGCTTCGGCGTCATCTCCCGGCTGGAATTCTACACGGACGACGAATTGGCCTTCATCGTCACCCGCTCGGCCCGCATCTTCGGCATGGCCATCGAGCCGGGCGGCGCCATGGAGCTCGCCCGCAGAAGCCGCGGCACCCCGAGGATCGCCAACCGTCTTCTGCGCCGGGTGCGCGACTACGCCCAGGTGCGCGCCGACGGCGTGATCACCCACGGTGTGGCCGACCGCGCGCTGGCGCTTCTGGAGATCGACCAGATGGGCTTCGACATGATGGACCGGGCGATACTTCTCACCATCATCGACAAGTTCGGCGGCGGGCCGGTGGGGCTCGACACCATCGCCGCGGCCATAGGCGAGGAGAGCGACACCATCGAGGACGTCTACGAGCCGTTTCTGATCCAAAACGGTTTCCTGAACCGCACGCCGCGCGGGCGCGTCGCCACGCCGGCCGCCTACCGCCATTTCAACCGCATCGCGCCGGAGACGCCGCAGGGAAGGCTTTTCTGATGCAGATGATCTTCGACTTCCCGGTGGTGCCCCGCTTTTCCCTGGAAAACTTCGTGGTCTGCGGCGGCAACAAGACCGCCTACCAGTTCGCCCGCAAACTGATCGACGACCCCGCCGAAAACCTGCTCTACGTCTACGGCCCCGACGGCTCGGGGAAGACCCACCTTTTGACCGCCCTTTCCGACGCGCTGGGGGCGGAATATTTTTCCTTCCGCGACGCCGGTGCGCTCTACGCGGGCGACTGTGAGGCGGAGGTCGCCTCGCGGCTGGCCGAGCGTTTCGCGGCCGCACCCGCCCTCGTGCTGGACGATCTGGACCTTATCCCCGACCGGCAGGAGGTAAGGGTTGAGTTGTGGGAATTGTTCAACGGCTCTTATACGGCGGGAAAGAAGATCGCGCTGGCCGGGCTCACCCCCCCCAAGGAGTTGCCGAACCTGGACGGGCACCTGACGAGCCGGCTCCTCTGGGGGCTGGTGGCGCGCATGGACGTTTCCGACGACGAGTCGAGGAGGATGATCCTCAAGAAGCTGGCCGAGGACCGGCAGATCCACCTCCCCGACGAGGTGATCGAGCAGATGCTGCTCAGGGTCAGGCGGGACATCCCCTCGCTCGTCTACGCGCTGGAGACCATCAGCCGCCATTCGCTGGCGACCAAGCGCAAGATCGGCACCCGCCAGGCGAAAGAGGCGCTGGAATGGTAACCCCCACCCCCTAGCCCCCTCCCTTCGGGGGAGGGGGGATTAAGACGCCTAACCTGCCAAAAGCGTCCCCCCTTTGTAAAAGGGGGAGCCTGTCCGCCGAAGCCTTGGGCGAAGGCGGAACAGGGGGGATTTGCAGTTAAGGCACGTGCAGCAAAGGCAAATCCCCCTAAATCCCCCTTTTACAAAGGGGGACTTTTAGTTCTGCGTGACTAAGGTAGTGAATCTCAACCTGCCTTTTTCGTTTCCAGCTCTTCCCAGCGGGCGAAGCTCTCGGCCAGCTTTGCTTCCAGCTCGCTGTAGCGGGCGGAAATACCTGCCACCCCACCCTCGGCCGAGGCGTACGACGACGGATCGGCCAGCATCGCCTCGACCTCGGCAAACCTCTGCTCCAGTACGGCAATCTCTTCCTCGATCCGCTCCAACTCCAGCCGCTCCGCCCAGGTGAGTCCCTTCTTCGGTTTTTCCGCCCTGGCGGCCTGCGCCTCGCGCTTCTCCACCTTGACGGCGGCTGCGGCGTCGGCTCGGCTTGCCTCCTGGCGCTCGCGATAGTTGCTGTAGTTCCCCTCGTAGAAGGTCACCGTCCCGTTCCCCTCGAAGGCGAGGATGCCGGTCGCCACCTTGTCCAGGAAGAAGCGGTCGTGGGTCACCATCAGCACGCAGCCGGGGAAGGATGCGATGGAGGCGTCCAGAAGCTGCAGGGTGGGGATGTCCAGGTCGTTGGTCGGCTCGTCGAGGATCAGAAGGTTCGAGTCCTGCAGCATGAGCCGCGCCAGGATGAGCCGGCTTTTCTCGCCGCCGGAGAGGCTGCCGATGGGACGCCTGCGGTCCTCGGGCGCGAAGAGGAACTCCTCGAGGTAGCCGATCTTGTGCCGCTTTTCGCCGCCGCTTAAGGTTACGTAATCCCCGTCGCCGAAGAAGTCGTAGACGGTCTGGTCCGGGTCGAGCACCTCGCGCAGCTGGTCGAAATAGGAGATCCTGGTCTTCTTGCCGACGGTCACCCGGCCGCCGTCCGGCTCCTCCTCGCCCATGATCATCTTCACCAGCGTGGTTTTGCCGCAGCCGTTGGGGCCGATGACGCCGACGCGGTCGCCGCGCTTCATGCCGAAGGTGATGCCGTCGATCAGGCGCCTGCCGTCGTACCCTTTGACCACGCGGTCCAGTTCCAGGATGGTGCCGCCCAGCCCCTCCGCGGTGTTGAAGCCGATGTTCAGCTCGCGGCGCGACGGACCGGAACAATTCTCCTCCAGGTCGTAGAAGCGGTCGATGCGCGCCTTCTGCTTGGTGGTGCGCGCCTGGGGGCCGCGCCGCATCCAGGCGGTCTCGATGCGCAAAAGGTTCAATAGCCGCGTGCGCCGGTTCGTCTCGTTCGCCAGGCGCTCCTCGCGCTGCTCCAGGTAGAGCGAATACCCCCCCTGGTAGGAGACGAGCCCGCCCCGCTCCAGTTCCAGCATGCGGGTGACGACCTGGTCCAGGAAATAGCGGTCGTGGGTGATGAGCATCACGGCACCGGGGTAGCCCTTCAGGTGCTCCTGCAGCCAGAGGGTGGTGTCGGCGTCCAGGTGGTTGGTCGGCTCGTCCAATAAGAGGAGTTCCGGTGCCTGGAGCAGGAGCTTGGCGAGCGCCACCCGGCGCTTGGTGCCGCCGGAAAGGGTGCCGATGCGCTGGCCTGCGTCCGGCAGCCTCAGGTGGGTCATGATTTCGCTCACCCGGTGGTCCGTGTTCCAGCCGCCGTGGTGTTCGATCCAGACGGTGAGCTCTCCCTGGCGGTCAAGGAGCCGCTCGAGGTCAGGCGGGTTGGACGCCATCTTCTCGGCAAGCTCGTGGAACTGCTCCACCGCCCGGCGGATCTCGGTGAGCCCGCTTTCGATCTCAGCCGCCACGGTGGCGTCGTCGTCCAGTACCGGCTCCTGGCTTAAGTAGCCGACCGAGGCGCCGCGTTTCATGGCGATGGAGCCGCCGTCGCGCTCCTCCGCGCCGGAAAGGATGGTGAGCAGGGTCGACTTGCCGGCACCGTTGGCGCCGATCACCCCTACCCGCTCGTCCTCTCCCACGGCAAAGGTCACGCCGTTTAAGATCTCCCGCGAGCCGAAGCTCTTGGCGAGACCGACTACGTCAATTACGTTCATGTCAGTGGTTCATCCTCAGGAAGTCCATCATCTTGTTGAGCACCGAGCCGGGGCGGTACTGTTTGGGGATCGCGTAGGTGCCGGTGCGGCTGACCGGCACCGTCATCCGCCCCAGCGGGGTGTCCACCTCGAAGCCGGCCGCGAGCTGGTAGGGAACGTGTTCCGGGTCCACCTGGCGTTTGAAGACCGCCATGAGATCGGCGAAGGTGACGCGGATCGGGATGCGCAGGTCGGCCTCGCCGCCGGAGGGGAATTTCAGCTCTTCGTGCGCCGCGCCTTTGGCGAGCGGCAGCTCCATCACCTTCAGGTCGAAGTTGTAGCCTTGCAGCTTGAGGTCGAAGGAGTTGGGGTTTTTGACCTTGAGGTCCAGTTCCATCAGCACGCCGGCGGGGTCCACCGACAGCACGTTCAGGCTCTGCACCGCGACCTGCGGTTCCCTGACGAACAGCTTGCAGCCGGTGACGGCGAGTAAGATAAGCGGCAGCAACAGGTAAGCGATCTTCTTCAACGTTTGTTCTCCTTTTGCACCCCCCCTACGACAGAGGGAGGAAAATCGTCGTACATGGCGTTCAAGCTTTTAAGGCTTTAAAAATAGAAAAAGGGCGGGTTCCCCGCGAGGAACCCGCCCACTATAGCACAAGCGTCGGTCAAACTCCAAAAGGAGTGTCTTTAATTGCTGGCGACTTCCAACAGGAAGCCCGGGTCCAGCCCTTTTTCCAACTCTCGAAGTATCTCGGCACGGAACTTCTTGCGCATCTTCTCGTAGGCCGCAGCGGCAGGTCCCATGCCGCAGTACAGCCTCTTCGCGCGTGCCAGGTTCCCCTTGGCCATGATCAGCTTCGATTTCAACTCTTTCACCGCCGCAGCGGCGCACTTCTCGTCGTCTTTCATGTCGGAGGGCTTAAAGCCATGGGCCTCCGCCCGCTCCGGCATCAGTTGCCACACACCCAGCGCTCCTTTGGGCGATATCGCCCGTGAGGAGAGCCGGTGGTTCCCCGTCTCGGCGAGGGCTATTTCCGCCAGGTCCATAGGCGTAAAGCCGGTACCGGCGGTGCTGTGGTCGCAGATTTCGGCCAGCCACTTGGCCCGCTCCGGCGTGGTGCGGCGGGCAAAAGCGGCCGAAATGGCCACGACCTGCTTCTTCCTTCCTTCCAAAATCGCGTCTTTCGGGACCTCCACCCGCACGGCAGGTGCCGATGCAGGCGCTTTGTCGGGCGTCTCGCCCGATGCCACCTCGGCCAGCAGCTCCCGGTCCGCCTGGGACATCCCGGCCATAACCGGGACCTGAGCCTGCTGAAGGTGGGACTGATCGCATGACGTGCTCAAAAACAGCACCGCGACCAGCAAAACTGGGGTTTTTTTCATAATTTGTGTCGTTGGCTCGTGCCGGCTTTAGTAGGATGCTACATAAATGTCGGTGGAAGCCTGCGCCAATCCTCTCCTTTTAAATTAATGAATCTTGAGCCGGCCAGCTGCATGAGGCTCAATTGTAGACAATGACCAACAGATTGCAAGCGTGCATTAAAACAATGTAATATATTATCAACAGAAAAAGGAGGCACCAAAGGCCCCCCCTTCTCTAGGAAACCGGATTTTAAGTGGTTACAGCTGCACCCCCATGACGTCGGCGACAGTGTGAATGTCTTTGTCACCGCGGCCGGAGAGGCAGACGACGATGGTCTGGTCAGCGGACAGGGTGGGTGCCAGACGCAGGGCATGGGCAACCGCGTGGGAGGATTCAAGTGCGGGAATGATACCTTCTTCGCGGGTAAGAACCTGGAAGGCGTCGAGCGCCTCCTGGTCCGTGACGGAGACGTAGCTCGCGCGGCCGCTTTCCTTGAGGAAGGCGTGCTCGGGGCCGACACCGGGGTAGTCAAGCCCGGCGGAGACGGAGTGGGCGTGGGCGATCTGGCCGAACTGGTCCTGCAAAAGATACGTCTTGTTGCCGTGCAGTACGCCGACGCTCCCCGCGCACAAGGGGGCGGCGTGCCGGCCGCTGTCGATGCCGAAGCCGGCGGCCTCGACGCCGACCATCTTGACGGAGCTGTCGTTGGCGAAGGCGTGGAACAGCCCGAGCGCGTTGCTCCCGCCGCCGACGGCGGCGACCAGGTAGTCGGGGAGCTTCCCTTCCGCTTCCAGGTGCTGGGCGCGGGCCTCCTCGCCGATGATCGCCTGGAAGTCGCGCACCATGAGCGGGTAGGGGTGCGGTCCCGCCACGGTGCCTATGATGTAGAAGGTATCAGCCACGTAAGTCACCCACTGGCGCAACGCCTCGTTCATGGCGTCCTTGAGGGTCCTGGTGCCCGAAGTGACGGGGGTCACCTTGGCCCCCAGCAGTTTCATCCGGAAGACGTTCAGCGACTGGCGCCGGATGTCCTCCTCTCCCATGAAGACTTCGCACTCCATGCCGAAGAGTGCCGCCACGGTAGCCGTCGCCACGCCGTGCTGGCCGGCGCCGGTCTCGGCGATGACCTTGTGCTTCCCCATGCGCCTGGCCAGAAGTCCCTGGCCGATGGTGTTGTTCACCTTGTGGGCGCCGGTGTGGTTTAAGTCCTCGCGCTTGAGGTAGATCTTCGCCCCGCCCATCTTGCGGGTGAGCTTCTCCGCGAAATAAAGGGGGTTCGGCCTCCCCACGTACTGGCGCAGGTAGTAGGCGTACTCCTCCTTGAAAGCGGGGTCGTTCCGGTACTGATTGTAGGCGTTCTCCAGCTCCAAAAGGGCCGGCATCAGCGTTTCCGAAACGTATCTGCCGCCGAAGCGGCCGAAGTGTCCAGTTGCATCGGGTTGAGTCAAATTCTCCTCCGGGTGCTGCGTGAAGCGACCTCATCATAGACCCTATGAAATCAAAAAGCAACCCTACAAAAGGAACTTTTCGCTAAACGCCTTTTAAATTCAGCTAGTTACAGCTTTACTTTTGTCTTCTTCGCCTTTTTGGGATACAAAGGGTGTCGCGCGGCTGCCGCCCCGCATATAAGCCCCCACGAGGAGCGTAGCATGGCCCTGGCAACCCCTTTTCACATCGTGCTGGTCGAGCCGGAAATCCCGCCCAACACCGGCAACATAGCCCGGCTCTGCGGCGCCACCGGCACGCGCCTGCACCTGGTCGGCAAGCTCGGTTTCTCGACCGACGACCGCTACCTGAAGCGCGCCGGGCTCGACTACTGGAGCGAGGTGGACATAAGTTACTGGCCGGACCTGGCCGCCCTGAAACTCGCCTTCCCCGAGGGGCGCTTCGTCTACACGAGCAAGAAGGCGGCGCAAAGCTACCTGGAGTTTTCCTTCCAGCCGGGGGATTTCATCGTCTTCGGCAAGGAGACCAAGGGGCTGCCGGACGCATTGATCGAGGCCCATCCGGAGACGTCGGTAAGGATTCCGATCCCAGGGAAGGTGCGCAGCCTGAACCTTTCCACCTCCGCCGGGATCGTGCTCTACGAGGCGCTGCGCCAGACGGGCGCGCTGACAGGGGAATAGCGGCTTTTCCCCCACCCCCTAGCCCCCTCCCTCCAGGGGAGGGGGGATTGAACCGGGACAGCAGGCTTCGCAGGTGCCTGTCCCCTTTTTTCCCTCGCGATTCGACCTTCCTTTTACCTCACCGTAACCGCGAAATCGTCCAGGTACATGTTCTCGCCCGCGGCGCCGGTGGCGAGCGCCCCGACGTACAGGGTCTTGCCGACATAGGCGCTCAGGTCCGCGCTCACCTGCGACCAGCCGGAGGTGCCGTTGTAGCGGGATACGGTGCTCCCGACGCTGCTCCAGGTGCCGCCGTTGACGGAGACCTGCGCCTGCATCCGGTCGTTTAAGGTGGGACGGCCGGTGTCGTGGAACATCCAGAAGGTGAGGGTCGCGCCCTTGGCGCTGCCCGGAATGCTGACGGCGGTGCCGCTGTAGAGGCGGGTCTGGCTGCCGCCGGGCGCGCTGTAGGAGTTGAACTGGGCCATGGCCGTGCCCGTGCGGGGGGCGGCGCCCGGGTTGCTGCCGGAGCTTACCAGGCTCCACTTGCCGGCGCTCCCCGCCACGGTCTGCGCGTACCACTGGTCGTTGAAGCTGCTGCTGAAGATGGCGGCGGACTGCACGGTGACCGGCACCTGCACCGAGTGAGTCAGCGAGCCCGAGGTGCCGGTAACGGTGACGGTAAAGCTGCCGGCCACGGCGCCGGCCGAGACGGTCAGGGTCAGGGTTGAGCTGCCGCTTCCCGGCGCGGCGATGGAGGCCGGCGAGAAGCTGGCGGCGACCCCGGCGGGGAGCCCGGTGACGCTGAGCGCCACGGCGGCGTTGAAGCCGCCGCTGACGGCGGTCGTCACGGTTGCGCTCCCGGCGCTCCCCTGGATGATCGACTGCGGCTGGGTCGCGGCGACGGCGAAGTTGGGGGTGGCGGCCGTGGCAGCTGCCCCCCAGTTGGTCAAAAGCGCGTAGGCGTTCACCGACCCCAGGCCGGTGGCGGCGTCGTAGCCGAGGGCGCCGCCGTAGCCGGCGACGCCCGGGACGGAGTTGTTGCCGGAGACGACGTCGTGGAACGCGACCGGGGAGCCCGAACCGTACTGGCTGGTGGCCAACTGGTACAGCCGCGGGTTGACGTTGCCCTGCCGCTGGCCGGTCTGCTGCACCAGGAGCGTCATCAGGCCGGCGAAGGAAGGGGAGGCCGCCGAGGTGCCGCCGACCGCCGCCAGCGAGCCGCCGGTGATGATCAGGTAGGCGTCGTGCCCGGCCGCGGAGAGCGCCACGTCGGGCAGGTCGCGGCGGCCGTCCTGCGGCACGCCGGGAGCCGATTGCCAGGCGGGTTTGGCGTAGAGCGACGAGGCGCCGCCGCCGGTGGCCCAAAGCCCCGAGCCCCCCGAGACGACGCCGCTTTCGTTCCAGGCCGCTTCCGGAATGTAGCCAAGCGCGGATACGTCGGAGCTTGTGTTCGCCGAACTCCAGTAGCTCCCCCCCGCCTCGTTGAACTGGGTGCCGCCCACCGCCACGTTGTACGGGGTGGAGGCCAGGCCGTTCACCGCCTTGCCGGAGCCGGCGGTGGCGGAGGGATCGGAGCAGCCGGCCGCACCCGAGTCGCCGGTCGAGACCATGACGGTGATGCCCTGGGCCGCGGCCTGCGCCCAGAGGTTGTTGTAGAAGGCGTTTTCGGCCGTTCCCATGTCGGACTCGCAGCTGCCGAAGCTCACGCTCAGCACCGGCGCGATGTTGTTGGCGACGACGTACTGCGCGGAGAGGTCGACGCCGTCGGTGGAAGCGGTCGACTTGGAGGTGACGAACTTCACGGTGGCGTTTTTGGCGACCGCACCGGACCACTCCACGTCCAGGTTGGCCTCGGTGTCCTCGCTGGAGCCGAGATCGCCCGGATCGGTGCCGTTGACGATCACCTGCGGGGCGTTGGCGGGGAGCCCCATCTTGCTGCGGAAGGTGCTCCAGTTGGTGGCGGAGGGATGGGTGCGTCCGACGATGGCCACGCTCTGGCCGGTGCCGTCCACCCCCGCGCCGTACAGCGAGTTGACGTTGTAGATGACGCCGAAGTCACCTGGGGAGAGGTAGTGGCTGGAACCCGTGGTGTAGTTCGGGACCGCGTCGTTGGAGGCGAAGAACCTGGCGCCGGTGTGCTTGGGCTGGCGCGGCACGTTGTGCAGCGTCACCACCCCGTGCACCAGGTCGGCAAGCGCCTTCGGGATCGAAGGGTCGCTCTCGTTGGCCTGATAGACCTTGTCGCCTGCCTGCACGTTCTTGATCCGGGTCTTGAAGGTCTGCTCCACCTTGGCCACGTCGCCGGAAAAGTTGATCCAGGTCCTGCTCTTGGCGACTTCGTCCACCTTGAAACCGTGGGAAGCGAGCCAGTTGCCGACCGCTGCGACGTCGTCGGCCGCAGGTCCGAACTGCGCGCCGAACTGCTCCGGGGTCAGCCAGTGGTGGTAGCTGGCGGACGCCGGGTCGTGCAGATCCTTGATCAAGCCGGCGAGGCTCGCCTGCTTGGCGGCCGGGACCTGCAGCGACAGGATCATGTGCTCCATGGGAAGCGCGGTGTCCGCGTAGCCGGCGGACCTGCCCAGATGCGCCAGCGGGTGGGTGTTGCCCACCAACACCTTGGTGTCGTTGTCGTCGATGAAGCGCCCGCCCGCCATGGCCTGCACGGCGCCCAGCAGCAGGAATGAACAGATCACCAACGTCGTTCGTGACAGTTTCTTCAGCATCGCCTTCTCCTCTCTCATTCCTGTTCTTCAGCATGCATCGCGGTCAGTACCCCGGGCAGGCGGTGCGGGGACGGGGCTCTCACCGGACGACCCGGCAAAAATGGTCATTTCACCACCAGCCTTCTCGCCCTGCCCCAAGGGCTCACGGACTTCTCTTCGGCAAAAAACTCAAAACTTTAACAGGATATGGCATCGGACGCGATACGCTACCCGAGCTGATACGGTAATAGCGCTCGCCATCGATAACGCTATATGACGCAAATCACAAAAATGGAAGAATTGTGCAAGCGCTGCTACCGGTAGGTAACGGCCGGGAGAGAAATCGGATGACAGAGGGAGGGAGTTTTGTTGGCCGGTGAGCGAAAATTCTTCTGCCGAGTTGAAGTCCCCCTTTGCAAAAGAGGGACTTCCGTTGTATCCGGACGATGCCGGGATTCGGTCATGCGGGGGCGGACGGACGGCGGGCTAGCGGTACAGCACCTGCTCTTCGGTGTAGTAGGTCTTCTTGGAGGCCACCTGCTCGACGATGATGGGAGCGCCGGTGGGCGAGGCCTTGGCCTTGGGGTTGTGCACGGCGAGGAAGTCGCGGATCTCTCCTGAGATCATGCCGGAGTGGTGCTTGCGCAGGTAATCGACGGCGCGGGTAAGCACGGCGGGGATGGCGGCGGCGAGCTTCTCGACCGCGCCCTCCGGCAGCTTCCCCACCACCGACTTGGGAGAGATCCGCGCCTCCCACAGTATCTCGTCGGCGTAGGCGTTGCCGATGCCGCCGATCAGCTGCTGATCGAGCAGGAAGGTCTTCAGCACCGTCTTCGGCTTCTTGCCGAACGTCTCCCGGAGAAACTCGGGCGTGACCCCGAGCCCGTCGACGGCGCGTCCGGACAGGTCGGGATTGATCGCGATCTTGGCCCAGGCCTTGGGGTCGGAGAGCACCAAAGAAGTGCCGTCCTGGAAATCCACGCTCATGATGGTAAAGGGGACGCGCTCCTTGCCGCTTAGGTAGCTGAAGCCGCCGTTGAGCATCAGGTGAACGAGCAGCCTCTCGCCGTTGTCCAGTTGGAAGAGCAATTCCTTCCCCACCCGACGCACCTCGGTAAAGCGCCTGCCGGTCAGGGTGGAGACCAGCAACTCGGGTTCCGGGTTTTGCTGCGGCTTACGCCGATAGCCGACGCCGGCTATCTCCTTGTTCAGGACCAGCTTGCCCAGGGACTCGGCGAATACGGTCAGATCGGGTAACTCCGGCATGTCGGGATCCTCCACTTGATTAATTATTGCCGCGAGGTCATCGGCAATCAGGGCGAGGCCGGGACCTTCGCGAGCAGCACGGCGACCGGCACGGCGCAGTTTAACAGCGCCGTGGCCAGGAACCGGCGCTGAAAGGAGCGCTTGCTCGTCTTGTGGCGCAAAAGCCTCTGGGCGCAGAGGCCGCCCGGCCAGCCTCCCAGCAGCCCGAGCAGGTGCAGCACCCGCTCCGGCACCCTCCGGTTCCCGCGTTGCGCGCTCCACTTGTCCGCTGCGTACGCCGCGCAGGTCATGATACTGGCCACGGCATAGAGGTCAAGCACCAGCACCGGGAGCCGGGCATAAGCGGTCGACAGCACGACCGTAAGCAGAAAGCAAACGGTAAAAATCGGCATAAAATCCCCGGCCGGAGGTGAGCCTGCGGCCCAGCCGGCACCCATTGCGCAGCAGGTCATGCAACACCCTCAACGGCGCTAATGTGTTGACCTGGCGTTTAATTTTAACGTTTACGTCATTAAAAACTTTTTGACATCAAGGCTCCTCTGCACTAATCTTCCGAGGTGCCTTGTGAGCCCGAACCGGTTTTTCCGGCCGAAGAGGTGCTGCAAGGTAGCATGCAAAGGTAGCTCATGACAAGGAGACCTGACACATGAAGAGGAGTTTCACCCCACTCTTTTTTGCCCCGACCATCCTCACTGCCACCATAGCCCACGCCGACCTCAGCAAACTCCCCGACAACGTTTACGCCTACCTCGGCAGCACCGACGCCTCCCCGGCCCGCAGTTTCGCGGTCCACGCGGGAAACGTCACCGGCCAGGGCGGGGTACCGGCGGTGGCGGCGTCGAGCCGAGCGGATGGGGGACTTCAACGTCAAGAGCCGTTACGCCAAGGATATAAGTAAACAACGCATGGAGTAAAATTTGCCCTGCAAGGGGGGAGCGAACCATGAGTCTGCGCAAAAAGCTTCTTGCCGCTTTTTTGGGCTGCGACCTGGTGCTGGTGGCAATCGGCATCTTGGGGTTGTGCGGGTTTTCCTCGCTTAATCATTCTCTTCACCGGATGGCCGGCGACACCCTGTTCAGCGTCAGGACGCTGGCGGGGATGTCGGAGGCCGAGAGTTTCACCCGGGCGGCGATCAGGACGCTTTTGATCCCCGAGCTCCCCTCCGACCGGGTGGCCAACCAGGTCACCTACATCAGGCAATCCCACCAGCAGACGCAAAAGGCGATCGCACAGTTCGAGCGCATCGCCAAGTCCGACGAGGAACAGAGGTACTGGCAGAGGTTCAAGGCGGACTTCCAGTCCGTGGCCGGCAACGTCGGCCAGTTCCTGGAGCTCTCGGACCAGTACCGCGCCGGCGGCAACGCCCGGGCTTATGCCAGCATGCTGGCGCTGCACCTGGGCGAGCACGCCAAGGCATTCAACGACATGCGCGCCGCCTTGGACCAGTTGGTGGCCCTGCAGTTGAAGGAGGCCGACCGGCAGGCGGCCGCCGCCGACCGCCTCGGCAACCGGATAACCGCAGCCTTCATGGCGGCCCTGGCCCTGGCCCTGGCAGGCAGCATCGCCATCTCGTGGCTTCTGGCGCGCAACGTCCTGGGCCAGTTGGGCGGCGACCCGCACGTGATCCGGGACGCGGCGCAGACGGTGGCCAGCGGCGATCTGACCGCCGAGATCGACGTTTCCCGGGCCAAGCCGGGGAGCGTGCAGGACTCGGTGCGGGCGATGATCGACAACCTCTCCAAGCTGGTCGCCGACATCACCGACCATTCCTGCTCGGTGGCGACCTCCGCCATCCAGCTGCACGGCAACACCGAGAAGATCGGCATCGGCTTTACCCGGGTGGAAACCGAGATCGTCTCCATCAGCACCGCCTGCGACGAGATGGCCGCCACCAGCGCCGACATCGCCGGCAACTGCCGCCTGGCGGCGGAGCGCTCCTCCAAGGCCAACGAGGCGACCGACGCCGGGGTGAAGGTCGTAACCGAGACCATAAGCGGCATGCGCCGGATCGCCGACCGGGTCCGCAGTTCCTCTCAAACGGTCGACGCGCTGGGCAAACGTTCCGAGCAGATCGGCGAGATCGCCGGCACCATCGAGGACATCGCCGACCAGACGAACCTCCTGGCGCTGAACGCCGCCATCGAGGCGGCGCGTGCCGGCGAACAGGGCCGGGGCTTCGCCGTGGTGGCCGACGAGGTCAGGGCCCTGGCGGAGCGCACCACCAAGGCCACCCGCGAGATCGGCGAGATGATCAAGGCGATCCAGAGCGAGACCCGCATGGCGGTGGCAAGCATGGTGGAAGGGGTCGAGGAGGTGGAACGGGGGGTGGAGGCTTCGCACCAGTCGGAGGAGGCACTGGAGCAGATCCGGGACATCATCGGCGGCCTGACCTCACAGATCGGCCAGATCGCGACCTGCGCCGAGCAGCAGACCTCGACCACCCGGGTGGTCGCCCAGAACATCCACCACTCGACCGAGGCCCTTTCCGAAACGGTGCACAGCTCCCGGCAAAACGCCGAGGCGGTGACCCACCTGATCAAGCTGTCCGAGGACCTCCTGCAGTCGGTGCGCGTGCTGAAGACCAAGGGAAACGCCCTTTTGATCCTCAACCTGTCGAAAAACGACCACCGGCTGTTCGTCAGCCGGATACGCTCCGCCGTCCACGGCCGCTCGAAGATCGACCCGCACGCCCTTGCCACCCACGAGACCTGCCGCTTCGGCAAGTGGTATCACGGCGAAGGGCGCGACGTGTGCGGCAGCCTCTCCGCCTTCCGCGACATCGAGCAGCCGCACCAGCGCATCCACGCCATCGCCAAGGACGCCGTCGCCGCCTACAACGGCGGCGATCACCACAAGGCCCAAAAGCTCTTCGACGAGGTGGAAAAGATCTCCCACGTCATCGTCGACAAGCTCGCCCAGATCGCTCACCAGTCCGAAGGCGCCAACGGCTGAAACGGAGGGGCCGGCGGTAGACTACCCGCCGGCCCTTTCCTGCGCTGCCCCCCGAAAACTCACCGGTGCCCCCCACACCGACGACTTCTACATTGACCTCGCTAGCAAATAAAGCCGCCTCGCGACTTCGCGCTCCGGCGGCTAAACTTACCCCCCCGTAGGAGCGGGCTCTGCCCGCGATCGCGCCTAAAGGCGCTCCTACGAGTTCGTACAGAGGTGCCTGAAAATGCTCGTGGAGAGTGCCGCCAAGGGCACACCTGAGGCGTCCTCCCTCCTCGGCATCCTCCGTCAGACCAGCCGGAACTGCCCCACCACGCGGCGCAGGCCCTCCGACAGGCCGACCAACTGGTTGGCGGCGGTCGCCGTTTCGTGCGCCCCCCGGGCGGCCCGGGAAATGACCGACGTTATCTGGTGCATGTTGTTGCTGATCTCGGAGGTGGTGGCGGTCTGCTCCTCGGCGGCGGTGGCCACCTGGTGGATCTCCGAGGTGACCGAGTTGATCTGCTCCAGGATTTTTTCCAGGGCGAGCCCCGAATTTCCGGCCTTTTCGCTGCCGCAGCTTACGTCCCTCACCCCTTCTTCCATGGCAAAGACGGCCTGCTGGGTTTCCTTCTGAATGGCCTTGATCATCTCGCTTATCTCGCGGGTCGCGTTCGTGGTCCGCTCGGCCAGCGCCCTGACCTCGTCGGCCACCACCGCAAAGCCGCGCCCCTGCTCGCCTGCGCGGGCCGCCTCGATGGCGGCATTCAAGGCCAAAAGGTTGGTCTGGTCCGCGATGTCCTCGATGGTCCCCACGATCTCGCCGATCTGATCAGACCGGCTCCCCAGGCTTTCCACCGCCTTGGCCGAATGCTTCACTCGGTCGGCGATGCCGTTCATGACCACGATGGTTTCCTGCACGACCTGCGAGCCGGAGAGCGCGGCGTCGGTGGCCAGCTTCGCCCCGCCGGCCGCGAACTGGCAGTTCTGGGCGATGTCCTGGGAGGTCGCGGACATCTCTTCGCCGGCCGTGGCAATGGTGATCGACTGCGAGGCCACCTGCTCCGCCCCGGTGGCGATCTGCGTGGCAGTGGAATTGAGCTGATGGGCGGCGGTGGCCACCTGGCTCGTGGTCATGGCGACGTTGGAGATGATGCCGTGCAGCTTTTCCACGAACAGGTTGAACATGGCGGCGATTTCGGCGACTTCGTCCCGGGAAGAGGTGTTGAGCCGTTTGGTCAGGTCCCCTTCCCCGCGGGCGATGTCGGTGACCATGGCAAGCATCTCGTTGAGCGGCCTGGAGATCGCTCGCAGGATGGCAAGCGCCAGCGCTACCGCGGCGAAGAGGGCGACGAGCGAGACGGCGACGATGGTGATCCGGATGCGGTTCTCGAACTGCTGGGCGCGAACGACGCCGCCATCCATCTCTTTCTTGCATTCTTCGGCAATCCGCCCGGTCAGCGCCTCCATCTTGTGGATCGCCTCCTTGTAGACGTTGATCGCCTGGTTGGCATCGGCAGTGGTCTTGATCTCGCCCGTCCGGATCCTGCCCACGACCGCGTTGAAGCCCGTCGTGTAATCGTTCAACAGGGCGCGCATCTCTTTGAGTGTCTGGGACTGACGTTTGGCGAACTCCGCGTCGCCTCCTTTATCCAATTTTGCCAGCAGCTGTTCCATCGCATCCAGACGCTGCTGAGTATCTTGCAGGCCGCTTTGCCACTTCTGGTTGTATTCTGTGACCTTCTCGGCCGAAGCAATGTTGATGAAGGCGTCCTTTTCAAAGCGGCGCAGGGTGTTGATGTTTGCCCTGCCGCTCTGGGCGTACTCGACCAGCCTCCCTTCGGTCAGCGCGTACTCGTCGAAAAGATCGTTCATGCTGTTTACACCCCAGAATCCCGCTATCGCCACGAAGATCAGCAGCACGGCAACCGCGGAAAAACCGAAAATGACTCTGGTTCTGATTTTCATGACCTCTCCCTCACATGTAATAATTTTTCATTGAAATAAATATCCGTCATAGCCCAAGAGGGTATACAAAAGTACCTGGTCATTGTCAATTCCAACCTCTGCGCAAAAACATACAATATCTCACACTTTACCCACAAAACCTGACACATACGATACTGCGGCTCGGTGACAATCAGTGCCGCTCATAGCACGGCATGAAGCCAAATCCGGCTAAGCAGGCGAATATTTGCAAAAATTCACTGGACCAGGCGTTCATGAAAAAACACAAGATCGCCACGTTCAAAACTCAGACAGTGTATTTTTTCACCTTCGTGCCCGCAAACGAGCGGTCAGGTTCAGATGAATTGTTTACACGACTGTAACAATACCAGCCCGCATCAGCGCCGTAACTGCCGGTGGCCGGCTTGTCGAAGGAGGGTTCTGACAGAGGGGAGAGGAGTCGGTCGGTTATTGCCAAACGCCGTATCATTTTTGTGTTCTATTTCTTTATTTAATTGTGTATCTTGAGCGCCGATTGGTCGCACAAAGGGCTACTGAACAGGCGTAATTCAAGGGGGTAAAGGCAAATCCCCCCTGTCTCCCCTTTTGCAAAGGGGGGGACGTTGATGCGCCTGGTTCACCTGATGCAAGGCTGCTTTCTCGTGCACCTTGGGTCTGACAGGGTAAGATGGCAACGTTCTTGCTACTGTCACTTGTTCGGCTATGCTTGTCGCTCATCCATACGGAGTCATCGCTACTTTTTGCAAGTACTTCTCTACTATTACGGAGGGCAAGGCTATGAGTAAAAACACGTTCCGCAGGTTCTTCGCTGCCTCACTTTTGACCGGTTGCCTGTCGATTGCCCAGCTGGCGGCGGCCGACACCATCAAGATCGGCGTGGCCGGGCCGCACACCGGGGCCAACGCGGCGATCGGCGCCCAGTTCTGGCGCGGCGCGACGCAGGCGGCAGCGGACTTGAACGCGGCCGGCGGCGTGAACGGCAAGAAGATCGAACTGGTCAAGGGGGACGACGCCTGCGAACCGAAACAGGCGGTGGCGGTCGCCAACCGGCTGGTGGACGTGGACCGCGTAAAGGCGGTGATCGGCCACTACTGCTCCTCCTCCACCCTCCCCGCCTCGGACATCTACGCCGACGCCGGCATCCTGGAAATGAGCCCGGGCTCCACCAACCCGAAGATCACCGAGCGCGGACTTACCACCATGTTCCGCATGTGCGGGCGCGACGACCAGCAGGGAACGGTGGCGGCCGACTTCGTGATCAAACGCCTCAAGGGTAAAAGGATCGCGCTCATCCACGACAAGGACACCTACGGCCAGGGACTGGTGGACGCCTTCAAGTCGCGCATCAACAGGCTGGGCGTGAAAGAGGTGCTCTACGAGGGGCTCACCCGCGGCGAGAAGGACTTCAACGCGCTCGTCACCAAGGTCAAGGCGGCCAAGGCCGACACGGTCTACTTCGGCGGCCTGCACACCGAGGCGGGCCCCTTGGTGCGCCAGCTGCGCGAACAGGGGCTCAAGGTGAACTTCGTCTCCGGCGACGGCATCAACACCTCGGACCTCGTGACCGCGGCCGGCGGCAAGCAGTTCGTGGACGGCATCTACATGACCTTCGGCCTGGACGCACGCACGCTTCCCTCCGGCCAGGCGGTACTGAAGAAGTTCCGCGCGGCGAAGATCGAGCCGGAAGGGTACACCCTCTACTCCTACGCCAGCTTGCAGGCGCTCGCCGCCGCCATGAGCGCCACGAAGGCTACCGACGGCAAGAAGCTCGCCGACTGGCTGCACAAAAACCAGGTGAACACGGTCATGGGGCCGAAGGCGTGGACCCCGAAGGGGGACCTCAAGGTCTCCGACTTCATCATGTACCGCTGGGACGCGACCGGTACCAACCACCCGATCAAGTAACGCGGAGAGTACCTTCATGGAGTTGCACATCTTCGCCCAGCAGTTGGTCAACGGCCTCTCGCTGGGCGCGATTTACGGCCTGATCGCCATCGGCTACACCATGGTCTACGGCATCATCGGCATGATCAACTTCGCCCACGGCGACATCTACATGATCTCCGCCTACCTGACCGCCATCTCCATGTCGGTGCTCCTCTCCTTCGGGGTGAACTCGGTTCCCTTTGCGCTTTTATTGATCCTGGTCTTCGCCGTCGCGGTTACCGCCACTTACGGCTGGGTGATCGAGCGGGTCGCCTACCGGCCGCTGCGCGGCTCCACCCGGCTTGCGCCACTGATCTCGGCCATCGGCATGTCGCTCGTTCTGCAAAGCTACGTGCAGGTGAGCCAGGGGGCGAGAAACCAGGGGATACCGACCCTGATCAAGGGGACGCTGCGGGTCGGCTCCGAGGCGAAGTTCGTGCAGATCACCCACATCCAGCTCTTGATCCTTCTGGCCACCACCGCCAGCATGGCGGTCTTAACCTACGTCATCAAGCGCACCTCGCTCGGCCGGCAGTGCCGCGCCACCCAGCAGGACCGGACCATGGCCGGCATCTTAGGCATCAACACCAACCGCATCATCTCCACCGTGTTCGTGATCGGCGCCTCGATGGCCGCGGTGGCGGGGGTGCTCGTGACCCTGAACTACGGCTCCTTCGACTTCTCCATCGGCTTCATCACCGGCATCAAGGCTTTCACCGCCGCGGTACTGGGCGGCATCGGCTCGCTCCCAGGCGCCATGCTCGGCGGGGTGATCCTCGGGATGTCGGAAGCGCTCTTCTCCGGCTTCGTCAACACCGACTACAAGGACGTCTTCGCCTTCGTCCTTTTGGTGGTGGTGCTGATCTTCCGCCCCAGCGGCCTCTTGGGCAAGTCCGAGTTCGAGAAGGTGTGAGCTGATGACCAAAGCGCGCTCTTCCCTCGCGGCCTCCTTAATCGACGCTATGTGCAGCGGCATCGTGGCGCTGATCGTGCTCGGCCCCATCTCGGGTCTGGTGCTGGACGGCTACCAGGTGCAAAACGAGCTGCAGCGCCCGCTGATCCTGGCGGCGCTGGTGACGGTCGGCCGCTTCTGCTTTACCCTGCTTTTAAAAAGCGACCGCGGCCGGCGCCTTTTGGCCGGGATGTCGGCCCGCTCCCGGCAGGGTGTGACCGTGGCGGAGAGCGAGCCCTCCCGCTTCCGGCGCCTGCTCCCGCTCCTCATGCTTCTGGCCGGGTTCACCCTCCCCTTCTTTTTAAGCAAGTACTTTTTGACGGTCGCGATCCTGGCTATGATCTACGTGCTTTTGGGGCTCGGGCTCAACATCGTGGTCGGCCTTGCCGGCCTCCTGGATCTCGGCTACGTCGCCTTCTACGCGGTGGGCGCCTACGGTCTTGCGCTTGGCGCCCAGTACCTGAACCTGGGCTTCTGGAGCGCACTGCCGCTGGCGGCCCTTCTCGCCGCGGCCTGCGGCGGCCTGCTCGGTTTCCCGGTCTTGAGGATGCACGGCGACTACCTCGCCATCGTCACCCTGGGCTTCGGCGAGATCATCCGGCTGGTCTTAAACAACTGGCTTGAGTTCACCGGCGGCCCCAACGGCGCGGCGGCCCCGCCCCCGACCCTCTTCGGCCTTGAGTTTGCCCGCACCGCCAAATACGGCGGCACGCCCTTCCACGAGTTCTTCCACATCGACTACGACCCCAACTACAAGTTCGTCTTCATCTTCATCGTGCTCTTTTCCGTGGTGAGCCTGATGCTCGTCTTCGTGGGTAGGCTGAAGCAGATGCCGATGGGGCGCGCCTGGGAGGCCTTGCGCGAGGACGAGATCGCCTGCCGGTCGCTCGGGATAAACCACGTCACCGTCAAGCTCTCCGCCTTCATGATGGGGGCGATGGTGGGCGGGGTGGCCGGCGTCTTCTTCGCCACCTACCAGGGGTTCATCAACCCGACCTCCTTCTCCTTCTTCGAGTCGGCGCTGATCCTGGCCATCGTGGTACTGGGGGGGATGGGCTCCACGGTGGGGATCGTACTGGCGGCGCTCGTACTGACCATCCTCCCCGAGGCCTTGAGACAGTTCGCCGACTACCGGGTGCTTTTGTTCGGCATCGCCATGGTGCTGATGATGATCTGGCGGCCGCGCGGCCTGATCCGCATCAAGCGGCGCTCCTTCGAGCTTGAGGGGGCTTAAGTGACCGTCGATCCGACCAACCCTCCCTTTCTCTCCGTGCAGGGGCTTTCCATGCGCTTTGGCGGCATCGTGGCGCTCACGGAGGTGAGCTTCGACATCGAGCACGGCTCCATCTCGGCCTTGATCGGCCCCAACGGCGCCGGCAAGACCACCGTCTTCAACTGCCTGACCGGCTTCTACCGGGCGAGCGCAGGTTCCATCACCCTTAACGACGGCAGCGAGGCGACCGACCTGGTGAAGATCCTGGGCCAGCCCTTTGTGCCGGGAGACTTCATAAACCCGGCACGCTTCGGGTCGAAGCTCTATTACAAGCTCTTCGGCGGCTCCCACGAAGTGGCCCGGGCAGGCGTTGCGCGCACCTTCCAGAACATACGGCTCTTCCGGGAGATGACCGCCATGGAGAACCTCCTGGTCGCGCAGCACCTTAAATGCAACCGCAACCCGGTCTCCGGGCTTCTGCGCACGGCGAACTTCCGCGACTCCGAGCGCGACGCGGTGGAGCATGCCTACGCCTGGCTCAAGGTCTTCGGCATGGGCAAGGACGCGAACCGCTTGGCGGGCGAGCTTCCCTACGGGCGGCAGCGCCGCTTGGAGATCGCGCGCGCCATGTGCACCGGGCCGCGCCTTTTGTGCCTCGACGAGCCTGCCGCCGGTCTCAACCCGCAGGAGACCGACGAGTTGCGCGACCTGATCCGGTGGCTTAGGGACGAGCATCGGCTCACCGTGCTTCTGATCGAGCACGACATGGGGATGGTGATGGGAGTTTCCGACCACGTGGTGGTGCTCGATCACGGCGAGGTGATTGCCGAGGGGACGCCGCGCGCCGTGGAGCACGACCCGGCGGTGCTGGCCGCGTATCTGGGCGCCGACTATGCAGCGGAGAAGGATTGAGATGAGCGAGCCGCTTTTGCAGTTTAAGGAGATAGATGCCGGCTACGGCGCGGTGCAGGCCTTGCGGCGGGTGTCGCTTGAGGTAAACGAGGGGGAGATCGTCACCCTGATCGGCGCCAACGGGGCAGGGAAGTCCACCTTGCTTATGACCATCTTCGGCGAGCCCGGGGCCGCGCACGGCGCTATCAGCTTTCGCGGCAACGACATCACGAGGACCCCAACCCACCGCATCGCGCAGTTGGGGATCGGTCTTGTGCCCGAGGGGCGCCGGGTGTTTGCCGGCATGACCGTGGAAGAGAACCTGTTGATGGGGACGGTGAGCATCGGGCCTGCGCACGTCGAGGCCGACCTGATCAAGGTCTTCGAGATGTTCCCGCGCTTGAAGGAGCGTTTCCGTCAGCGGGCCGGCACCCTTTCCGGCGGCGAGCAGCAGATGCTCGCCATCGCCCGCGCGCTCATGGGGCGGCCGAATCTTTTGTTACTGGACGAGCCGAGCCTGGGGCTCGCCCCCTTGGTCGTGCGGCAGATCTTCGACAAGCTGGCCGAAATTGCGGCGGCAGGGACCACCGTCTTTCTGGTCGAGCAGAACGCGAACCACGCGCTGAGGCTGGCAGGGAGAGGGTACGTGCTGGTGAACGGCGAGATCCGGTTGGCGGGGACGGGCGAGGAGTTATTGGCAAACCCCGAGGTACGGAAAGCGTATCTCGGCGGGCATTAAAAACTTAAGCCACGGAGACACGGAGAAAATCGGAGAAAAGCAAAAGAAGGGGTAAAAACAAAAAGCTTTTACCCGTTTTTTGCCGTTCTCGGATTTCCCTCAGATGTTCTCCGTGGCTGAAGTTTTTAGAATTCTATCTGCGGCCGAATGACGAAGGTCCAGCCGCCGTGGCTGTCGAGGTAGGCTAGCCGCCCCTTGTAGGTCTCGGGGTTCTCCCAGATGAAACCTAACTGCAGGGTCATGGCGCTCTTCCACTTGGGCAGCGGGTAGGATTTTCCAACCAGGTATTCCTGGCGCAAAAGCGTCGCCTCGGTCTGTGCGCAATCGAGCCTCACCTCGAAACTGCTGTTGTCGAACCAGGCCAGAAACGGCTGGTGCACGCTGACGTTGGAACGCTTGATCCCCACGTAGAGCGCGTTTTGAATGTCGGGATTGTCGTGCAGTTTGGCGCCGATCCTGAAACTCCAGTTGAGATGCTCGCCCGGGAAGTTCCGCTCCCCTTTGAGTTTCCACTCGATCTCGTAGTTGTTGTCGGGTATCAGCGTGTTGCGGCGAATGTGCTGGTTTGAGTAGCTGAAGAGATACCCCATGTACCCCCGGTTGATCCCCTCCGCCTCTTTTTCCCCCGGCTTGATGAAGTTGACGATATCCCCGATGAAAAATGACGCCGCGTACGGCTCCGGGAAACCGGTGGTGATGGACTCGATGATGTTGAAGTCGTCGCCGAAGCCGGCGTGGTCGTAGAAATGCGGGGCCCACTTCTTGACGCCGACGCCTGCCAGCGGCATGGGAAAGACGCTCGCCTCCAAAAGCAGGAAGCGCGGACTTAAGGCGTGGAAAAACAGGTGGCGGTAGACTTCGGTCTCGGAGGCGTCGCCCAGATCGGGAATGGGTGCCGAGGTGAGCGGGATTTCCAGGGCGAGGCTCGTGTAATAGAGATCGTACTCCGGGACGAGGGTGACGGTGGACAACCAGTTCTTGGCGTCGGGGGCGGGGACCAGCACCTTCTCGGGGTTGTCGCCGGGATTCTCCCCTTCCTTGACGGAGGCCAATTGGGGGCCTGCATGCTCCGCCGCCAGCAGTTCGCTGTGGCAGCCCAATGACAACCACAGGATCACCAGGATAAGGATCCGCACTGACCGGGCCGGCGCCGCAATGAAGTTTATGAACGATCTAATCTTTCTCACTGTCAGCTGCTTTCCGTCCTGAAGTTATAGTATCGCGCGTGGGCGTAAAAGTACTTCAATGCCCGAAGACAGTCAAGAAATACTATACTGACAGGATGAATTTACGCAGCTTTAGCTTCAACTCTCTATTTAAGTCTCAGCCTTTGATCTATGTAGGCTTTGTACTCCATATCGTTGAGCCGGATATGGTTGAAAAACCAGCTCAGCACGAAGTTCCTCGTATTGAGAGTGAGATCGTCGATGTCGGTCAAGTAGTCAGTTTTCAATTTCGCGAGACGCGCGATGAACTCGTCGTGCTCCTTGACGTGGTCCACCTTGCCGGGAAATTGGTTCTCGTCCAGCAGGGCTTCCTCCACCTTGAAGTGGCTCTCCGCATATTCCTGCAGTTTGTCGATGAGCGGCAGGATGATCTCGTGTCCCTTGTCGTACTCCACCGCGATCTGCAGCTCGTTGATCAGGTTGATCAGATAGTGATGCTGGTCATCGATGTGCTTGATACCGATTTCCAGGGCCTTGCTCCATTTTATGATCGACATTGCTTCTCCTTTTGGTCACAGGGTTCTCGTTTCACCGCCGTCGACGTCGAGAATGCTCCCCTGGCAGAAACCGCAGGCCGGCGAGGCGAGGAAGGCCACGGCGCGCGCGATCTCGTCAGGCTTGCCGAAACGGTCGATGCCGAGCTTGGCGGCCATGTGCCGGGTGGCCTCTTCCTCGGAAACGGAGAGCTGGCCGGCCAGGGTCCTGATGCGGGTGGTGAGCCTGCCGGTGGCGATGGCTCCGGGGTTGACGGCGTTTACCCGAACTCCTTCCTTGATGCCGCGTTCCGAGAGTACTTTGGTGAAGTTGAGCAGTGCGGCGTTCACCGCTCCGCCGATGGCAAATTCGGCATGGCCGGTGCGCCCTCCCACGCCGACGATGTTGACGACGGCACCCCGGCGTGCGACGAGCTGCGGCCAGGCGGCACGGCAGCAGCGGACCGCGCCGTAGAACTTGAGGGCGAAGCCGTCCTGCCACTCCTCCTCGGTCAGTTCGATAAAATCCCCGCGCTTGGTGGCGCCGGCGTTGTTGACCACCAGATCGATACCGCCGAAACGCCGCACCGCGAAGGCCGCCAGTCGGGCCGGTGCCTCGGGCTCGCGCAGGTCGGCAGCGAAGACGGCCGTTTCCGAAGGGCATCCCGCCGCCACCTCCTCAAGCAACGCGCCGGAACGGGCCGCCAACACCACGCGCATCCCTTCGGCCGAGAGCGTCTCGGCGATGGCCCGCCCGATGCCACGGCTGGCGCCAGTAACTATCGCCACCTTGTTTGAAAGTTGCAGATCCATCCGTATCCTCGCTATCCCGGCAGTTTGGCTAGCAATAGCACGACTGGTAAAAACTACCAAGTGCAAAAGAAGCGGGAAAAACCCTAGTCCTGAAAGGAGAGTCCGTAGGCCTCCTTGAGCAGCGTGCGCACGCATTTCAAAAACCGGCTCCCCGGGTCCTGCTTCGGGGTGAAGCGATAGGAGCGCTCCTTTTCCAGGTAGAGCTTGAAGTGGGGGCGCGAGGCGTCCTGGTACTCCTGGTGGCCGATCAGGTAGCCGATGGTGGGATGGCGCTCCTTGATCCGATTGATCAGCGCCGCGTCGCTCTCAGCCTGTCGCAGGGTCAGGTCGTCGGCGCCGGAACCCACGTTTTCGATACCGATGGCCGTGTAGTTGAAGCCGATGATGTGGCGGCAGACGACGTTTTCCGGGGCGAGCTGGTAGACGGTGCCGTCGCGGTCGACCAGGTAGTGGGCGGAGACGTTGACGGTGCCGCCGGACTTGATGTCGGCGCGCGACACGGTGTCCAGACGGTCAGGCTCGAAGAAGCCAAGCGATTCTTCGAGGGTGTGAAAGGCCGTGTAGTGGAGCACGATCATCTGCGGGTCTTTCAACTCGCTAGTGTCGAGGCCGTAATGGAGGCGGTCGTACTCGGCCGTAAGCTTGAGCCGTTCGGGGGTGAAGACGTTCCTGACGGCGGCCTTGGGGTCGTAACCGTCGCCCGCGCCGCGAGCCGGCCTGCCGGACAAAAGGCAGAGCAGAAGGCCCATGACGCCGGCCACTGCCGGGAGTTTCCAGGTCAAGCGGCGCCGCTGCCTGCCGATTTCTTCGCTGTCATGCATGTCGTTTCCTTTGGCCGCAGCCCCCCTCAGGGGGAGGAGTCGCAACCGAGCCCGGGGGAGTCGGCACATGACCAATTTAAAAGGGCTCCGCCACGTAAGTCAAGGAGATACCGCCTTCATCCGTCTGCCGGCAGGTCACCTTGACACGACATGACGTCCGGAACTATCCTGAGCACAGGGGCAAGAGGCCTGTCGGCCTCAAGCCCCCTCTCGAATTCGATCATAAGGAGAAGCATCGTGACCACGCCTATCGCTAAAGGATTTCATACAGTTACACCGGTAATGGTGTTTAAGGACGCACGCTCTGCCATCGAGTTCTACCGTTCCGCCTTCGGGGCGCAGATTCGTATGGTGGCCCCGGGCCCGGACGGCAAGGGGGTCATGCACGCCGAGATCACCGTCGGCGACTCGATCATCATGATGGGTGAAGAGTGCTCGACGAGCCCGATGAAAAGCGCGCAAACGCTCGGCGGCTCGCCGGTGAGCTTCTATCTCTATTTCGAAGACGTCGACGCCGCCTTCGCCAAGGCGACCGCCGCCGGCGGCAAGGTGCAGATGCCGGTGCAGGACATGTTCTGGGGCGACCGGATCGGCTCGCTCACCGACCCCTTCGGTTACTCCTGGATGCTCGCCACCCACAAGGAGGATCTGACCGAGGACGAGGTCCAAAAACGCGCCAAAGCCGAATTCGCCAAGATGAACAAGTAGGCTATGGCAACCTCCCCCTCCCCAAGGGGAGAGGGAGGTTCTGCCCGGCTCAAGGAATAGAACCGGCCCCATTAGCCAATTAAAACATCATTATGTTCAAGTTATCCCCTCCCCTCCCGATATAACGTTTATCCCCTTTGCGTATCCGGCCCCCCCCAATCCTTGTGAAGGAGCAAACCCATGCAGTCCGAGTTGAAGATCAAGACGAAACTGTTGATCGGCTTTGGCGTCATCATCCTTGCCGCCCTGCTGGTCGCCGCCACCGCCCTCTACTCCATCTCCTCGCTCAACGCCCGGGTGGAGAGCCTCCTGGGGACACGCATCCCCCAATTGCAGAGGGCGGCCCTGATCAACGAGGCGATCCGATCCAGCGCCCAGGCGATCAACGACGCCTACCTGGTGAACGGCCCGGACGAAGTGCGCGCCGAGTTGGAGGCAACGGCCAGTAACCGCAAGAGCACCAACGAGGCGATGGAGCAGTTGCAGGCCTCGCTCGCCACCGAGCACGAGAAACAGCTGTACGGCAACATCGTGACCAAGCGCACCCCCTACGTCAAGGAACGCGACCGGGTCATCCAGTTGATCAAAGACGGCAAGAAGGAGGAGGCGCAGCAGGGATTCATCACCATCAAGCCGTTGCGGCGCGACTTCCTGGCAGCGCTCAAAGAACTCCACGACCACGTGCAGCAGGAGGCCAAGCAGGAAGGGATCGGCACGGCACAGGGTGCGCGCAACGCCCGTCTGGTGATCCTGTCGCTGCTGGCAGCTACCTGGGTGGCCAGCAGCCTGGTGGCGTTCTGGGTGATCGGCGGCATCACCGGACCTTTGAGGTCCGCGGTGCAGACTGCCACCCGCATCGCCGAGCGCGACCTCACCGTACGCGTGGAGGGAGAGGGGAGTACCGAGACCGGCCAGCTCATGTCCGCCATGCAGACCATGGTGCACAACCTCAGGGAGATCGTCGGGCAGACGGCGGAGATGTCGACCAGCATCGCCTCGGTCTCCGGCGGCCTGAACGCCACTTCCGAGCGGATCGCCGGTGCGGCCGAGCAGGTGGCAGGTCAGACGCACACCGTGGCCACCGCCAGCGAGGAGATGTCCGCGACCTCCAACGACATCGCCCACAGCTGCCAGGAAGCCGCCCTCAGTTCGCGCCAGGCGACCGCGGCGGCGGAAACCGGCGCCAAGGTGGTCGCGCACACCGTCGAGATGATGAACCGGATCGCCACCAGGGTGAACGCTACCGCCCAGACGGTGGCAAGCCTTGGGGCCAGGAGCGACCAGATCGGCGACATCGTCGGCACCATCGAGGACATCGCCGACCAGACCAACCTCCTGGCGCTGAACGCGGCCATCGAGGCGGCGCGGGCCGGGGAGCAGGGGCGCGGCTTTGCCGTGGTGGCCGACGAGGTGCGGGCGCTCGCCGAGCGTACCACCCGGGCGACCAAGGAGATAAGCTCCATGATCAAGGCGATCCAGGCGGAAACGCAGCAAGCCGTGGGGGCGATGGAGCAGGGGGTGAACGAAGTGCATCTGGGCACGGAGGAGGCGGCGAAATCGGGCCAGGCGCTGCACGAGATCCTGGAGCAGATCAACGCGCTCAGCCTGCAGGTGAACCAGATCGCCACCGCTGCAGAGGAGCAGACCGCGACCATCGGCGAGATCACCGGCAACATCCACCGCATCTCCGATCTGGTGGTGCAGACGGCTCAAGGTTCCCAGGAGTCGGCTCACTCCGCCTCGGAGCTGGCCTCGCTCTCCGGCCGGCTGAACGCCCTGGTGCGGCAGTTCAGGCTGTCGTGAAGCTGAAAATCGCAGCCACGGAGAACGTCTGAGGAAAGCGGAGTAGAGTTACCGAAAGCACGCCCAAAAAGCATCCTGTTTTTACCCTGTCATCCTGAGCGAAGCGAAGGATCTGCTTGCGGACTTGAGAAGCAGATCCTTCGCTGACGCTCGGGATGACAGGCTTTTTTCAGTTCTTCAATTTCTGTGTTTTTACATTTCTGTGTTTTTACATTTCTGCGTTTCTTATGTTTCTTCCGTTTCCATGTTTCATCCGTTTCTTATGTTTTCCTCCGCCTTTCTCCGTGTCCTCCGTGGCTGAAAAACAAAAAAAGCGGGGCGAGAGTTTTAGCTCTCGCCCCGCCACTTTCCTATCTCAGGTTCAAACCTATTTGAAGCGCGACTTCAGGTACTCGCGGTTCAATTTGGCGATGAACTTGACGCTGATCCCTTTCGGGCAAGCGGCCTGGCACTCGTAGTGGTTCGAGCAGTTGCCGAAGCCGTTGGTCTGCCCCGCTTCCACCATGTTGCAGACGCGCTCGGAAGCCTCTTCCTTGCCCTGCGGCAGCACGGCCAGCTGGGCAACCTTGGCCGAGGTGAACAGCATGGCGGAGCCGTTCGGGCAGGCGGCCACGCAGGCGCCGCAGCCGATGCACTCGGCGGCGTCCATCGCGTAGTCGGCCACCGGCTTGGAGATGAGCAGCGCGTTGCCGTCCGCCACGCCGCCGGTGTGGCAGGAGGTGTAGCCGCCGGCCTGGATGATGCGGTCCAGGGCGGAACGGTCCACGATCAGGTCCCTCTGCACCGGGAACGCGACGGCACGCCACGGCTCGATGTAGACGGTGTCGCCGTCCTTGAAGTTCCGCATGTGCAGCTGGCAGACGGTGGTACGCTCCTGCCCGCCGTGCGGCACGCCGTTGATGACCTGCGAGCACATCCCGCAGATACCTTCGCGGCAGTCATGGTCGAAGGCAATGGGGTCTTTGCCTGCTTTGATCAGTTGCTCGTTGACTTCGTCGAGCATCTCCAGAAACGACTGGTCCGGGCTTACGTTCTTGGCTTCGTACTGCTCCAGTTTTCCCGGCTCATTAGGCCCCTTTTGGCGCCATACGTGTAAAATGAGGTTCATTCCATGGCTCTCGTGATGGCTCATTATTTATAGCTCCTTACCGCGAGGTGAACGTTTTCGAAGGTCAGCGGTTCCTTGTGCAGTTCCGGCTCGTTGCCCACACCTTTGAATTCCCAGGCGGCGGCGTAGCAGTAGTTCTCGTCGTCGCGCTTCGCCTCGCCGTCCGGCATCTGGTGCTCGACCCGGAAGTGCCCGCCGCACGATTCGTTCCTGTGCAGTGCGTCTTTGGCCAGGAGTTCGCCGAACTCGAGGAAGTCGGCCACGCGGCCGGCGTTCTCCAGCTGCTGGTTCAGCTCGGCGCCCGAACCGGTCACCTTCACGTTCTTCCAGAACTCCTCGCGCAGCACGGGGATCTTCTTGAGGGCTTCTTTCAGGCTCTCTTCGCTTCTCGCCATGCCGACGTTTTCCCACATGATCTTGCCCAGTTCGCGGTGGAACTCGGAGACCGTCTTCTTGCCGTTGATGGCAAGGAGCTTGTTGGTCTGACCGTTGACGTCCTCGACCGACTTCTTGAACTCGGGGTTGTCGAGGGTGGCTGCGCCCGGCTTGATCTTCGCCAGGTAGTTGGCGATGGTGTAAGGGATGACGAAGTAGCCGTCGGCCAGACCCTGCATGAGGGCGGAAGCGCCCAGACGGTTGGCGCCGTGCACGGAGAAGTTCGCCTCACCCAGTACGAACAGGCCCGGGATGTTGCTCTCGCAGTTGTAGTCGACCCACAGACCGCCCATGGAGTAGTGCGGTGCCGGGTACATGCGCATCGGCTGCTTGTAGGCGTTCTCGTCGGTGATCTTCTCGTACATCTCGAAGAGGTTGCCGTAACGCTCGCGGATGGTGTGCTCGCCGACGCGCTTGATGGCGGCGGAGAAGTCGAGGTTGACGCCGCGGCCGCCAGGTCCTACGCCACGGCCTTCGTCGCACTGCTCTTTGGCGGCGCGGGAAGCGATGTCGCGGGGAGCCAGGTTACCGAAGGAGGGGTACTTCCTCTCCAGGTAGTAGTCGCGATCCTCTTCCGGGATGTCGTTGGGGTGACGGTTGTCGCCCTTTTTCTTCGGAGCCCAGCAGCGGCCGTCGTTACGGAGCGACTCGGACATGAGGGTCAGCTTCGACTGGTGGTCGCCGGACTGCGGGATGCAGGTCGGGTGGATCTGGGTGTAGCAGGGGTTGGCGAAGAAGGCACCCTTCTTGTGGGCGCGCCAGTTCGCGGTCACCGAGCAGCCCATGGCGTTGGTGGAGAGGTAGAAGACGTTGACGTAACCGCCGGTGGCCAAAACCACCGCGTCGCCCACGTGGCTCCTGATCTCGCCGGTGATCAGATCGCGGATCGTGATCCCCTTGGCCTCGCCGTCGACCACGACCAGGTCGAGCATCTCGGTGCGGGCGAAGAGCTTGACGGTACCGGCCTTCACCTGACGGGAAAGGGCGGAGTAGGCGCCGAGCAGAAGCTGCTGACCCGTTTGGCCGCGGGCATAGAAGGTACGGGAGACCTGGGCGCCGCCGAAGGAGCGGTTGTCCAGGTAGCCTGCGTAGTCGCGGGCGAAGGGAACGCCCTGGGCCACGCACTGGTCGATGATGTTGTTGGACACCTGGGCCAGACGCCAGACGTCTGCCTCACGGGCGCGGAAGTCGCCACCCTTGATGGTGTCGTAGAACAGGCGGTAGATGGAGTCGCCGTCGTTCGGGTAGGCCTTGGCCGCGTTGATGCCGCCCTGCGCGGCGATGGAGTGGGCGCGGCGGGCGGAGTCCTGGTAGCAGAAGGCTTCCACGTTGTAGCCGAGCTCGCCCAGGGAGGCAGCGGCTGCGCCGCCGGCCAGGCCGGTGCCGACCACCAGGATCTTGTACTTGCGCTTGTTTGCGGGGTTAACCAGCTTCATGTCGAAGCGGTGTCTGTCCCACGAAGTCTGAATCGGTCCTTTCGGAGCTTTTCCGTCGAGTATCACTTGAACCCCCTATTTCAATAAGCCGGCAAGGATAACGGCCGGAATGGAGATGTAGACGAGCATGAGAATAGCGGAGATCACCTTGCCGCCGGTGCGAGTGCATTCGATGGTGGAGTCGCTGTTCCAACCCATGGTCTGCAGGAAGCTCGGGATACCGTGGGAGAGGTGGAGGAAGAGCATTACCATGGACGCCATGTACAGCACCGCGATGCCGGCGCTGGAGAGGCTGCCGACCACCATCCTGAAGACGTCGGGGTTGCCCGCTGCGTCCTTGACGACCATCACGTCCGGGGTCGCGTGGAAGGTGAACTGGAGCAGGTGGTAGACGATGAAGGCGAGCAGCAAAAGGCCCGTCCAGATCATGTTCTCGGAGGCGAAGGAGCGCTTGAGCGGCTTGTTGACCGCGTAGGCGCCGGGGTTGGCTGCCCTGTTCTCCAGGGTGAGCATGACGCCGTAGCAGATGTGCGTGCTGATGGCGGCCAGCATCACCAGCCTGAAGATCCAGACCAGGGGCGGCAGGCTGTGCAGATGCTCGGCGTAGGCGTTCAGGAGACCCATGAAGATGGTGGTGTTACCGACCAGGTGCATGAGCACGAAAATGATCAGGAGCTGACCCGTGATCGACATCAGGATCTTTCTTCCGACTGAGCTATTGAATATAGTCATATTTTTAGTCCCTTTGCGTGTTTTCGACAATCAAGTGGGGGTAAGTGTTGGTGCTTTCCCCGCCAGTCTTCCGGGCGGCCTTACGGCCGGGCAGCGGACTCGCGGTGGGCGCCAATTACGACGGTGGGGGCGCGCGCCACGGACTCAATGCCTGCATTGGATCTCTCCTTTGTTGGTCATGTAATAAGACACCGGCAAGCGGGATGGGTAGCGCGAGTAGAAAGCGATGGGTGTACGCTCACAACCGCGCATATTAAATGGCGTTATACCAAATTGCAACAGTTTTCTGTATACAGCATACGATTATATTCCCTCCGGCCGGCCAGCGCCCTGCTGGCGTGGACTCGGCAGGCGTTCGCCCCCGCTTTGGCCCTCGCCCGTCAAATACGCTAACCATGTTTTGTAATGGCGGTGGCGGCCGTTAATGTTGCTTTTTGACGCCCGCTCTGCTAAGAAAAAAGACTGGCGAAAAATAACTTACGGGGAGCACCCAAACCGTTCATGATCTTCAAGCTGCATAAAAAGGACAAACAGACCCGGGCGCGCCGCGGCACGCTCTATACGCCGCATGGCAAAATCGAGACGCCGATCTTCATGCCGGTCGGCACCCACGCCGCCATGAAGGCGATGACGCCCGCGCAGGTGAAAGAGACCGGCGCCCAGATCATCCTCTCCAACACCTACCATCTGCACCTGCATCCGGGCGAGGCCCTGGTAGAGAAAGCGGGCGGCCTGCACCGGTTCATGGGGTGGGACGGACCGATCCTGACCGACTCCGGCGGCTTCCAGGTCTTCTCGCTCCCCAACAAGCGGATCACCGAGGAAGGGGCCTTCTTCCGCCACGAGGTGACCGGCGAGGAGGTCTTCCTCGACCCGGCCCGGGCGATGGCCATCCAGGAGGCGCTGGGGGCCGACATCATCATGAACTTCGACGAGTGCATCCCCTACCCCTGCGACAAGGCGTATGCGCAGCGCTCCACGGAAAAGACCATCCGCTGGGCCAAGCAGTGCATCGACTCCCACAAAAGACCGGACCAGCTCCTGTTCGGCATCGTGCAGGGGAGCGTCTTCGAGGACCTTCGCAAGCACTGCGCCCGGGAACTGGTGAAGATGAACTTCCCCGGCTACGCCATCGGCGGCGTCTCGGTGGGCGAGGGGCTGGAGCTTTTGAAGCAGGTGGTCTCCTACACCGCGCCCTACCTCCCGGAGGACAAGCCGCGCTACCTGATGGGGGTGGGACTTCCCGAGGACATCCTGGAAAGCGTGGAGCGGGGCATCGACATGTTCGACTGCGTGATCCCCACCCGCTACGCACGGAGCGCCACGCTCTTCACCAACCGCGGCCGCATCCGGCTCACCAACAAGAATTACCGGCGCGACTTCTACCCGGTGGAGCCCAACTGCGGCTGCTACACCTGCCAGAACTTCACCCGCGCCTATCTGCACCACCTGTTCACGTCCAACGAGGTGCTCTCCGCAATACTCGCGAGCATCCACAACGTCCACTTCTACCTGAACATGATGTCCGAGATCAGGGAATCGATCGAAGAGGGGCGCTTCACGGAGTACAAGGAACAATTCCTGTCCTCCTACCTCAAAGGGAAATAGGAAATCGGTAAAATGAAAGGAAACCTCTACCGTGCCCTGGTCTTGATGCTGCTTGCCGTCGTCGTTACCGGCTGCCAAGTGGAACCCGGCAAGCGCTGGGCCGAGAAGAAGCGGCAGCGGGAGCAGGCACGCAAGCAGGTCGCCCTGATCCCCCCGCCCCCCGCAGTTCCGCCGGGCGTCGAGCTTTTTGCCGACCACTGCATGATCTGCCACAAGGGAAAGAAAGGGGGCGGCACCCTCGGACCCAGCCTGGTCGGCATCGGCCGCAAGCGCGAGGGCGAATACCTCGAGCAGGTGATCCGCCAGCCGAACCAGGTCAACCCCGGCACGGTCATGCCCGCCTTCGACCGGCTCTCCCAGGAAGAGATAGAAGCCATCGTCGACTACCTGATGACCCCGTAAATAGGACCGGAGAACCTGATGGAACCGACCAACGAACAGCGCGGCTTCGGCCGGCTGATGGAAATCATGCGCCGGCTGCGCGCGCCGGGCGGCTGCCCCTGGGACGCCGAGCAGACCCACGCCTCGCTCAAACGTTATCTGATCGAAGAAGCCTACGAGGTGATCGAGGCGGTCGACGCCGAGGACGACAAGCTCTTAAAGGAGGAACTGGGCGACCTCCTTTTGCAGCCGGTGTTCCACGCGGCGGTCGCCGAGGAGCGCGGCGCCTTCACCATGGAAGAGATCCTGGAGGCGATCAACGACAAGCTGGTCCGCCGTCATCCCCACGTGTTCGGCGAGGAGGTGATCGAAAGCTCGCAGGCGCAGGTGGCCAACTGGGAGAAGATCAAGAAAGAGGAAAAGGGAGTAGAGAGGAAGTCGGCGCTCTCCGGCATCCCCCCCGAGTTGCCGGCCCTGATGAAGGCGCAGAAGATCACCGAGAAGGCGGCGCGGGTCGGCTTCGACTGGGAAGAGACCGACCAGGTGTTTGCCAAGGTGATGGAGGAGCTGAAGGAGTTCGAGGAGGCGATGATCTCGGGCGATCAAAAGGAGATGGAGGCCGAACTCGGCGACCTGTTGTTCGCCATCGTCAACCTCGGGCGTTTCCTGGCCATCGACCCCGAAGAAGCGCTCAGGAAAACCATCGGGCGCTTCACCCGGCGCTTCCACCACGTCGAGGAAACGCTGCACGCCCGCGGCGTCGTCATGCAGTCGTCGACCCTGGCCGAAATGGACCTCCTCTGGGAAGAGGCAAAGCGCATGGAGAAAGGATGACTCTTTTCCACAGCTTTTGTTGACAACCTGTGGAAAAGCATGTTGAGAAATAACTAACTTCGTGCATTTTAAGGTAATTTCGCATTCTGCACAACAATTACCCAGCCCAACTACCATTGCAATTTCAGCAAGTTACGCCGCAGCAAAATCATCTGCCAGAAAATCAACGTCAACCATTAAACCAACCCCATGAGTCGCGGGCGCCGGTGGAAATCCTGTTCATAAACTCAGGATTCAGGCCTTTTTCGGCAAAACCCGCGCGCTTCTCCCTTCCTCCCCCTCTCACCGCTTCAGCAGCTTCTTCCTGACCAGCGCCGCCACGTCGCGCGCCTCCTCGCATGCCAGCCAGTGCGAGACTATCAGGAAGATGGCCACCCCGAGCAGCACCGTCCCCCCCAGCACTCCCCCTTTGAGCAGCCGACCGCCGTGGAGCGACCAGTCGACAAGCCCCACCAGCCAGAAGACGGCCAGCGCCATCGGCGCCGAGGCGACAAGCGCCTTGCCCGCCGCGATCATAATCCCCTTGCCGCCGAAGGGACCGATCTTTCTCCTCAAAAACCACTGCAACAGCAGCATGTTGGCAAGTGCCGACAGCGAGGAGGCAAGGGCGAGACCGCCATGCCTGAGCGGTCCCATCAGCGCCAGACTGAAGCCAAGGTTGAGCAGGAAGGCGACAAAGGCTACGGCCACCGGCGTCCTGGTGTCCTTCAGCGCGTAGAAGGCGGGCACCAGCACGCGCACCATGGCCACGAAGCTTAAGCCCACCGAGTAATATAGGAGTGCGGCGCCGCAGTTCACCGCCTTGGCGTAGTCGAAGGCGCCCCCCATGAAGAGCAGCGAGAAGATGGGGGTGGCGCAGAGCATCAAACCGGTCATCGCGGGGATGGTGATGAACAGGGTGAGCCTGACCCCGTAGGAAAGCGACTCCTTCAAGGCCTCCAGGTCGCCCGCCGCCGCCTGCCTGCTCATCGAGGGGAGCACCGCCTGGGCCACCGAAACGGTGAAGATCCCCTGCGGGAACTCGAACAGCCGCTGGGCATAGTAGAGGTAGGAGACGCTCCCCTCCGGGAGCCAGGAGGCGAGGATGGCGCCCACCGCGATGTTGAGATAGTAGACGCCGACGCCGAACACCGACGGCACCATCAGGAGCGCGATCCTTTTTACCGCCGGGTGCCCGAAGTGGAAGTCGGGACGGAAGGCGAAACCTTTGCGGTACAAAACCGGCAGTTGCAGCAGGAGCTGCAGCACCCCGCCCACCAGGACCCCGACCGCCAGGGCCACGATCGGCACACGGAAGCGGGCGTGCAACAAAAGCGCGCAGCAGATCATCGAGATGTTGAGGAAGACGGTGGAGATGGCGGGGGTAAAGAAGTGGCGCACCGTGTTCAGGATCCCCATGCAGAGCGCCACCAGGCTGACGAAGAAGATGTACGGGAACATCAACCGGTTCAGCAGGATGGTGATGGAGACCTTTTCCGGATTGCCGGCAAAGCCGGGAAACATCACGCCGATCAGTTGCGGGGAAAAGGCGATGCCCAGAAGTACGATGACGGCCATCACCACGGTCAGGGCCGTGAAACAGACGTTGGCGAGCGCCCGGGTATCGTCTTCCCCCTTGTTGGTGTACCACTCCGAGAAGGTGGGGACGAAGGCCGAGGTGAGCGCCCCTTCGGCAAAGAAGCGGCGCAGCATGTTCGGGATCTGGAAGGCGGCGAAGAAGGCGTCCGTGTAGAGCCCCGCTCCGAAGAGGTGCGAGACCACCATGTCCCTCACCATCCCCATGATGCGGGAGAGGAAGGTGGCGGCCCCGAGCACGCCGGCGGCACGGGCTATGTTTTTTTTCTCCGACATCTTACCCCCTGCTCGACAGGCAGGGAATCTATCACACCCGGTCGCCAGGTGACAACCGCTTTGACAGCATGGTGGCTGCGATGGTATGTTGCAACGTTTGCTTCGGCGAGTAAAGGGGACAGACACCTGGCGGAGCCAGTCCCCTCGCCTCACACCCCACCCTGGGAAACGGTGATGAACCCACTCAAAAAGCTCGCGCGCCAGACGGCGATCTACGGCCTAAGCAGCATCGTCGGGCGCCTGATCAACTACTTCCTGGTCCCGCTCTATACCCGGATCTTCCTGCCGGCGGAATACGGCATCGTCACCGAGTTGTACGCCTACGCCAGCTTCCTGATGATCATGTGCACCTTCGGCATGGAGACCACCTTCTTCCGTTTCGCCGAAAGCCGCGAGGACCAGGACGCGGTCTACGCCTCGTCGCTTTTGCCGGTGGCCGCGGTCAACCTGGCGTTCATAGCGCTCGGGATCTTCGGTTCCGCCTTTTGCGCCGAGAGGCTCCACTACCACAACCATTCCGAGTACATCGTCTACTTCGTGCTGATCGTAGGCCTGGACGCCATCGTCTCCATCCCCTTCGCCCGGCTGCGGCAGCAGCACCGTGCGCTCAAGTTCGCGGTGCTGAAGCTCGCGAACATCCTGATCAACATCTTCTGCAACTTCTTCTTCCTCTTGCTCTGTCCGTACCTTGTGCGCCACGGTCACCAGCTCCCCACCTGGCTCTACCACCCCTCCGGCGGGGTCGGCTACGTCTTTTTCTCCAACATGATCGCCAGCGCGGCGACGCTTTTGATCCTGTGGCGCGAGCTCTTCGGCATCAGGCTTCGCTTCGACCGGGTGCTCTTCAAGGAGATGCTCTTTTACGCGCTGCCGCTTCTGGTGGCGGGGCTTGCCGGCATGGTCAACGAGACGCTCGACCGGATACTACTGCGCTTTCTGCTCGTGGTGCCGCCGGGGGGAGGCGAAGCGAGCCGCTACGTCATGTCGCAGATCGGCATCTACGGCGCGAACTACAAGGTCTCCATCCTGATGACCCTCTTCATCCAGACCTTCCGCTACGCCGCCGAACCGTTTTTCTTCGCGCACGCCAAGGAGAAGGGTTCGAAGGACACCTTCAGCCAGGTGATGACCTGGTTCGTGCTCTTCGGGCTGGCCATCTTCCTGGGTGTAATGCTCAACATCGAGATAATCAAGCACTTCATTGGCCGAAAGTTCTATCCCGGCATTGGCATAGTGCCGATACTTTTGTTGGCCAATCTCTTTCTCGGCATCATCTTCAACCTGTCCATCTGGTACAAGCTGAACAACATGACCAAGTACGGCGCCTACATCACCGTATTCGGCGCAGTCGTGACCATTGCCGCCAACGTGATACTGATCCCGTCCTTAGGCTATGCGGGTGCCGCCTGGGCCACCTTCATCTGCTATCTGCTGATGATGGTGCTCTCATACGTCCTGGGGCAGAAATACTTCCCGGTAGAGTACGAGCTTCCGAAGCTGGCAGGGTACTTCGCCTTCGCCCTGGCGCTCTTCTTTACGAGCAAGGCGTGGCCGTTCCATTCCGGCCTGGCGATGCTCGCCGCCAACAACGCGCTGTTCGTGATTTTCGTGGGAGTGGTTTGCTATCGGGAGAAGCTGCTGAGGTTGGTGGCGGGCACGCGATTTTAAGCCGCGAAGTCGGAGCTTCAAATCTAAGAAATCGAAATCAAACTTTGAAATCCGGGCTTCAAATCGGAAAATCAAAATTTTGCTTCCGGAATCGGAGGTAAAACCGTGAAAATCGAAATTTAACTTACGGAATCTGGTTTAAAATCGGGGAAAGGCTATTTAAGCTTCGGAATCGCAGTTTGAAATCACGAATTGGAAATTTTAGCTCCGGAACCGGAGTTTAAAATCACGGATCGGAATTTGTAGCTCCGGAACCGGAGTTAAAATCCTAAACCTGGTGTTAAAATTCATGGCCGCTGTTTTTAAAGTACGGTAGGTAGCTTTAAGAAACGAAACGCGACACTCCGCCCGCGACACTACAGCGCGCCGATCCTCCGGAAGTACTCCTGGCGGCAGAAGTTCTCCACCTCCACCATACTCCGAAAAGCCTCTGCGAACCCATCCTTGCCGATGGTGAACACGCCGTGCCCGTAGACGATGGCGGAGCCGACGCCAATCACCGGCGGCACCCTTTTGGCGAGCCCCCCGGCGCCGATCTCACCCGCGACCACCGGTGTCCCGCCCAAAAGCCTCACGTGCGGGCAGTCCTTCCAACAGTCCTTGATCGGGCAATCCTTGGTCTCGCAGAGCATGCTCATGATCACGGCGAACTTCGGGTGTCCGTGCAGGATCACCTTGGCGCCCGTACCTTCGAAGATCTTCCTGTGGGCAAGCAGTTCGCTTGAGGCGGTGATGCCGGTAGTGGAGGAATTGTCCCCCGGCACCGGGTCGATGCACCCCTTGAGTTCGTCCAGGCTGGCAGCCGTTTGCGAGATGTAGATCAACTCGCCGGCGCGGGCCGAGATGTTACCGAAGAAGGAATCCACCAGCCCCCGCTCCACCGTGTAGCGCCCCACCGTTTCTATCTCCGCAAGGATCTCCTCGCGCTCATCAGTAAGTCGCTCGCGAAAGCTAAGTCCCTCCGCCGTGATCGGCTGCAGCCAGTTGGTACGGAACGCCTGGAAAGCCTCGCGCTCCCCCTCCAGGAGAAAGCCGTCCGCCAGCACGTCTTCCAGGTACTTGACGAAGGTGGAATGGAACACCGAGGAGTAGTTGATGAAGGCCTGTTCCACCGTGATGGCCCCCACCGCGACGATCCCCACCCCCTCGACGATCACCCCTTTGCGGTTCCCCAAAAGCGCTGCGACCTGCGCCGACGGGCCGTCGGTGAGTTCTGAGCGGCGCAGAAAGGGGATGTCGTGCAGGAAGGTGCGCGTCTCCGTGTCGCGCGGCACGATGCAGCTGTCGCAGGCGGCGGCGCGGCGCACCAGGAAGTCGGCGAAGGGAAGAGCCGGCGTGGCCGCCACCAGGGCAAGCGCGTTCAGGCGGCCGAGCGTGGCGCCCGCCAGGATCGCCAGTTCCGGCCTGCCGCCGGTCACGAGCACGTCGTCCTGCGCCGCGAAGGCGATCGCCTCGGCCAGCGCCGAACGGTCGGCGATCAGCTTGGCCGTGTATTTCGCTATCTGATCTTTCATATCTCGGTAGAAGCGTGCATTACAGCTTCATGTTCTCTTCAATAAAAGGCTGGAACGGCTTGATCGGGTGATTCAGGAATTCGTTGTAATTCGTAAGAAATTCTATATAAGCCTCTGCGTCATCTTCCACAAGAGGATCATGTCGCAAGGCGGCAACCTGTGCCATGTCGGCACGTAGCGACTCCGAAGCAGCCAGAGCTTTGAACTCTTCCCGTTCAGCATCGCTAAGACGCATGATACTTCTCCTTCAGTTCTGTAAACAGCGGCAACAACTCAAAGAGAGCAAAATAGCCCTCGATAAGTTGCCAGTCCATTGTCCGGCCATGCAATTTCATCAAAGTCTCGATGTCGTACCTATCCAGGTGTTCCCGGCTGTCATTGTTGGACATGGCCTGAACCTTAAGGCCGATCAGATCCTCAGGGAGCAAGACTTTTATCGTAACGCCGTTGCTGAAAATGCGTTTGTCCACTGCCCGCTTCAACATGGCGAGAGATGCCGGACGAAAAGCGTGCAGGAAGTCAATTTCTCCCAGCCCGGGCGCAGTCGAGGTGAATTGGGTAACGTTTTCCGAAGAAAAGAGGATCTGGTAACCGAGCACCGACATGATCTCCCGTACAACCGTCATGTCCTCCTTGGGCACCAGAAAATCCATGTCCACCGTCCCCCGCGGCACCCCCCAAATACCGACAGCGTAGCCGCCGATCAGGGCGTAGGCGACGTTTCCCTCACTGAACCTCGACAAAAGAGTTTCTGTTACCGATCTGAAGTCCAAACATCACCTCGTATGGCTGCCGTAGGGTGGGAACGGGGTGCTCACCCTACGGCAGCTGCTCCAGAAACGCCCCGTCGGCGAAGGTGCCGTCCTCTTTGAGCCCGCGGATGCGGTAGTACTTCTGCAGCTCTTCTACGAAGCGGGCGCGGTCGATGGCGGGGATATCGATCCCCTCGCCGGAGGTCCCGGCTTCCTCGAAAAAGCGCGCAGGCAGCATATCATCGGCCGCGGTGAAGCCGTTGGCGCAGTTGTAGAAGCGCTCGGTGAGATAGATCCGCTCGCCGATCCGCTTGAGCGATTCGGGCGCATAGTCGACGCCGGTGACCGCGGAAAGGAGCTCGCCGTACTCCTCAAGGGTGGCCCCGAAAAAGGCGAACTTGCAGGCGACCAGCGAATCGACCGCCGCGTTCACGTCCTCGGCGATCTTGATGATGCGCGCCTTGCCGGAGAAGGAGAAACGGTCGGTCGGCACCGGCTTTCTGAGGATCTCGTGGGAGATCGGGTAGGCGCGCAGATGGCAGCCGCCGCGGTTGGAGGTGGCGAAGGCGAGCGCCATGCCGTAGGCGCCGCGCGGGTCGTAGGCGGGAAGTTCCAGCGACTTGACGCTCATGGAGAGTTCCGGCTTGCCGAGCGCCTCGCCGAGACGGCGCGAGCCGAGCGCCAGCAGTTCACCGTCGCCGCGACGCAAGGCTATGTCGGCAAGGAGGGTATCGATTTCCCCAGGCTTGGGAAAGCGTCCCCGCGCCTCACCGAAGGCGGACAGGGTGGCGGCGGCGGAGATGGTGTCCATGCCGAGTTCGTTGCAAAGGGAATTGGCCTTGACGATGGCGTGCAGGTCGGCATTGCCGTTGAGGGCGCCGAAGTGGTTCACCGTCTCGTATTCGGGGAGCGGTTTTCCTTCCTTCGAGCTCTTCTTGCACTGGATCGGGCAGCCGTAGCAGCCGTCCTTCTTGGCGCCGTACTCCTTGCGGATCGAGGGCCCTGAGTAGTTGCCGGACTGGGCAAAGAAGGTGGCCTGGAAGTTGTTGGTGGGGGCCATGCGACGCTGCGCCATCAGGTCGACTAACGCCGGGGTGCCGTATTCGGCGATCCCCAGTTCGCCAAAGATAACCGGCGAGGCGCGGAACAGGCGCATGATGTCGGCGCGGGCGGCATCGAAGCGCTCACGGTCGGCGACCGGCGTGCTGCCGGTACCGTCCACCGTCACCGCCTTGAGTCCCTTAGCCCCCATGACGGCGCCCAGTCCTCCGCGGCCGATGGCGTTTCCTTCGCCCATCATGATGCTGGCAAAAAGCACGCCGTTCTCGCCCGCCGGACCGATGGCGGCCACCGAGCCACGCCCGGCAAGCGCGGAGATGGTCTCTCCGAGCCCCTTGCCCCACAAGGATTTGGCGTCCAGGAGTTCGGCACGGTCGTCGCCGATGGCAAGGACCACGGGATGGGCGCTTTTCCCCGTGACGAAGACGACATCGAGTCCGGCCGCCTTGAGCCTCCAGGCGAAGCGGCCGCCGGCGGAGCAGTCGTAGATGGTGCCGGTAAGGGGAGAGCGTGAGACGCAGGCGAGACGGGCGGAGGTGGGCGAGCTGGTGCCGCAGAGTGGGCCTACGGCGAAGATCAGCGGCAGTTCGGGGTCAAAGCAGTCCAACCGGTGGTAGTCGCGCATCAGGCGCACCCCAAGGCCGCGCCCCCCCAGGTAGGCGTGCAGCAGATCCTCGGGGATCTCTTCGCGGCGGCAGATCCCGGCAGTGAGATCGACCCGCAGCATTTTTCCAGTCCAACCGTGCATTTAGAACCTTTTTACGTCACCCCATATGAACTGGCAACGACTGCCTGTCATCCTGAGCTAACTACCTACAGATATTCCGCCTTCCCTCTGCGCTCCAACTCCTCCACCACCTTCTTCACGTCCTGGGCGGCGGACTTGGCGCAGACCAGAAGGGCGTCCGGGGTATCGACCACGACCAGGTCCTTGACCCCCACGAAGGCGACCAGCTTGCCGCCGGCATAGGCCAAGCAGTTGTCGGCGGCGACGGAAACCGATCCCTGCGCCTCGATCACCACGTGACCGTCGGCATCGCCCTCCATCACCTCGGGGAGCGCGCTCCAGGAGCCGACGTCGCTCCAGCCGAAGGAGGCGGGGATCACCTGCACGTCAGCCGCCTTCTCCATGACGCCGAAGTCGATCGACTCACCCTTGATGGCCGCGTAGATCTCGGCGATCTGCGGCTTGAGGTCGGCAAGTTCCCAGACGTCCGGCTCGAAGACAAGCCGGGCCAGTTCCTTGGAGAGTTCCGGCATGTAGCGGGCAAGCTCGTCCAGGATGGCGCACGCCCCCCAGACGAACATGCCGCTGTTCCAGTAGAAACGGCCGCTGGCCAGAAACTCCAGCGCCTTTTCCAGGCCCGGCTTTTCCACGAAACGGCGCACCGGCAGCGCACCCTCGCCCGCCCCCCCCTTCGCCAAGGCTTCGGCAGGCACGCTGTCCGTCTCGATGTAGCCGTAGCCGGTCTCGGGACGGGTCGGGGTGATGCCGAGGGTGACCAGCTTGCCGCCGGCTGCCACCTCGGCCGCCTTGCCGATGACACGCCGGAAACCGGCTTCGTCGGTGATGTAGTGGTCGGCGGGGAGCACGACCATGACGCCGTCGGGATCGAAACGTGCGATGATGGCGGCGGCGAGGCCGATGGCAGGTGCCGTGTTGCGCCCTACCGGCTCCTCGATCACGTCCACTGGGACCTGGTCGATGTAGGTCAGCTGGCGCCGGGTTTCCTCCGCCTGCAGCACGTTGGTCACCACCAGCACCCGCTTGGGCTGCATGGGGAGCACGCGTTCCACGGTCCGCTGCAGCATCGACTTGCCGCCGAACACGGACATCAGCTGCTTCGGCGTGCTCTTGCGGGAAAGCGGCCAGAACCGGGTGCCGGAGCCTCCGGCCAAGATGACGATGTACATAGTTTCCTCCGAAATCGAATCAAACTACCAAAACAACTCCGCCACGGAGAAAATCTGAGAACAGCGGAGAAAAACAGGCAAAAAGGGGTGTAACCAAAAGCTTGAGGCGTTAAGTTTTTCCTCGGATTGTCTCAGATTTTCTCCGTGGCTAAAGGTTTCTCGCGTTACGCGACGGGCTCTTCTACCGGCGGCACCCGCTGATAGTCGTCCTGGAAACGGACGATGTCGTCCTCGCCCAGGTACTCGCCGCTTTGCACCTCGATGATCACCAGCGGGATCATGCCGGGGTTTTCCAGGCGGTGGGTCGAGCCGATCGGAATGAAGGTGGACTCGTTGATGTTTACGAGGCGCACGCTGTCGTTGCAGGTCACCTTGGCGGTGCCGGAAACCACGATCCAGTGCTCGCTGCGGTGGTGGTGCATCTGCAGCGACAGGCGCTGGCCGGGCAGCACCTCGATGCGTTTGATCTTGTAGCTGGTGTTCTCGTCGAGGACCGTATAGCTTCCCCAGGGACGCTCTCCGCGCTCCATGATTCCTCCGTAAAACCTTTCGTTCGTTATTTATTTCGTGCGCAGTTCCAGGTAGCGCTTGAGGGCGTCCTGCCAAGGCTGCGGGGCGAAACCTGTGTCCTGCATAAGCTTGCCGCAGTCAAGCGTGGAATAGAGCGGCCGCTTGGCAGGCAGCGGGTATTCCGAGGTGGGAATGGGGTGCACCGTAACCTTAAGACCGGCGAGCCGGAAGATTTCGGTGGCGAAGCCGTGCCAGGAAACGAAGCCCGCATTGGCGGCGTGGTAGATGCCGCGGCAGTCCTTGTCGATCAGCGCCTTGATGGCCAGCGCCAGATCGCAGGTCCAGGTGGGGGAGCCGATCTGGTCGTCCACCACGCGCAGTTCGCCCCGCTCAGGTCCCAGCCTGAGCATGGTTTCCACGAAGTTCTTGCCGGCGTGGCCGTAGAGCCACTGGGTGCGCACGATCAGGTGATCGGGGTTGAAGACCGCGTTCATCTCGCCGGCCAGTTTCGATTCGCCGTAGATGCTCAAGGGCGCCGGGGCGTCGTCCTCCCGGTAGGGAGTCCCCTTGCCGCCGTTGAACACGTAGTCGGTGCTTACCTGCACCAGTTTCGCGCCGATCTCCTTGGAGATCATCGCCAGAAACGCCACCCCCTCGCCGTTCACCTGCATGGCGAGTTCCACCTCCGTCTCGCAGCCGTCGACGTTGGTGTAGGCGGCGGCGTTCACCACCACCCTCGGTTTCAGGGTGAGCAGCACCCGCTGCACCGATTCCAGATCGGTGATGTCTATTTCGCCTATGTCCACCCCGCGGGCGGCGTCTCCCAAAAGGGTCATCAGCTCCTGTCCGAGCATCCCCTTGCTGCCGACTATCAGAATCATAAAAGCTCCGTTCGTTAGTGCCCGTACTGCTTGAGGTAGTACTCGCGGTAGGCGCCGGTGGTCACTTCTTCCACCCACTGCTGGTTCTCCAGATACCAGTCGATGGTCTCGGCGATGCCGCGCTCGAAGGTGTAGCTCGGCTCCCACCCCAGATCGTTCTTGAGCTTGGATGCGTCGATGGCGTAGCGGCGATCGTGCCCGGCACGGTCCTTGACGAAGGCGATCAACCCCCGGCTCTCCCCCTCGGCACGGCCGATCCGCGCGTCCACCAGGTCGCAGACCAGGTTGACGATGTCGATGTTCGTCCACTCGTTGTTGCCGCCGACGTTGTACACCTCGCCGGGTGCGGCGCAGGTGAGCACCCGCTCGATGGCCGCGGAATGATCCTTGACGTGCAGCCAGTCGCGCACGTTGAGACCGTCGCCGTAAACCGGCAGCGGCTTTTTCTTGAGGATGTTGTGGATCAGAAGCGGGATCAGCTTCTCCGGGAAGTGATACGGACCGTAGTTGTTGGAGCAGCGGGTGTTGAGGGTCGCCATGCCGAAGGTCTCGCGGTAGGCGCGCACCAGCATGTCGGCGCCGGCCTTGCTGGCCGAATAGGGGGAGTTGGGCGCCAGCGGCGTCGCTTCGGTGAAGTACCCTTCCGCCCCGAGGCTGCCGTAGACTTCGTCGGTGGAAACCTGCAGGTAACGGAAGGAGGGAACCCGCTCTGCGTGCTGCCGGCTCGCCTCCAAAAGGGTCTGGGTGCCGAGCACGTTGGTCTTGACGAAGATCTCGGGACCGGTGATGGAGCGGTCCACGTGCGATTCGGCGGCAAAATGCACTACCGCGTCGATGCTCTCCTCCGCGAGAAGCCGCGCCACCAGCTCCGCGTCGCAGATGTCGCCCTTGACGAAACGGTACGCGGGGTTGTCCTGCACGGCGGTGAGGTTCTTCAGGTTACCCGCGTAGGTGAGCAGATCGAGGTTCACGACCCGGCACGAGGGATTGCCGGCCATGAAATGATGGATGAAATTGGAACCGATGAAGCCCGCGCCGCCGGTAACCAGTACCGAGGTGGGGGTAAACGACTGCGGCATGCATCCTCCACGTCTTCTGATGGTGCGATACCAATCAGTTATTGGTCTTGCGTTACGTCACTCGCCGGGGAGCGGCCCGAAAGCGCCCTGTCCCCTTGCCACCGTGATTCTACAGAAATTCGCCGCGTTATAAAAGCCCGATTTGCCTTTTTCGCCTTCGCCAAGGCTCAAGCGGACGTACCGCCGGCTCAAAACGCCCGCACCGGCCCCAGTTCCCCCAGGCCGAAGAGGGTGAAGTTGACGGTGAATTCCTTGTTGCCGGTGTCGCTGATGTTCCCCGGGGCGTTGGGTATCGCCGGCCGCTGGGAATAGGCGGCGATCACGCTCCAGCACTGCTGTCTGTATTCCAGCGCGTAGCGCGATTCGAGGAAGCCCCCCCTGTCGAAGGAATAGCGCCCGAGGAAATCGGCGGTGACACGGGGAGCGACCGGGAGTACGAAGTGCCCCTCCAGGTAGTTCAGCTCCTCGCGCGCGAACCGGTAGCCTACGTGCGCCAGGGTCTTGCCCTCCCCCTTGGCCTCGACCGCGAGGGAGCCGGTGGAAAGGTTGTTGTCAGCCATGTTGTAGCGGCTGTCCCCCCCGACGGCGAGCCATTTGAGCGGCATGACACGGGTCTCAAGCCACAGGTCGGTCAGCCGGTGACCGGGATCGACCAGGGTGAGCAGCGGCTGGTCGCGGCGCTCCCCGGAAAACTGATACCCCTGCGAGAGTTTCAGCCAGGCGAGGTCGCGGTACTCGGCCGCCCCCCCCTCCTCAAGGGATTTGCCGGTGAGGACGTTGTTGACCGACCAGCGGACCAGGCTCTGGCCGTAGAGGTCGTCGCCGTAGTCGAAGAAGGGAAGCCCGTTGCGCGGCCGCGCCTGCAAAAGGCTGTACTCGACCGAGGGGATCAAAAGGTGGCGCAGCCGGCCGTCGTAGATCCGCTCCAGGGGGAGCGACAGGGTGGCGCCGGCGTCGGCCTGGCCGATCTGCTGGACGCCCTGGCGCACGTCGGGCCCTTCGCCGTTGTAGAGCAACTGGCGGTAGCCCGCGAAAACGGAGAAGTCGAGCGGCTCCAGCGGCTTGGCGTACAGGGCCAGGCGCGGGTGCAGGTCGAGACGCTCCCCCGTGGTGCCGGTTTTGGCCTGGTAATCGGTGAAGCCCGAGTTCATCGACCAGAACAGCGGCCCGATTTTCTCTCCGGCGGCGGTGAAGTTCAGTGCGGGGAGCCGCTGCAGGGTGGCGTCGTTGTTGGCGGCGACCAGGTCCTCCGCGTAGCGTACTTCAGCGGTGAGGCCGTAGCGCTGCCAGCGCCGCTCGACGGAGGCGGTGGATTGCAACAGCTGCTTGTTGTAGTCGCCTGCCAGTTCGCCGTAATCCTTGTAGTAGGAACGGTCGGCGATCAGGTGGACGTCGGAGGCGATGGTGGTGTTGGGAGAGAGCTGCTCCAGGTGCCGCTGGTTCAGCTCGCCGCGGAACTTTTCCGCATCGGTGTCGTAGATGCCGTACCACTGCAGGCGCCCCTCGCTTTCCCGGGGCCGCAGGTAGCGGAAGTCGCCGCCGACGCCCACCCCGCGCGCGGTCTGCACGTCGAGGTCGACGGTCAGGTCCTTGCTCGGGTCGATCACCAGGTAGTAGGGCTGGTTGTAGTAGATACCCTTTTTGCTGGAGTGGCCGAACTTCGGGAGCAGTAGACCGCTTGAGCGCTCCCGCTTCACGGGAAAGACCAGGTAGGGGGTGTAGAGCAGCGGGACGTCCCCGGCATAGAAGACCGCGTCGCGCGCGGTGGCGAACTCGTCGAGGGTCACCTCGATCTTTTTCGCCTCGAAACGCCAGCTCGGCTTATCGCCGTCACAGGTGGTGAAGCTTCCCCCCTCGACGCGGTAGTCCTCTTCGCCGGTCTTCTCCACCCGCTCCCCGCGCACCCGGAAGTTTGACTGCTTGATGAACAGGTCGCCGTCGAAAAGCTCGCCCTGCTGCGAGGCGAGGTTGAAAGAGAGCCGCCGGCCATGCAACGTGTCGTCGTTTTTTTGCAAAAGGATGCTGCCGTCGGCCTGGGCCTGGTCGGTCAAGCGATGGTAGATGACGCTGTCGGCCAGAAGCGAGACCCCGTCCTGCACGAGCCGCACGTGACCGGCGGCGCGGTACGTTTCGCTGCGCACGTCGACGAGCACCGAGTCGGCCACAAGCCGCGCCTGCCCGGCAGGAAGCGCCGTAGCCTGGGCGGGGGCGGCCTGGGCGGGGGGCGGCCCGGCCGGGGGAGCGGTAGGGGACGCCGCCTGCACCAGGGCGGGGCAAGCCAAAAGATATGTCAGGAGCCGTACGGCTCGCGCAAGCCTCATCGCTATCCTCTAAACGGTTCGAAATTGCGGGCCAGGAGCACGCCCCTCGCCTCGCCCACGGTGAACAGGGAGCCGCAGACCACCACCAGGTCGCCCGGTTGCGCCTCTTCTTTGGCGAGCGCCAGTCCACGGGCGACGCTCCCGGCCGCAATGGCCCGGGTCCCCAGCCGCCGGCAGGCACTCGCCAATTCCTTAGCCGGCAGCGCCCGCTCGATGCCCGGCTCCACCGCGTAGACCCGGTCGCAAAGCGGCAAGAGGGGATCGAGCATGCCGGAGAGTTCCTTGTCCCCCATCACGCCCAGCACAAGAAACAGCCGGCCGCGGACGATCTCGCCCAGCGCCTCGGCCAGGGCGGCGGCCCCCGCCGGGTTGTGGGCGCCGTCCAGAAGGATGCGCGGGAGGCCGGCGACAAACTCCATGCGCCCCGGCCAGCGGACACGCTCCAGCCCGGCTACGAGCGCCTCGGGAGCAAGCGGAAAACCTGCCGGGGCCAGAACTTCGGCGGCGGCCAGGGCCAGCGCGGCGTTGCCTTTCTGGTAACTGCCGGAAAGCCCCACCTTGACCTTTTCGAGGTCAAGGGAGATGCCGCGGTAGCTCAAGGTGTCGTCCTGCCAGTCGGCGTCGAACTCGGTACCCAGGCGGTAGAGGGGTGCGCCGATGCGGGCCGCCTGCGCCTCGATTACCGCCAGTGCTTCCGGCTGCTGACGGCCGCAGACGATAGGGGCGCCCGGCTTGCAGATGCCGGCCTTTTCCTCGGCGATCTGAGCGATCCCCTCTCCCAGGTAGTCGGTATGCTCCAGCGAAATCGGGGTCAGCGCGGTGATTAGACCCGAAAATGCGTTGGTGGCGTCCGCCCTTCCCCCCATGCCCGCTTCCATCACCGCCAGTTGCACCCCGGCTTCCGCGAAAAAAAGCGCGGCCAGCGCCGTGACGATCTCGAAAAAGGTCGTGCCCGGCGGCGCGGCGCCCAGCACCCGCTCGGCCAGCGACGCGACCGCTTCCTCGGCGATCTCGACGCCGTCGACGCGGATCCGCTCGGTGAAGGAGATCAGGTGCGGCGAGGTGAAAAGCCCTGTGCGGTAGCCGCCGGCAGAAAGGATGGAGGCGAGACAGGAGGCCGTGGAGCCTTTGCCGTTGGTGCCGACCACGTGCAGCGCGCGGAAGGCGTCCTGCGGGTCGCCCAGGGCGCGCAGCAGCTTTTCTATCCTCTCCAGCCCGGGCTTGATCCCGAAACGGCCGAGGGCGTAGATATGGGTGAGGGTCTCCGCATAGGTCATGGCAGGCGGCGATTATAGGTAAAGGGTATGAAAAAGTCCATAAATTAGGGCAAAGAGAAGGGGCGGCTGCCGGCTCAACGCAGGCTACCGCCCCTTCCCGATCATGCCGGTGAACCGGCCCGTCGTCCGTCGACGCGAAAGCCTTAAGCCGGCCGGTAGAGCATCTTGAGGATGTTGGAGAGCTGCTTTTTCATCTGACCGCGGTCAACGATCAGGTCCACCATGCCGTGGTCGAGCAGGTACTCGGCGCGCTGGAACCCTTCCGGGAGCTTCTGGCGGATGGTCTGCTCGATGACGCGCGGGCCGGCGAAGCCGATCAGCGCCTTGGGCTCGGACATGTTGACGTCGCCCAGCATGGCGAAGCTGGCGGTGACGCCGCCGGTGGTCGGGTCGGTGAGGATGGAGACGAAGGGTAGCCCCGCCTCTTTCAGCTTGGCGAGGGCGGCCGAGGTCTTGGCCATCTGCATGAGCGACAGGATGCTCTCCTGCATGCGGGCGCCGCCGGAGGCGGAGACGATGATCACCGGGGTATGGTCGGCCAGGGCGCGCTCGATGCCGCGGGTGATCTTCTCACCGACCACGCTCCCCATGGAGCCCCCCATGAAGGCGAAGTCGAAAACGCACAGCTGCACCGGGGTTCCCTCGACGAGTCCCTTGCCGCAGACCACCGCGTCCTTGCTCCCCCCCTTGGCCAGCGCCTGGTCGATGCGGTCCTGGTAGCTCTTCGAGTCCTTGAACTGAAGGCAGTCGACCGACACCATGCCTGCGTCGAACTCGGTGAAGGAGCCTTCGTCCAAAAGGAGCTCGATCCGCTTGCGGGTGGAGATCCGGTAGTGGTGGTTGCACTTGGGGCAGACGTTGAGGTTATTCTCGATGTCCTTCGTATAGACGGTGGCGCTGCAGCCGACGCACTTCGTCCACAGCCCTTCCGGGACCTTGACCTTGGGATCGGGCCCTTTGCCCATAGGGGGGTTGTCTCTTTTGAACCAAGCCATGTATGTGCCCTCTCGGGGGGAATTTCCCCTTACGTGTAAGTCATCCGCGGATGCGCGGGTGTTAGTTATCAGATAGGAGTGAGCATGTCAAACAAAACGGTACTCGTATACCGATAAGCACGGTAATCACAAAACTGCCGCATGGAGGCGTAGGTTGGGCAAAGCGCAGCGTGCCCAACAACCTCTACTACTTGCCGACGCCGCCTTTCAGGGCACCCACGAAACCGCCGATCTCCCTGAGCAGCTCCGCGCCCTGGTACTTCTCGAAGTACTTGACCAGCGCACTCCCCACGACAACGCCGTCGGCGCTCTTAGCCACCTGGCCCGCCTGCTCGGGGCTGGAGATGCCGAAACCGACCACCAGCGGCAGCGAGAGCCGGCTTTTCACCTCGCTCACCCGGTCGGCCAGGGAGTCGGCTACCGTGGAACGGGCGCCGGTCACGCCGGTCACCGAGACGTAGTAGATGAAGCCGCTTCCCAGCCGGGAGACGACCTCCACCCGCGAACTGTCGGAGGTCGGGGTCAAAAGGAAGATCAGGTCGAGCCCGTGGCGGTCGGTCGCATCTTTCAGCTCGGGCGCCTCCTCGGGCGGCAGGTCTACCACCAAAAGGCCGTCGACGCCGGCTGCGGCCGCGTCGGCCGCGAAACGCTCGGCACCGTAGATGAAGATCGGGTTGAAATAGCCCATGAGCACGATCGGCACCCGGGTCCTGGTCCTAACCCCGCGCACCATCTCCAGGATGGCCGGCAGCGTGGTGCCCGCGGCCAGCGCGCGGTCCGAGGAGAGCTGGATGGTGGGGCCGTCGGCCATGGGGTCGGAAAACGGCACCCCCAGTTCGATCAGGTCGGCACCCGCACGCTCCAGCTCCAACACCACCTCAGCCGTCGTCGCCAGATCCGGGTCGCCGGCGGTGACGAAGGTCACCAACGCCTTACTGCCGCGCTCCCGCAACGCTGCGAATCTGTCTGCTATCCTGCCCATCGGTACTCCTTTTCCGGTAAGGGATTAAATCTTGAACGATTCCATTTCCTTGCGTAACAACTCGGTCTGGCGGAAGAGCTTGTAGACCGCCTCGTCCATCACCCGGCTCGCCTCGACGTTGGCCTCGGTGGCCGACTCGATCTCGCCCACCGACAGTACGATCTGCTCGCTCCCGCGGCTCTGGTCGTCGCAGGCGCGCTTTATGTGGCGGATCATCTCGGTGATGCTCTCGGTGGACTGGGCGATCAGGTTCCCCACCTTGTTCTGCTCGCGGGTGGAGGAAAGCACCTGGGAGGTGAGCATCTTCATGTGCTCGACCGCCCCCATGATCAGGTCGCCCCCCTGCCCCTGCTCGCGGGTCGCCTTGGCGATCTGGGCCACCATCTCGGAGACCTGTTCCATAGCCTCGCGGATCATCTGGCTCCCCTTGGCCTGCTCCACGGTGGTGTGGGCGATCTCGGCCACCTGGGCGGTCGCCTTGTTGACGCCGATCACGATCTTGGCCAGCGCCTCGCCCGACTTCTGCGACAGGTTCTCCCCTTCGGAGATGCTGTTCTTCGCCTGGTCGATCGCCTCCACGGCCCGCTGGGTCTCTTCCTGCACGCCGCGGATCACCAGGGAGATCTCGCGGGTGGAGCTTGAGGTGCGCTCGGAAAGCTCCTTGATCTCGTCGGCCACCACGGCGAAGCCCTTGCCGTGCTCGCCCGCTTGCGCCGCGATGATGGCTGCGTTCAGGGCCAAGAGGTTCGTCTGCTCGGCCACCTCGTCGATCACCGACAGGATCTCGCCGATGTCCACCACCCGCTCGGAAAGGGTGTTGATCACCTCGGAGGTGATCTCGGAGGCGCGCTTGATCTCCTGCATACCCTCGATCACCGCCTCGGCCGCCTCGCGCCCGGTCTCGGCGTCGAGTCGCACGTCGCGGGAGATGGCTGCGGTCTCGTTGGCGTTTCTTTCCACCTGCTTGATGGAGCTGTCCATCTCCATCACCGAGGAGGCGGTGGCGGTGGAAACCTCCATCAGGCTCACCACGCCGTTGCCGACCTGCTTGATGGACGCCCCCATCTCGACGATCGAGGAACTCACCTCGCTCACCGACTTGGAGAGTTCCTCCATGTTCTGCACCACCTCCTCGATGGACGAAGCCATCTCGAGGATGGAGGAGGCGCTTTCCGAGGCGGAGGAGGAGAGGGAATCGACCCCCTGGGACACCCCCTTCACCGAGGTGTTGATCTGCACCATGCCGGCTGTGGCCTTGGAGACGCAGGTCGCCTGGGTCTTGGCCGACTGGACGCCGGAGCTTGAGGCCTTGGCCATGGTGTCGGAGATGCCGGCGAGTTCCACCGAGGAACGGGACACCTTGCCGATCATGCCGGAGAGCTTGCTGACCATCTCGTTGAAGTCGGTCTCAAGTCTCCCCAGTTCGTCGTCGGAATGCACTTCCAGGGTGGAGGTCAGGTCGCCTTCCGCCCCCTGGTTGACCGCCTGAGCCATCTTGCGGATGCGGGTGACGATGTTGCGGGTTAAAAGCGCCCCCAGCACGATGGCGAGCACGAAGGCGATCAGGGTGACCACGGTGAAGCCCGTCCAGGCCCCGCGCTGCACCATCCCCACCTCGTTGTGCGCCTCGTTCATGCGGGTGCCGACCTCGACCAGGATATCGTCCAGATCCCCCTTGGCCTTGTCGTTCACCGTCGCGAGCTTCTCGGTCGCCAGCCGGTTCAGCGTGTCGTCCGCCAGGCCGTCGCCCTTGAGCTGTTTCTTGCGGGCGATCAACTGGTCGGCCACCTGCTCGAACGCCCCCCAGCTGGTCAAAAGCTGGCGGGTCCGCTTTTCGATCACGCCCCCCCTTTCGGCCGGCGCCACCCCCAGCTTCGGGTTGCCGTTTAAGAGGGTCTGCGCCTGGGTGCGCAACAGGTCGCGCTTGGCGTGGTAGTCGTCTATGTACTCGTCCAAGCGGGCCTGGTCGTTGCGGACCATGGCCGCCTGCATCAGGCTCACGTGGCAGTACTTCTGGGTAACCCCCATGAGCAGCACCAGCTTCTGCTGTTTGGAGAGCTGCTCCAGGATGGTCTGGATCTGGTCACCGACCCGGTTGGTGCGCATGGCGCCGAAGACGCCGGTAAGCGCGACCAAAAGGGCCATGAGCAAAAACGAGCAAATCAGCAGGGTGCGGAGCTTGAGATTCTTGATCATCGATGCTGAGCTCCTATTTGTTGGCCAGCAGGTAGTCCATCAGGTCTACGGTGGCCTTGACGTCCGCCTTGGTCATGCCGGAATCGGGCTTCCTGAGCATCCTTGCGCCGTAGGCCCTGATCGCGTTGCGGTCGAAGGGCTGCCCCGAGATGGGGGCGACGCCGGTCTGGATGGCCACGATGGACCGCTCCAGCGAGTGGCACTTGGTGCACTTGACCTTGAAGATCTCGTAGTTGGCTTTCATGGCCGCCGGGAAGGAAGAGGCGTCGAGGCGCATCCCATCGTCTCTGCCCATGACTTTCAATGCCGCGTTCGCAGCGGTGGCGGTGGCCGCAACAAGCAGCATGGTGATGACGAGTTTTTTCATCTGGTTATCCTCCCCACGAAGGCGGTAACAGGGCCGATTTTAGCAGGCCAACATTACAATATTGCCGATGTGAAGTCAACTTAACAAAAAGCGGTGGATAATTAGCAGGTTAGGGCATGATTTTTCGGTACAATTTCGGCGGCTGACATGGTATAAGGCATGGATCATGCGATTATTACTGCACATCTGTTGCGGGCCGTGCGCCGCCTTTCCGGTCCGGGAACTCCGCCTGGCCGGCGTCGAAGTCACCGGGTTCTTCTTCAATCACAACATCCATCCCTATACCGAATATCGGCAGCGGCTGGAGGCGGTCGAGGCCTACGCGCGTGCGGTCGACCTGGAGGTCGTTTACCGGCGCGAGTACCTCCTGGAGGAGTTTCTGGCCAACGTGGCCGCCGAACCCGCCTCCCGTTGCGCCTACTGTTACCTCTCGCGCCTGGAAGAGGCGGCCAAGGCCGCGGCCGAACTCGGTTTCGAGCAGTATTCCTCCACCCTGCTCTACAGCAGGTACCAGAACCAGGAGTTGATCCGTACGTACGGCGAGGAACTGGGCGAGCGTTACGGGGTGAAGTTTCACTACGAGGACTTCAGGCGCGGCTGGCAGGAAGGGATCGATCTTTCCAAGGATATGGGGCTTTACCGGCAGAAGTATTGCGGCTGCATCTACAGCGAGAAGGAACGCTACGTCAAGAAGAAGAAATAGGAGCGCGCATGCCGTCACTGGGCAAGTCACTGATAGTCTTGGGGCTGATCATCACCCTGGTCGGCGTGTTTTTCACCCTGGCCGGTCGCATTCCCTGGCTGGGGCGTCTGCCGGGCGACATCTACGTCAAGCGGGAGAATTTCACCTTCTACTTCCCCCTTGCCACCAGCATCATCGTCTCCGTTGTACTCTCTTTTATACTTTGGCTGTTCCGGAAATAAAAAGTCAAAAACTGGCACACGGATTTAACGGATTGAACGGATAAAAGCAAATAAAGCCAAGAACGAAGACTTTTTGGTTTTACCCCAAGTCTTTGCCTGATCTGCTTTGATCCGTCAAATCCGTCCAATCCGTGTGCCAGTTTTTTTAGCATTTACTCCGTAGCGATTTCCACGATCTTCCCACCCTTGGAGAGCCGGAAGAGATGCCCGCGCCACAGGACCTTGCTGCCGAAAAGCGACAGGGCCCAGACGCCGAAGGCCAGGGCGTCGCGCAAGGGAAGCAGCCACAGCCAGCGCGGCAAGAGCTTATCCTTGACGAACGAGCGGCTGTAGATGAGCGCCACCATCCCCCTCACCAGGTAGAGGAGCGCCGCCGCCCCCCACCCTGCCGCGGAAAATCCCGACACCAAAAGCGCCAGTAGCGCCCCCGGAAACGGCAGGGTGATACCGGAGGCCAAGTACCCGCCCGGCCGCGAAACCCGCATGGTCCGCCCCCAGCGCAATTGCCTGGTCATCACCTCGGAGACGCTCTCGGAGCCGCGCATCTTGCTCTCCACGAAGAAGGGGGAAAGCTCCAGTTTGATTCCCGCACGGTGCACCTGGTTACCGAGCTGGTAGTCGTCCGCCAGGTAGTCGACCAGCGCCTCAAAGCCGCCGATCCGCGTAAGCGCCTCCCTCCTGACCGCCATGGACGCCCCCAGCGCGAAACTCAGTCCCTCAAGCTTCACCGCCGCCATCACGTTGGGTACCATCTCGCAGGAAAAACCGAGCGCCTCGATGGCGCACCCCACCCCCTTGACGCCGGAGGTGCGGTAGAGCGAGGTAACGAGCCCCACCTCCGGGTCCTTAAACGGCGCCATCACTTCCTTAAGATAGCTTTCCCGCACGTGGATGTCGCTGTCGCAGACGATGAGCAGCTCGTGCTTGGCAAGCGCGCAGGCGTGCATGAGGTTGCAGACCTTGTAGTTCGCGCCGTGGATCGCGCCGTCCACCACGAGCGAGACGTCGACTTGTGGAAAGGACGCCTTTACCCGCTCGATCACCGGGATGACCGGGTCTTCCTGCGAGGCGACGGCGAAGACGATCTGGTATGCGGGGTAATCCTGGCGGCAGAAGGAGGCGAAGTTCTCGAAGCTGTCGCCGTCCACCCCCTTGACCGGCTTTAAGATGGTGACCGGCGGTGTGTAGTCAGCGAGGCGTGGGCGCACGCCGAAGAAACTGCGCCCGCAGAAAAGCGTGATGCCGGCATAAGCCAGGGCCGGTGCGGTCAGCAGGAAGGGAAGAAACTGGTGCAACATGAACTCCTCGTGGTCAATCTGAATAATCCCCTGCCGATGCTATTTGCTGCGCTCGACCAAGATCAGATAGGGTGCCGTCTCCGGCCGGTTGAGCTGCCGGTGGCGCCAGACGTTGTACGTTTGCGGGGAAAGCTCAGCCGCCCATCGTTCCACGGCGAGCGCCTCCTCGGGTCCCCCCTCGTGCCCGGTGTAGAGCGCGATCGTCAGTATCCCCTCCGGCGCCAAGAGCGAGGCCGCCCGGGCGAGCGCCGCGAGCGTGCTCGCAGGCGAGGTGATGAGCGAGCTGTCGCCGCCGGGGAGATAACCCAGGTTGAAGACTACCGCCTTAAGTCCCGCCGGCACGAACTCGGCGAGCCGGGCATGATCCCCCTCGATCAGTTGCACCGAAGAAAGCCGCCCCTCCCGCTCCAAAAGCTCCCGGGTGGCGGCGATGGCGGCGTGCTGCAGGTCGAAGCCCCACACCCTCCCCTCCTCCCCGCACAACTGGGCCAAAAGCAGCGTATCGAGACCGTTGCCGCAGGTGGCGTCCAACGCCCGGTCCCCCGGCCGCAGCCGCTGCCTGAGGAAAAAGTGGCACAAAGGCACAGCGCCGCGCAGGGTTTTATGGGTAGACGACACGTTCAAACGAGCCCCTCTCACGACCAGCGTCACAACCTGCGATACACCTCGTCATCGTTACGCTTCCCGACCAGAATCAACCGCAAGGCGTCATCCTGCACATCGTAGATAATCCGATATTCGCCGGCGTCGTTGCGCAGGAACGGATAACCTTTCAACTCTTTGGTGTCATAAGGGCGAGGATCGTCCAAAAGAGCGAAGACCTTCTGGACGATCTGCCTGAACTGCTTGGGAGGGAGGGTATCGAGGAACTTCCGGGCATCCTTACTTATCCGCAGTTTCAGCATCTAGCTTCTCCTTGAGCCAGACAGTACCTTCTCCCTCGGCAACAAAGCCGTTGTCCAACGCCCGTTGCGCCCGTTCCCCCCAGTAACGATCTTCCAGCCCGGTCAGGCGCTGATATTCCGCGACGGAAAGGATCACCGCAACCGGCCGTCCCTTCTTCTCGATGGCTATCGGCTCCAAAGCCGTCATTTCCAGCATTTGTCCGAAACGGTTCTTTGCTTCGGTTGCGGCTATCTCTCTCATGGCACGCCCCCTATTAGCTGTTTTAGCCAATATAGCACAATCCCCTTACCACATCTGAAAGATTTTCTCCGTGCCTCCGTGGCTAACCGGTTTTTGCTTATTCCTTCCCCGCCAGCCTGAGCACCGCGGGGAGCACGACCATGAAGGCGACCTGGCAGGCGAGCATGCCGAGCGACATGACGGCGCCGATACTGAAGACCCCCTGGTGGCGCGCCACCATCAGCGCGCCGAAGCTCGCCATGATGGTGAGGGTGTTCAAAAGCACGCCCAGCCCGGTGCTGGAGAGGATGACCGCGGCGGGCGAGCCGTCCTCGCGCCGGAAGCGGTTGATGATGTAGATCCCGGAGTCGACCGCGATACCCAGGATGAGCGGCATGACGATGACGTTGGCCGAGTTGAAACTGATGCCGAAAAGCCACATCCCGGCGACCATGAACAGGATGCCGATCACCAGCGGCACGAGCCCGATAAGCGCGAACTTTATACTCCTGAAGGTCACCAAAAGGATGCCGACGATGGCGATGAAGGCGTAGACGAAGGCCCGCTGGTAGGCGTCGCGCATGATGGTCATCGACTCGTAGACCATCACCGGCTCGCCTGTGGCGTGCGGCGCGACCCGGCGCACGTCGGTTATAAACGCCTTCAGTGGCTTCAGGTCGAAGATCTCACCCTTGGGCGCCACCTGCAGCATGTACTTGCCGGTCTTGCCGACAAAGCGCGAGCTGAGTTCCCTGGGGACGTCGGCCTCGGTCACCGGTCGAGCGTTCAGGCTCTCCTTCAAAAGAGCTATCTTCTGCGGCAGATCACCCAGCATCCCCCCCTGGAAATCCTTGAGCATCCCCACCGCGTTGCGGTCGCGCTCCTTCTCCAGCCCGGCGAAAAACTTGTCCAGTACCGCGAGGAAGCCTGCGACCTGCTTCTGTTCGGGGCGGCGCTGAGCGGCAAGCTTGTCTTTCAACTTCACCGTCGCGTTACGGAAATTCTCGAACACCGTGGGGAGCTCCATGAGCGAGAGGTCTTCCTCGTAGGCCCCGGGCTTGATGGCGTCGAGCTCCTTGCCTATGGCGGCCAACTCCGCGAGCTTCTCCGGCTGGTGATCCGGCACGAAGGAGTCGACGCTCACCACGTGGTCCACGGTGGGAAGCGCCTCCAGCGCCCGGGTCTTCGCCGCCACTTCCGCCCTGGTATTGGCGGTGACCACGGCGAAGTAGCCGGCGTTCTCCTTGCTCCGCATCAGCTTGTAGGCGTAGGTGACCGATTCCAGCCCCTTGGCCTGCAGGTTCATCAGGTTGTAGTCGAAGGAGATCTGCGACAGCGGATAAAGCGCGGCCAAGCAGAGCACGACCGTCCCGGCGATTACGCTCTTCGGATGCCGGAAGATGAAATAGATCCCCCGCTCCTCCACGTCCAGGTTGGGCTTGGCGGACACGGGCTTGCGGTGGCGGCGCCGGGCGAGCAGCACCAGCACGGCGGGAAGCACGGTGAAGGTCACCAGTACGCAGATCGCCACCCCGCCGGCCGCGATGATACCCAATTCCGCGATCCCCTTGAAATCGGTGAAGACGAAGGTCAGGAAGGCGGCGGCCACCGTGGCGGCGGCCATGACGATCGCCCAGACGTTGCGGTTGAGACCGATGGAGATCGCCTCAAGTTCAGGCGCCCCCAGCCTCAGCTCCTCCTGGTAGCGGAGCACGAGCTGTATGCCGTACTCGATGCCGATGCCGATCAGCATGATGGCAAATACCATGGAAAGGATGTTCAGGTGTCCGACCGAGGCGGTGGCGAAGCCGAAGGATACCGAGATGGCGACCAAAAGCGAGACCATGGCGGCGATCACGTTGAGTATGCCGCGGAAGGCGACCAACAGCAGCACCACGGTCAAGGCAAGCGAGATTACGGTGGCGAGCGTGATGTCCTTTTGGCTCGTGGCCATCTCCTCGTTTTCCAGCACGGGCGAACCGGTGAGCCCGACGGTCACCCCCTTGAACTCGGGGAGCTTCTTCAGCTTGGCCACCTCGGCCCTGACCGCCTCGATGGCGGCCCCTCCCGGCACGAAACCGACCGCGGTCCTCAAAGGGAGCACGGTGAGGATCTGCTGCTTCCCCGCCTTCGCGAAGGCCGAGTCGGGGTTCATAAAGACGCTTTCCATCGAGGGGGCCTTGCCGGCGCCAAAACTCTGGAAGCCCGCGCCCAGCTTGTCCAGCATGAAGAGTATCCCGGGAAGCCGGCTATCGTCGCCGGCCGTATAGCGCTCGATGCTCGTGGTGAGATAGGTGAAAAGCGTCTGCACCGACGGCGAGCGGGAGAGCTCCTTTAAGACCGGCACTGCCAGGGAGAGGTTTCTGTGCAGTTCCTTCAGGTCCGCGACCGGCATGAACAGCAGGCCGTTTTTCTGGAAGAAGGGGAGCGCGTAGGGATAGAAGACGTCGGAGAAGTGCGCCTTGTCGCGGGCCAAGTCGTCGTAGAGCCTTTTGCCGAAAGCGCCGACCTTCTCGGCGTCGTCGCTTTCCATCACCACCGCGACGTCCTCCATGTCGCCGAACTCGGCGCGGAAGGCCTGGTAGTCGCGGTTGAAGGCGGTGTTCTTGGGCATCAGGTCGTCGCGGCCGATGAGGAATTCCATCCGCTGCGAGGTATACCAAAGGGAGATAACTGACAGTAGCAGGGCTACGGACAGTACCAGCCACGGGTGTCGGGAGGCGAGGGAGAACAGACGCCCCCCTTTGTTAGCCGTTTCGTTCATAGGACCTCTGTTGCCTCGTTCAGCTTTAAGTGTGGTGCGGTCAGCAACCTAGCATACACATAGCGAATAAATCAAGTGATGACCGGGGAAGTGCGGGTTTCCAAAGGTAAAAGCCCCCTCCATAGAGAAAAAAAGGTATACCTTCCGTGAAAAATATGATAAGTTCCGCACCTTGTAACTAGACACTGAAAAGCTAGACTCAATGAGTTTGCGCCAATCTTGTCCAAAAGGAGCTATGTGGTGACCTCACCCTTCAAGCACCCCATATCGTACGCATTGACTTCGTTCCACGGCCTTCCCGCCGAAAACGAAGAACGTGCAGTCCCCAAGCCAGGAGCAAAGGTGCATCACCTTCCGCCTTCGCTATGGAAGCGACAGCCGGGCAAGGCCAAGAGTCCGCTCGACTTGGCCATCGACGCCAGCCGCGATTTCTTTTTCCGGGAGCAGCTCCCCAAAGGATACTGGTGGGCCGAGCTCGAATCCAACGTTACCATCACCGCCGAATACATCATGCTGTTCCAGCTCCTGGAGATGGTGGACCACGAGAAGCAGCGCAAGATGGCCAACTACATCCTCTCCAAGCAGAACGAGGAAGGGGCGTGGACCATCTACTTTGGCGGCCCGGGCGACCTCTCCACCACGGTGGAGGCGTATTTCGCGCTGAAACTCGCCGGCATCCCCGCCGAGCACCCGGCCATGATGAAGGCCAGGGCGTTCGTGATCGAGCAGGGCGGCATCATCAAGACCCGCGTCTTCACCAAGATCTTCCTGGCGCTGTTCGGCGAGTTCGCCTGGTTCGGCGTGCCGAGCATGCCGGTGGAGCTCACCCTGCTCCCCAACTGGGCCTACCTGAACATGTACGAGTTCTCCAGCTGGGCCCGCGCCACCATCATCCCGCTCTCCATCGTGATGTGCAAGCGCCCGGTGAAGAAGCTCCCCCCGCAGAACAGGGTGCAGGAGCTCTACGTCCGGCCGCCGCGGCCGATCGATTATACCTTCACCAAGGAAGACGGCATCCTCACCTGGAAGAACTTCTTCATCGGCGCCGACCACCTTTTGAAGGTCTACGAAAGCAGCCCGATCCGCCCCTTCAAGAGTAAGGCCCTGAAAATGGCGGAAAAGTGGGTGCTCGACCACCAGGAGCACACCGGCGACTGGGGCGGCATCCAGCCCGCCATGCTGAACGCCATCCTGGCGCTGCACGCTTTGGGCTACCCGAACGACCACCCGGTGGTCGCCAAGGGTATGGAGGCCCTGGCCAACTTCTGCATCGAGTCCGAAAACGAGATCGTGCTGCAGTCCTGCGTCTCGCCGGTCTGGGACACCGCCCTGGCGCTCAAGGCGCTGGTGGACGCCGACGTGCCGACCGACCATCCCGCGCTGGTGAAGGCCGCCCAGTGGCTTTTGGACAAGGAAGTGAGAAAGCCGGGCGACTGGAAGGTCAAGGCGCCGGAACTTGAGCCGGGGGGCTGGGCCTTCGAGTTTTTGAACGACTGGTATCCCGACGTGGACGACTCCGGCTTCGTGATGATCGCCTTAAAGCAGATCCAGGTGAAGGACCGCAAGTCCATGGACCACGCCATCAAGCGCGGTATCGACTGGTGCCTGGGGATGCAGAGCAAAAACGGCGGCTGGGGCGCCTTCGACAAGGACAACACCAAGTACATCCTGAACAAGATCCCCTTCGCCGACCTGGAGGCGCTGATCGACCCCCCCACCGCCGACCTGACCGGCCGGATGCTGGAATTGATGGGGACCTTCGGCTATCCCAAGGATTTCCACGCGGCCGAGCGCGCCATCGACTTCCTGAAGAAGAACCAGGAGCCGGCAGGCCCCTGGTGGGGACGCTGGGGGGTCAACTACCTCTACGGCACCTGGTCGGTGCTCTGCGGCCTGTCGGCGATCGGCGAGGACATGAAGTCCCCCTATATCCGCCGGGCGACCAACTGGATCAAGTCGCGCCAGAACATCGACGGCGGCTGGGGCGAGACCTGCGAGTCGTACCACGACGCCACCCTGGCGGGGATCGGCGAGAGCACCCCTTCCCAGACCAGCTGGGCGCTTTTGGCGCTGATGGCGGCCGGCGAGGCCGACTCCTCCACCGTGGCGCGCGGCGTGCAGTACCTGCTCTCCACCCAGAAGGGAGACGGCACCTGGGACGAGCAGCAGTTCACCGGAACGGGCTTCCCTAAATACTTCATGATCAAGTATCATATCTACCGCAACTGCTTCCCGCTGATGGCGCTCGGCACCTTCCGCAACCTGACCGCGGGTGCCGCGTAAGTTGGACTTTAGACGAAGGTGTCGATGAAGGCGTTTGTCACCGGTGCCACCGGTTTCATAGGTGCGAGCATCGTGCGCGAGCTGATCGCGGACGGCTGGCAGGTGCGGGTCTTGGCCCGCCCCGGCTCCGACCGCAGAAACCTGGACGGCCTCAAGATCGAAATCTGGGAGGGCGACCTCTCCGACCGTGGTGCGCTTGCCCGCGGGCTTGAAGACTGCCACACGCTGTTCCACGCCGCCGCCGATTACCGGCTGTGGACCAGGAACCCGGCGGCCATGTACGAGGTGAACGTCGGCGGCACCAACAACATCCTGGGTGCCGCCCTCGACGCCGGGGTGGAGAAGGTCGTCTACACCAGTTCCGTCGGCACCCTGGGGAACCCCGGCGACGGCACCCCCGGCACCGAGGACGCCCCGGTCACCCTCGACGACATGGTCGGGGATTACAAGAAGAGCAAGTTTCTGGCCGAGCGTGCCGCCGAGCGGTTCCTTTCGCAGGGGCTGCCGCTGGTGATCGTCAACCCCTCCACGCCGGTGGGGCCGATGGACATCAAGCCGACGCCGACCGGCAAGATCGTCGTCGATTTTTTAAACCGCAAGATGCCTGCCTACCTGGATACGGGCCTGAACCTGATCGATGTGGCGACCTGCGCACGCGGGCACCTTCTGGCCGCAGACCGTGGGCGGATCGGCCAGAAATACATTCTTGGCAACGAGAACCTGACCTTGGCGCGTATCTTCGCCATCCTTTCCGAAATCACCGGTTTGAAGCCCCCCCGGATCAGGCTCCCCTACTACCCGATACTCCTTGCCGCCTATGCGAACCACGCCATCTCCGCGGTGACCGGCCGCGAGCCGCTGATTCCCTTGGCCGGCGTGCAGATGGCTAAGAAGTTCATGTACTTCGACACCGGCAAGGCGGTGGCCGAGCTCGGCCTGCCGCTCACCCCGATCGAGGGCTCGCTTGAGCGCGCCGTGAAATGGTTCCGCGAGCACGGCTACGCCAGGTAAGGACGAGAAAAAACGAGCAGACCTTTTAGCCACGGAGAAAATCCGAGAAAAGCAGGAGAGACCTGAAAACGGGTTCAGGCTTTTGTTTTTACCCCTGTTTAGTTTTGTTTTTCACTCGGATTCGTCTCAGATTTTCTCCGTGGCTAACCGGTTTTAAATGTAGTTACCGAGAAGGAACCCATGTACAAATTATTGAACAAGATCAACGGTCCCCTCGATCTGAAGAAACTCAAACCCGAAGAGCTGGACGCCCTCGCCGCAGAGGTGCGCGCCTTCCTTTTGGAGAACGTCACGGCCACCGGCGGCCACCTCGCCTCCAATCTTGGCTGCGTGGAACTCTCCATCGCCCTGCACTACTGCTTCGAATCGCCGCGCGACAAGGTGATCTGGGACGTCGGCCACCAGGCCTACACCCACAAGATCCTCACCGGCCGCCGCGACCAGTTCCACACCCAGCGCACCTACAAGGGAATCTCCGGCTTCCCCAAACGCTCCGAATCCGAGCATGACGCCTTCGGCGCCGGCCACTCCTCCACCTCCATCTCGGCTGGGCTCGGTATGGCGGTGGCAGCCGCGCTCAAGGAGGACAACAACCGGGTGATCGCCGTGATCGGCGACGGCTCGCTCACCGGCGGCATGGCCTTCGAGGCGCTGAACCAGGCGGGCCACCTGCAGAAGAACCTGATCGTGGTCCTAAACGACAACGAGATGTCCATCTCGAAAAACGTCGGCGCCCTCTCCTCTTTCATCTCCCGCAAGATGACCGGCAGCTACTACCGCAGCCTGAAGAAGGAAATGGAAGGACTTCTGGCCGGGATACCTGCCATCGGCGGCAACATCCTGCGCTTTGCCAAGAAGGCGGAGAACTCGCTCAAGGGCTTCCTTACCCCGGGGACGCTCTTCGAGGCGCTCGGCTTCGAGTACGTGGGACCGATCGCCGGCCACGACTTCGCCACCCTCCTGAACGTGCTGGAGGAGATCAAGCAGGTGGAAGGTCCCGTGCTTTTGCACGTGATGACCAAGAAGGGAAAAGGGTACGAGCCCGCGGAACTCACCCCGGACAAGTTCCACGGCATCGCGCCGAAGCCGAAGGCCGACGCCCCGGTCAAAAAGGCGCCCCCCTCCTACACCCAGATCTTCGGGCAGACCATGGTGAACCTGGGCGAGTGCGACTCCAGGATCGTCGCCATTACCGCCGCCATGCCTGACGGCACCGGGCTCACCCCGTTCGCCAAGAGCTATCCGGAGCGCTTCTTCGACGTGGGGATCGCCGAGCAGCATGCGCTCACCTTCGCCGCGGGTCTTGCCGCCGAAGGGTTTCGCCCGGTGGCCGCCATCTACTCGACCTTCGCCCAGCGCGCCTACGACCAGGTGTTCCACGACATCTGCCTGCAGAAACTGCCGGTCACCATCGCCCTGGACCGCGCCGGCCTGGTCGGCGACGACGGCCCGACCCACCACGGCAGCTTCGACCTCTCCTTCCTGCGCCACCTCCCGGAACTGACCGTGATGGCGCCCAAGGACGAAAACGAGCTGCAGCACATGGTGAAGACCGCCGTCAACTCCGGCCGCCCGGTGGCGCTTCGCTACCCGCGCGGCGCCGGCTACGGCGTCCCCCTGGATACGGAACTCACGGAACTCCCCATCGGCAAGGGCGAGCTTTTGGCGGACGGAGCCGACCTGACCATCGTGGCCATCGGCTCCACCGTACACCCGGCGCTGGAAGCGGCCAAGCTCTTGAAGGAAAAAGGGATCGACGCCGCGGTGGTCAACGCCCGTTTCGTGAAACCTCTGGACGAGGAGCTGATTCTCGCCCAGGCCGAAAAGACCGGCTGCCTTGTGACCGTCGAGGAGAACGCCCTGCAGGGCGGCTTCGGCTCCGCAGTCCTTGAGCTCCTCTCCGACCGCGGCGTCACCGGCGTCAGGGTCAAAAGGCTCGGCATCCCGGACAAATTCATCGAGCAGGGAAGCCAGTCCCAGCTGCGCGCCGACCTGGGCATCGACGGCCCCGGCATCGCCGCCAGCGTCGAAGCCTTCCTGAAAGGCCGCCGCGTCTCCCCGCAACTTTGCGTAGTGAAGTAACTTATACGAAGCAGTGAAAAGGAATTGAAGCACATGCGTTTCCCGATGCGATTGAACTACGACCTGACCAAGTACATCATCTCCAACAAGATGCAGAAGGTCGAGAAGTACCCCCTGGTACTGATGCTCGAACCGACCCACCTGTGCAACCTCGCCTGTTCCGGCTGCGGCCGCATCAGGGAGTACGCCGACACCATCCAGGAGATGCTGAGCCTTGAGGAGTGCCTGGACTCGGTCGATCAGTGCCCGGCTCCGGTCGTCACCATCACCGGCGGCGAGCCGTTCCTCTACCCCCACATTTATGAGCTGATCGAGAAAGTGCTGGAAAGAGGCAAGCACATCTACCTCTGCACCAACGCCCTCCTTCTGGAGAAGGCGCTCGACAACCTGAAGCCGCATCCGAACTTCGTACTGAACGTGCACATGGACGGCATGGAAGAGACCCACGACCGCATCCTGGAGCGCAAGGGGACCTTCAAGATCGCCATGTCCGCCATAAGCAAGGCGAAAGAGCTCGGCTTCAGGCTCTGCACCAACACCACCATCTTCAAGGAAACCGACCTGGTCGAGATCGAGATGCTCTTCTCCCATCTGAAGGAGATGGGCGTCGACGGCTTCCTGGTCGCCCCCGGTTTCGGCTACGAGGCGGTCGGCGAGAAACTCTTCCTGGAGCGCCGCGAGATCCAGAAGAAGTTCGAGCAGGTCTTCGAGATGAGCAAGCGTTTTCCCTTCTTCTCCACCCCGATGTACCTCCGTTTCCTCAAGGGCGAGAAAGAGCTGCAGTGCACCCCGTGGGGCAACCCGACCAGGAACCCGCGCGGCTGGAAGGCCCCCTGCTACCTGATCACCGACGCCCACTACGGCAGCTTCAAGGAGATGATGGAGAAGACTCAGTGGGAGAAGTACGGCGTAGGAAGGGACCCGCGTTGCGAGCAGTGCATGATGCACTGCGGTTTCGAGCCCTCCGTCGTCGCCGAGATCGGCAAGAGCTGGAAAGACATGTGGGAGATGTTCCTCTGGAATTTGACCTAGCCGTCGGCTTCAGCCACCTGACTTGACATCGTGTCACTAACCCGCCAGCCTTTCCCAGGTTTGGCGGGTTTTTTTCACGCATCCGGACACTCCGGGCCGTAACGTCCCCTCCCCCCCAATTCGTGCAGCACAACTTTACTTTTGAAACGCCTGGAGAAATGGTATTGTTTGCGTTCTGAACAAAACCCCGGAGGAACCATGATATTTTCAGAAGAAGAACGCGATGCGGTGTACAAGGCGATCTACAACAGGAGGGACGTCAGGGGGCAGTCAAGCCGGACCCCATTCCGGAAGACGCCGATGGTGGGTCAATTTTCAAAGCCGATTGACACTCAAGGCTACGTGATCTCCCGGATCACTCTCTCTTGCCGTCTACCCCTACGATCACGACTTTGGTGGGTTTGATCGGTTTCTGTCCTCTTGGTTTCGGGTTTGGACGCTCCAAGTAAGACTCGTCCACTTCTTGAGCGATCTGAATGAAACGGGTGTGCTCGTGACGCAAGTAGGAGAGGTATATTCTGGCGTCCGACTCCTCAATTCCTGTGGTTTCACCGGCAAGG
>Ga0209415_10000506_pt1 | contig 72413 bp, 74 predicted proteins | sample PeaSoiSIISIP2007_FD_187696 | JGI IMG/M metagenome (GOLD analysis project Ga0209415, IMG submission 187696) | Peat soil microbial communities from Weissenstadt, Germany - SII-SIP-2007 (SPAdes) (version 2) | ecosystem: Environmental > Terrestrial > Soil > Wetlands > Peat | place: Germany...
GGAAACTCGCTCAACCATTCGAAGGGACGGCAGGCATCGACGATCGCCCGCGTGTTGGTGCTGTCGCCCTTGCGCTTGCGCGGATCGAGCGCGCCGCTCCAGGCACGCCGCACGATGTCGATGTCCTCATCGGGATCACAGCGCGTCGCCATCGACCAGACCACGTCGAAGAGATTGGTCGGATCGATGTCCTCGTCGACCACCACGACGAAGCGGCCGAGATAATTGCCGGCATGGCAATTGGCCGCGAGCAGCGCCGCCTGCTTGGCGTGGCCGGCATAGGCCTGCTTGATCGCGATGACGTTAAAGAGCCGCCCGCCGCCGCATTCGTGGCACCACACGCCGTGGACGCCGGAAAGACCCGCCTGCTCGACTTGATCCCAGATCATCGCCGATTTGATCACGCATTTGCTGAAGGAATAGTCCGAGGGCGGCCGTCCCGGACGCGCCATGGTGAGGATCGGCCCGTTGCGGTAATAGACGCGCTTGATTCGCACCGCCGGATCGGCGCGCACCGAGCTCGCGTAATAGCCCGTCCATTCGCCGAACGGGCCTTCCGGGCGCATGTCCTCGGCGATGATCTCGCCTTCGAGCACGATCTCGCCATGGGCCGGGATCGGCAGGCCATAAAGCTCGCTCTTCAAGGTCTCGAAGGGAGCGCCGCGATGGCCGCCGGCATGCGCGAATTCCGATATGCCGTAATTCACCTCGTTGCCCGAGGACAGGAAGAGGAGCGGGTCGTGGCCGCAGCTGATCACGACAGGGCATGGCTTGCCGGCCCGAAAATATTTCTCGCGGATCTGCCGGCCGTGCTTGCCCGGCGACATCCACAGCCCCACGGTATTGCGGTCGTGGACCATGACGCGATAGGTGCCGATATTGACCCATTCGGTGTCGGGGTCGCGCATGATGACGAGATCGCCCGTGCCGATGTAGCGGCCGCCGTCGAGCTCGTGCAGAAACGGCACCGGAAATTTTAATAGGTCGACCTCGTCGTCGCGGTCGACGTTCTCGAGCACCGGGCCGCCATTGATGAAGCGGTTGGGGACGAGCGCGAAGCGCTTCATCCGATCGCGGTAGGCGCGAACCACGTCCAACGGATGGTCCGGGGTCGGCAATCCGAGCGTGAGGGCGAGCCGGCGCGGCGAATTGGTCATGCCCGAGAGCACACGATGATCCGCGGGATAGCCCGGAATGTTCTCGAACAGGATCGCCGGCGGATTCTCGGGCCGAGCGTGATAGATCATCTCCGCCACCGCGCCCATCTCAAGGTTGCAGTCGACGCCGGAGACCCGCATGAGCTCGCCGATGCCTTCGACGCGCGCGATCCAGTCGCGCAAATCGACATGCGGATCGGCGAACGCGCCGAGGCGGATCGGATTCGACGGAGCCCTCGCCACAGTGATGATGCCCCGGGACCGGCTAGACGAAAGCCGGCTGCTCGCCGCGGTCGAGGGCGTCGCCGGCCGCGGCGATGCCGTCGAGATAGCTTTCCCAGACCAACAGATTGAGTCGGCAGGCGTGGACGACCTGATCGGCCGCGCCAAGGCGCTCGGCCTGCTCGGCGATGGTCTGCCAGCCCAGATTGGAATGGACGACGTCGGCTTCCTCGTGCAGCTCGAAGAACTCGAGATCCCTATCGCCGAGCTTGAACAGCTTGCCCCAGCGATCCCGCTCCAGACCGAACCAGCCATGCCGCTTCATGATGCCTTCGCCGTAGCCCGGAATATTCGGCCGCTCGGCGCAGGTATTGGCGACCAGTCCTTCGAGCCAATGCCGGTTCGACATCAAGGCCTCCCAGGCGAGCCAGGCGAGTTGGGTGGAGACCAGCAAGGGAGCACTCTCCATCGTCTGGCGCGACAGTCCGATCTTGGTGCCGAGCTCTTCGAGGATCGCCCAATGCGGCCGCCCGCCGCCGTGCTCGTGATCGGCGATGATCTCTTCGCTGCAGGCGCCGATGATGCGGAGGCGAATGTCCCAGTCGGGGCAATTGGTCGCGACCCGGAGCTTCAGCACGGAGTTGCGCTGCCGCGTGTTATGCCGGTGCTGGAGGACGAACATGGTGGCGCGCCCGCGCGTCATCGGCTCATGGAAATAACGGGTGCGCCGGACGAATTCCTCGACCACCTGATCGAGCCGCTCGACCACCGATGCGGTCCGGTCACCGCCCTTGCCGTGCCCCGATTTTCCAGCGGCCGCCGTCTGTCGAACTGGCTCTATGGCCATGCTTCGCCTCGCTCGCGTTTGGGGAAAGCGGGAGGCAGTCTAGAAACCTGCGGCGGGTAGTGCCAAATCAATTTGCGGGGCGATGCGGCGACCTGCCGTCGTCGGAACGTCGCCGCGCCGCCGGCTCAAGCCGGAGGCCAGGAGACGTCGTTCAATTGCGCTGTGGCTGCGGCATCAACCGCGTACGGCCAGAGCCTCCGCCGGCTTGGCTGCCTGGATCCGGCCAGCAGCTTGCGGCAGGACGCCGGCCGCGTCTTCGCTCTTGTGAACCTCCCACGCCGCGCTCGCCGTGGTCGCGCCGGCCGCGGTTTGCGCGGCGGCCTGCGCCAGGTTGGCGGCCTCTCGCGATACCACGAGCACTTGGTCGGTCATGGCCTCGATGTCGGAGCCTAAACGCTGCATGGCGCCGCTGAGCCATTCCTGCTGGATCGACGCGGCCTCTGCCAAGTCACGACAGCCAATGAGCCGCTCGAAGGCATCGAAGGCTGCATCGGTGCCCTCGCGCCGGCGGCGCAGCCAGTCGATGATCGAGACCCCGGCCGCGCACATCGCATCGGCCTGAAGGCGCAGGCAATATTCCAAAGGCCAAGCAACCATCCGCGCCGACTGCCGGTCCGGCATCGGAAGAACTGCCCGAATCCGTGTAACAAGCTCTGGTTTTGCTGCTGTTTTTGACATGACCGTCCCTCTCAGTTGACGGAGCACCGGCAAAGATGGGGTGCAAAGTCGTGGAGACGCGCGCCCGTTTCAGGGGTTCTTCTTGTAGCGCGATACCCGGCCCGCGCGCTGCCCAACAAATTGCATTGGATCGAACCCGCTATGCACGCGATTCCGGCCGAGAGGCGACGGCGAGGATGCGGGTTCCAGTGATTGACGCACAGCCCCGAAGTTGCGTCAACGTCCTTACATCCGGCTACTACTAAAAATTGCCAATACGGGAGCGGTATCAATGATCCGGGGCAATGCGCGGCGGGTTATGAAGGACGGGGTGACCGCAGCGGTGCGGCCCTTAGGCGCGATGCTGGCCAGAGACTTCGCGAATGAAATCGAGCAGTTGGGAGACCCGGAACGGGCGGGGCAGCGCGCGCGCGTTCTCGGAGAGGGTTTCGCAATCGCTCCTATCGGACAGCGCCACGATGGGGATGTCGAGGTCGAGCGCCTGCTGCACCCCTGGAATTTCATCGACATGTCGGCCCGAAGTATCGACCAGCAGCAGGCCGACGGTCCGATGGTCGAGGGTCGCGACGGTGCCTTCCGCCAGAACGCCCGTCACATAGCCGCCGCTCTCCAAGGCCGTGCGCAGCAGGCTGGCGGTGGATTCCGAGAATCCCGCGAGCAGGATGGATTTGGCTAGCTGACCCACCGCGACACCCGAACTCCATCGCCTCCACGCGGGCGCGGAAGTCGCGCCCGTCAGTGGAGTTTAGTAGCCGACCGCCCATCGCCTCGACCAACCCTATTCAGGTAACCGGAGCCCGCCGAATCAGGCACCGGTCGAAAGGATAATCCCGGCGGCTCGGCGGTGCCGGCGCGGAAGGGGGGTCAGCCCGCGGCGCTAGATTCGAGGGGGCGAGAGACGGCGGTGTCGGGATACGCCTCCTTGAGCCGAGGATAGACCTCGCGCGCAAAGGTTCGGATGCCGGTGACGGTCTCGGCGTGCTCGAGGAACCCGGCCTGGCCCATGATCAGCAGATGTCCGAAGCCGCCGACCTGGTCGTACATCTTCTTGATCTGACGGAAGACCTGATCGGGCGTGCCGGCCATCATCAGGCCGCCTTCGGTGGCGGATTCCACCGTGATCTTCGAGGTGAAGGCGGCATGCTGATCGCCGACATTGCCGCGCATGATCTGCGCCGCCGTCTGGGCCGAGGCATAGCCGGGCGGAAAGGCGAAATGCGGCGGAACCTTGTTGGCGCGGATGTACCAGAGCAACTTATCGGCGCCGGCGCGCGCCTCGGCCTCGCTCGGAGCGGCATAGACGAGCGCCGCATAGGCCAGGCGATGGATCGGCACGTCCTCGCCGCGGCCCGCTTCGCGCCAACCGCGGCGATAGGCATCGAACACCGCGCGCGTTCCTTTGTAGCCCGTGAGGAACGTGGCCTGGACGAAGCCGCGTGAGCCCACCCGCGCCGCGCCGCTCGGCGTCGTGGTGCTGACCCAGACCGGAGGATGCGGCTGTTGATAGGGCCGCGGCCAAATGTTCACCGCGCGGCTGTGAAAGAACCGGCCTTCGTGGCTGAACGGCCCGTCATGCGTGGTCCAGGCCTTGACGATGAGATCGAGCGCCTCCCAATGGCGCTCGTTCATGCGCACCGGGTTGCTGTTGGCCGGAAGCACCTCATAGGGCACGCCGCGCACGAAGCCGCATTCGAGCCGGCCGCGCGACAGGATGTCGACGATCGCCATTTCTTCGGCGACGCGAACCGGCTGTCTGCGGTTCGCGATCGGGTTTCCCAGAATCAGGAGACGCGATTTCTTGGTGAGCCGCGCCAGCGCCGCCAGCACCAGCGGCGCCGCGGGATCGACGCAGGTCGCCGTCTGGTGGTGCTCGTTAAGCATGATCTCGACGCCTTCGTCCTCGGCGATCTGCCACTCCTCGAGGTAGCGATCGTAGAGCGCCGCGCCCTTGTCCGGATCGTAGATCCGGTTCGGCAGATTGACGCGGATCGATTCATATTCGTCCACCGGCGGCAGATAAGGATAGGCGTTCTCGCTGAAATGCCAGGCCTTCACGACGTCTTCTCCTCACTCGATGTGCGGGACCGCGCAGCGAAATCCCCTGCGCGTGCCGGTCATAGAACCCGCTCGCGCGCCGGCGCCCGCGCGTCCATCTCCAAATCGAGATCGACCACCGGTGGGCGGCAGAAGTGCCATGTGAGGCCGCCGGCCGCGGCGCCTCGCCTGACGATCTCGTCGCCGACGAGAGCGCCGATATCGTAGACCGTATAAGCTTGCGTTGCGAGCGCGTCGCGCCACGAGAATCCCAACGCGGCAAGGCGCCGCTCCATTTCGTTGATGACGTAGCGGAGCTTCTCGCGCAATCCGGCCGGCGAGGTATCGCCGAGTCTGACGATGCTGTCGCGATAGCTCGCCCCTCCTTCCTGCGCTTCGGCGCTGCCGGCGATGACGAAGCTGCCGCGCTGCGCGGCGATGGCGGGAACGGTGTAGGAGAAGGCGAACAGCGACGGCACGTCCGGCGGGGCGAAGGCGGGACAAACATTGGTGCGCGCGACCGGGTTGCTGCGGTCGCGACAAATGCCCCAGCGCTCCAGCGTCTCGACGTATTGGCGATTGAATTGGGTGAAGCCGGCCTCGGTGAAGGGCGCGGGCGAACGCAGTTCGCAGGCGCAAAGGCTGGTCAGCGGTCGGCCAAGCGCCTGCAAATGCGCTTCGATCGCAGCGAACCCCTCGCCCAGCGGCAGCAGCCGCGCCAGGCGCACGCGCTCGATCTCGAAACCGCGCTCGGCGGCGACGCCGCCCGAATACTGGAAGACCGCCTCGATATAGCGATACCCCCCGTCGCGGAAGATGACGACTTCGGCGGTCACGGCGCTTCCCAGCAAAGCCGGCGCATGCGGCGATCTTAGCGGGTCGCTCGCAATAGCCAAGACCGTTGCCTCGGGCCCCGAGCGCCCTTCACGCACCGGCGCTCCGCAACATGCGCCGGAGTTCCGCGCGACAGGGTCCAAAATCGGGATGGGCGCGCACGTCGCCGCCGATGCGCGCGGCGGCCACCGGCGAATCGACGACGGATTTGATGCGTCCAGGGCTCGAGGTGAAGACGATGATCCGGTCCGATAGGACGAGCGCCTCGTCGATGCTGTGCGTCACGAACAGCACCGTGATGCCGACGGAAGACCAGATCCTGAGAAAATCCTCCTGCAGTTGCTCGCGGCTTTGCGCATCGAGCGCGCCGAAGGGCTCGTCCATGAACAGAATGATCGGATTGCGCATCAGGGCCCGGGCGATGCCGACGCGCTGCTGCATGCCGCCGGAGATTTCGTGCGGAAAGTGCCCGGCGAAGGGCTCGAGGCCGACGACCTTCAACAGCTCTCGCGCTCGCTCTTGCCGCTCCTTCGGCCGCACGTGGTCGAGCTCGAGGGGAAACTCGACATTCGCCAGCACCGTGCGCCACGGCAACAGGCCGAAATGCTGGAACACCATGCAGGCATCCTTGCGCGGACCGGTGATGGGCGCGGCATCGATGCTGATCGAGCCCTCGTCGCACGGCATGAGCCCGGCCGCGATCCGCAACAGGGTCGTCTTGCCGCACCCGCTCGGACCGAGCAGCGTGACGAGCTCGCCGCGTCGGATGCTTGCGGTGATCGAATCGAGCGCGGTGATCCTATGGATGACGCCGGGCAGCTCGGGGCGGCGGGTCACGAAATGCTTGCTCAGCCGATCGATCTCGACCATCGGTCGGGCCGCGCCGTCGACTTTCTCCGGTCTGCCACCCGTCACGAGCGCCGTCCGCCTAGGCGAGTTCCGCGCATGACAGCGCGGCGGGCGTACCCGGGGGCAATGGGCGCGGATCGACCTCGACAAGCCCGGCTTTCAACCGCAGCCGATAGGTCGCGAGCTTCTCGTGAAAGGGCGGCGGCGCGCAGCCGTCCGCGAGCCTGTATTGGTAGCCGTGCCACGGGCAGGTCACGCAGCCGTCGATGATTTTGCCTTCGCCAAGCGGGCCGTTCTGATGGGCGCAGAGATTGCTGAGCGCGCCGATCTGCGTTCCGTCGCGAAACACTGCAATCCGCTCCCCGCCCCGCGCCGCGACGATCCGCGCGCCCTTGTCCGGGATCGACAGCGGCGGACCGACCCGAAGCCAGCCGTCGCTCGCCGCATCCGTTCCGCGGTCGAGGACGCGCTCGCGGTGCCCGGCCAGGAGATGCAGCCCCGTAACGCCAACGAAAGCCGCGCCCAGCAGCAGCGGGATCAGCCAATGATGCTCGTCCTGCATCACGCCCAGCGCGATGTGCATCACCAGGAGGCCATAGGCGAGGTAAAGCGCCATGTGCAGCCCCTTCCACACCGGGGGCGTCAGGAATTCGAGCCAGAAATCGTGGCTCGTCGCCGCCATCAGAAAAAGAATGAAGAGCGCGGTGATGCCGAGCGTCTCGAAGGGGAAGCCGATGAACTTGCCGTAATCCGGCCAATTCGTCACCTCGCCGACCAAATCCCGCAATTTTCCCCGCGACAGGAACCAGTCGACGATGAACCAGCCGTGGGTCAGCGCGACGAAGAACGTCGCCACGCCGAGATGACGGCGGTTGTAGAGCAGCGGCAGGAATCGGCGGTCGAGCCTGGCAAGCGGGCCGATCGACAATATCGTCGTCAACAGGATGAAGGCGCAGGAGCCGAAGGCGCGAATGCGCAGATCGTCCCATTCCGCGGGATCCTTGGCCGAGCTCAGAACCCAGCGCCCGACGGCCATGAAAACGAGAATGTAAGCCGCAATGGCGGCGAGCAGAACGGCGTCATAGATCAATTTTCTGCGGTTCCACTGCACCGCGCGGAAGCCGGCGCTCATCGCTCGCTCGCCGCAGCTTGACCCGGCACCTCGGCGCCTTTCGAGTGCCGCAGCGCCAGCGCGCAGGTGAAGCCGAGCGCGACGGCGAAGGCCAGGACGAGCCAAAACGCGCGATGGGCCAAGCGATGCGACCGCGTCATCGCCGGCCGCGCAGCCTCAGCCAGCGGCCGAGCACGAAAGGCCACAGCACCGCCGCGCCCGGCACGAAAAGAAGGCGCGCGCCCACCGTCACCGGCACGTCCGCGGGTAATACCTGCGCGACGCCGAAGACGACGAATGCGATGGCGATGACAAGGCCCGCCACGGCATAAGCGATGAGCGCATCGACCAGGATCATGGTGACCGGCATGGCAGCTTTGCAAGACGGCGCCGATTTTGTCTCAGGCCCGACGACTTTACAATCGTGCGGTCCGCGCCGGCCGGAACCGGGAAGGCTGATTTCGCCCGGATTCTTGCCTATGATTGCTGCGCTGCCGGGTCCGGCGGCCATCGCCAAGGCGGAGGGATCGGCTCATGCGGCTTTATCGGCTACCCAAATTCGAGAGCATCGATGATTTGACGCTGGTCGAGGCGGAGGCGCCGCGCCCGGCCCGCCGCCAGGTTGTCGTTCGCATGCGCGCGGCTTCGCTCAACTTCCGCGATCTGATGGTGGTCTCCGGCCGCTATGGGCGCGGCCCGGTGCGGCCCGGCCTCGTGCCGGTTTCGGACGGCGCGGGCGAGGTGGCAGCGGTGGGGCCCGACGTCACCCGCGTCAAGCCGGGCGATCGCGTCGCCGGAATCTTCATGCAGCGATGGCTCGGCGGCGAGATCGATGCCGCTTCCTCTGCCAGCGCGCTCGGGGGCGGCATCGATGGCATTCTGGCGGAGCAGGTGCTGTTCGAAGAGGACGGTCTCGTGCATTTGCCGCCGCATCTGTCGTTCGAGGAAGGCGCGACACTGCCCTGCGCCGCGCTGACGGCGTGGAATGCGCTCACCGGATTGAAGCCGGTTCAGCCCGGACAGACCGTGCTGACCTTGGGCACGGGCGGCGTCTCGATCTTCGCGCTGCAATTCGCCCATGCCGCCGGCGCCCGGATCATCGCCACCTCCTCGAGCGACGCCAAGCTCGGCAAGGCGAAGGGTTTGGGGGCTTCCGACGGGATCAATTACAAATCCGTGCCGGAGTGGCAGCAGAATGTGCGCGAGCTGACCCAAGGCCGCGGCGTCGACCATGTCGTCGAGGTCGGCGGCGCGGGCACGCTGCCGCGCTCGATACAATCGACGCGCCTGGGCGGCCTCGTGCACATCATCGGCGGCGTCAGCGGCCGCGGCAGCGGCGGCGAGATCACCCCTTCGACGATCATCCAGCACAACGTCACATTGCGCGGCGTCTATGTCGGATCGCGCGAGCAATTCGAGGCGATGAACCGCGCGATCGCCCTGCACAATCTGCGCCCGGTAATCGACCGCGTCTTTCCCTTCACGGATGCGAAGGCCGCCTATCGGCATCTGCAATCGCAGACGCATGTAGGGAAAGTGGTGATCGCGATTCCCTGAGCCGCCGACTCTTCTCCCGCCGCTGCTTGTCGCGCCGGAGGTTGCGCGTGCGCCGATGGATTTCGCGTGCTAGGCTCGCCCGGCTTCGGCGGTTTGCAAGGAGGAGGGCGGCGCATGGCCGGACGATACATTGATGTCTCCGCGAAGGACGGCGGCACCTTCAAGGCCTATCTCGCGATGCCCGAGAAGGGCAGCGGCCCCGGCATCGTGCTGCTCCAGGAAATCTTCGGCATCAACCACTACATCCGCAGCGTCGCCGACTACTACGCCGAGGAAGGCTACGTCGTTCTGGCGCCGGATCTGTTCTGGCGGATCGCACCGGGCATCGAACTCGATTTCAACGAGGCCGGCTACAAGAAGGCCTTCGAATACTACGGCAAGTTCGACGGCGACGCGGCCGTCCGCGACGTCGCCGACACGGTCGCGGCGCTCAAGATGCTGCCGCAATGCAAGGGCAAGATCGGCGCCATCGGTTTCTGCCTCGGCGGCTTGCTCGCCTTTCGCGCCGCGGCGCGCGGCAGCATCGATTGCGCGGTCTCCTATTACGGCGTCGGCATCGACAAGTTTCTCGGCGAAGCGCCGCAGATCAAATGCCCGATGGTGCTGCACTTCGGCGAAAAGGACAAATACGGGCCGCCCGAGGTCGTCGAGGCGATCCGCAAGGCCTTCGCAGGCCGGGAGGACATCGAGATCTACTCCTATCCCGGCGCCGACCATGCCTTCGCGCGGGTCGGCGGCGACCATTTCGACAAGCCCGCTTCGATGATGGCGCATTCGCGCTCGATCGCTCTCTTCCGCGGGATCATGGGACCGCATTACAATTTGAGCGCGCTGTGGGACATGCACACCTACTACGAATTCGGGCAGCGCGACGTCGAAGCGACGATGAAGACGATGGTCGCCCAGCCCTATGTCAACCATGTCCCGACCATGACCGGCGGCGTCGGCTACAAGGATTTGAGCCGCTTCTACAAGCATCATTTCGTCAATTCCAATCCGGCCGATACGCGCCTCATCCCCATTTCGCGCACCGTCGGCGCCGATCGGGTCGTCGACGAAATGCTCTTCTGCTTCACGCATGACCGCGAGATCGACTGGATGCTGCCGGGGGTGAAGCCGACGGGAAAATTCGTCGAGGTGCCGCTGGTGGCGATCATCAATTTCCGCGGCGACAAGCTCTATCACGAGCATATCTACTGGGATCAGGCCTCGGTGCTCGTGCAGGTCGGATTGCTCGACCCGAAACTCGTTCCCGCCGCGGGAGGCGAAACCGCCAAGAAGGTGGTCGATCCGACGCTGCCGTCGAACACCCTGATGCGCCGCTGGGCCGAGAGCGCGAACAAGCCCTGATTCATTCGCGGGCATGGGAGGCGCATGATGAAAGTGACGGGATCGATCGCGCTGGTCACCGGAACCAATCGCGGCATCGGCCGGGCCTTTGTCGACGCGCTCATTGCGGGCGGCGCCAAGAAAATCTACGCGACCGCGCGCAAGCCGGAGTCGCTTCGGGAATTGGCCGCGGCGCATAAGGGCCGCATCGACCTCTTTGCCTTGGACACCACCGACGCAGCTTCCATCGCCGCCGCCGCGGCCCGCTGCAAGGATTTGACCCTGCTCATCAACAATGCCGGCAAGAATTTCAACACCGGCCTGTTGGCGGCGCCGGACATGACCAACGCGCGGGCCGAGATGGAGACCAATTACTTCGGCACACTCGCGATGTGCCGCGCCTTCGCGCCGGTGCTCAAGGCCAATGGCGGCGGCGCGATCATCAACATGCTGTCGATCACGGCGCGCGCGAACATCCCGCTGATGGGGTCGCTCTGCGCCTCCAAGGCGGCGCTGCTGAGCCTGACGCAAGGCGTGCGCGCCGAGCTCGCCAAGCAGGGAACGCTGGTCATCGGCGTGATGCCGGGCGCCGTCGATACCGATATGACCCGCGACTTCCCCGGCGCAAAAATGCCGCCGATGGAGGTCGCCAAGGCCGCGCTCGCGGCCCTCGATGAGGGCGTCGAGGAGATCTATCCCGGCGACATGGCGGCGGGGCTGAGCCAGGGCCTTGCCGCCGACCCGAAGGCGGTCGAGCGGCAACTGGCCGCCTATCTCCCACCCTGATCGACCCATAGGCGCGACATGATTCGGCTCGACGGCAAGGCTGCGATTGTCACGGGAGCGACGCGGAGCATCGGCGAATATATCGCGCGTGGGCTTCACGCCGCCGGGGCCCAAGTGATGGTCACGGGCATCGACGATGCCGATGGCACGAAGGTCGCGGCGTCGCTCGGCAGCGGCGCCCTCTTTCGCCATGTCGATGTCGCCGACGACGCGCAGATCGAGGCGTGCCTCGAGGAGTGCCAGGCCCGCTTCGGCCGGCTCGACTTCCTCGTCAATTGCGCCGTCTCCTATCTCGATGCCGGCATCGCCACGCCGCGCGGCGATTGGCTGAAGGCGCTCAATGTCAATGTCGTCGGCCCCGCCATCTTCGTGCAGAAGGCGGTGCCCTATCTCGCCAAGCCCGGCGGCGTCGTAGTCAACATCGGCAGCGTCAGCGGCAAGTTCGGCATGGGCACGCGCGGCCCCTATTCCGCCGGCAAGGCGGCGCTCATGCATTTCACGCGCTGCGCCGCCGTCGCGCTGGCGCCGCAAGGTATCCGGGTCGTCACCGTCTCGCCGGGCTGGACCTGGTCGCCGCCGATGGCCGAGATGACCGACGGCGACCGCGACCGCGCCGATCGCGCCGGCGCGCACACGCATCCGCTGGGCCGCGTCGGCCGCATGGAGGAAGTGGCGAACGTCGTCGTCTTCGCTTGCTCCGAAGAGGCCTCCTGGGTCAATGGCTGCGACCTTCCGGTCGATGGCGGCTTCTCTATCCTCGGCCCCGACCAAGGCAAAGGCCCCCGCTTCTGGGTGGCGCGCGACCGCTAGAGCCAGTTTTCTTTTATATCAAACACTTAATTGGGTTCGTTTCGCCGAAATTAACCTTTTTAGGTGCCCCTGTCTTTCGCACCCACCTAACGCATCTCGCGTACATATAGGCACGGGCTGCCGAGGCGCCAAGGGTGGCGTCCTCCATCTCAATAGCGGTTGCCGACTGGATCGAGATGGTGCGGCCTTCGAGACGGCCGCTTCGCGGCCTCCTCAGGCTAAGGAAATTTTCTTCGTGCCATCAACGATGTTCCTCGTGCTGAGGAGGCCGCGAAGCGGCCGTCTCGAAGCACGCACAGCATCAGTGCAGCCGAAATTCCTTATTCCCTTGGCTCGACATCGAGCCGCACGGCGATGCCCTCGAGCTCGGGGCGCGGCGGCGGGTAGCGCTTCATCACCAGCGGGTCGTGGCCGGGAACGATGTGCGCGGGCGAGCTCGCGAGCCGCTTGAGCTTGTCATAGCCCTCGAGCATGTCGGCGAGGTTGTAGATGACGGGATAGGGCCGCCCCTGCTCCATATTGGCGTAGAGATGCGCGGCATCGGCCGCGAGCACCACCCAGCCTCTGCGCGTCAGCACGCGCAGGGATTGCAGGCCCATGGTGTGGCCGCCGATGAAATGCAGGGTGAGGCCCGGCGCGAGCTCGTCCGTGCCGTCATGGAATTGCAGCCGGCCCGCGAACAGGCGGCGCACCATGGCCGCGACATCCTCGGCCTCGAACGAGGCGCGGATCGCGCCATGGCACATCGAGCGCCCGGTGCAGTAGCCCATCTCCTTGTCCTGGATGTGATAGCGCGCATTCGGGAAGAGATCGTGGTTGCCGGCGTGGTCGTAATGCATGTGGGAGATGATGACGTCTTCGACCTTGGCGGGATCGACGCCGATCGCCTTCAGCCCGTCGCCGGGCGAGCGCAGATGCTCGCGCCCGCGCTTTCGCGCCATGGCGGCGTCGAAGCCGGTATCGAGCACGAAGGTTTTCTCATGGCCGATGATCGCCCAGACGAAATAGTCGAGCGGCATCGGACCGTCATGCGGATCGCCGCCGAGAAAATTCTCGCTCGCGCGCCGATCGTGCCTTGCATAGCGGACGGCATAGACCTCGAAGGGTTGAGGCGTCGACATCGATCGTCCTCCCATCAATTGCCGCTCTTCACCTCGACGCCCGCCCATTCCTCGATGCACTGGATGATCTGGGTGATGTCGGAGCTGGGGCCGAGCGCGTTGTTGGCGAACTGCCAGAGCTGCCGCACGGCGCTGCCGACCCACATCGGCACGCCCAAGGCCTCCGCTTCCTCGAGGCAGAGCCTGACGTCCTTGTACATGAGTCCGGTGGTGAAGCCGAAATCGAAGCTGCGCGGGAAGATCGCCCGAGTGAATTTGTCCTCGGTCGCGGTGTTGCGCCCGCTGCCGGCATTGATCACGTCGATCATCATGCGCGGATCGAGCCCGGCCTTGACGCCCATGACCACGGCTTCGGACGAGATCGCGATCGCCGTCGCCGAAAGCAGATTGTTGGCGAGCTTCATCGTCTGGCCCATTCCCGGACGCTCGCCGACATGGAAGACCCGGCCGAAGCATTTGAGGATGGGCTCGAAGCGTTCGAACAGCGCGCGCGGGCAGGCCGCCATGACCGCGAGCGTCGCCTTTTTCGCGCCGGCGATTCCGCCGCTGACCGGCGAATCGATCGTGGCGATGCCGCGCTTCTCCAACGCCGCGGCAATCGCGCCGATGGTGCGAGGTCCGGTCGTCGACAGATCGATGAAGGTCTTGATGCGCTTTCCCGCAATGAGCCCGTCCGCGTCCAGCGCGACGGCGCGCACGATGTCCGGCGTCGGCAGACTGACGAAGACCGCCTCGGCCGCCGAAGCGACATCGAGAGCCGAGCGGGCGAGTTTCGCGCCGCGCGCCGCCAATGGCGCCATCGCGGCCTGGTCGATGTCGAAGATCGTCAGCGCATGACCGGCGTCAATGAGATGGCCGGCCAGCGGGCCGCCCATTCTGCCGACGCCGATGAAGCCGAAATGTTCGGACATGATGCTTCCTCCCCGTCGAAGCTACGATTCTGCGCGGCGGCCTTCGGCCGCGTCAATCGAACATCGCAGGCGCGGGCGAAAGCGTGGCAGGATGGAGGCGCAACTTGGCAAGGGAGGCGGCAATGACGGAAAGAGTCGCGCTCGTCACCGGCGGCAGCGTCGGGATCGGCAAGGCGATCTGCGCGGGCTTTCTCGCCGCCGGCTACCAGGTGATCTCGCTCGCCAACCGGCCGGCCGAAATCGCCGATCCGGCATTCCATGCGATCTCGGTCGATCTCGCCGATCCCAAGGCCACCGCGGAGGCTGCGGCGGATGCGACGCGCCGCTTTGCCGTGACGACGCTCGTCCACAATGCCGGCGCGATCCGGCCGGCGCTTCTCCCGGAGGTCAAGCCGCACGATCTCGCGGCGCTCTTCAATCTGCATGTGGCGGCGGCGGTGAGCCTGGCGCAGGCGGCGCTCCCGGCGATGCGGCAGGCAGGCTTTGGCCGCATCGTCCTCATTTCCTCGCGGGCCGTGCTCGGGCTCGCGACGCGGACCAGCTATTCCGCGACCAAGGCCGGCATGATCGGCATGGCCCGGAGCTGGGCCCTCGAGCTCGGGCCCGAGGGCATCACCGTCAATGTCGTCGCCCCGGGCCCGATCGAGACCGAGCAATTCTACGAGATCATTCCCCAGGGCAGCCCGAAGGTCGCGCAGATCGCGCAGTCGATCCCGGTGCGGCGCCTGGGACAGCCCGCGGACGTGGCGCGCGCAGTGCTGTTTCTCGCCGCGCCGGAGAGCGGCTTCATCACCGGCCAAGTGCTCTATGTCTGCGGCGGCACCAGCGTCGGCAGCCTGTTGCTTTGAGCCGGGCAGCCGATCCGCGGTATAAGAGTGAGCAGCAGTATTCGAGAGTCCTGGAGAGGCATCGATGGGCAAATATCGAGGCAACCCGGCGGCGATCCGCGCGCTCGTCAGAGACCAGCAGGTGCATCGCGACGTCTATCTCGATCCGGAGCTGTTCGACCTCGAGATGGAGCAGCTTTGGCGGAACGCCTGGATCTATCTCGGCCATGCGAGCCAGGTGCCGCAGCCCGGCGACTACATCACTGCCGAGATCGCGCGGCAACCGGTCATCATGGTGCGCCATTCCGACGGCTCGGTGCGGGCGCTGATGAATCGCTGCGCGCATAAGGGCACGCGGCTCGTCAGCGACCGCGCCGGCCATGTCAATCGCGCCTTCCGCTGCCCCTATCATGCCTGGACTTACCGCACCGACGGCTCCCTCCTCGCCGTGCCGCTGCCAAAGGGCTATGACGGCACGGGCTTCAAGGAATGCGAATCGGCGAAAGGCCTCGCACGAATCGAGAACCTCGCGGATTACCGCGGCTTCGTCTTCGTGCGGCTCGGCGCCAAGGGACCCGGCTTCCACGAGTATTTCGGCGAGTCCCTGAGCTCGATCGACTACATGGCCGACCGGTCGCCCGCGGGCGAACTCGAGATCGCCGGCGGCTGCCTGCGCTACATGCACAACTGCAATTGGAAGATGTTCGTCGAGAATCTGAACGACACCATGCACCCGATGGTGGCGCATGAATCGGCGGCGGGAACGGCAAAGCGCATCTGGTCCGAGATGCCGCCGGAAACGCCGAAGCCGATGGTGATCGAGCAATTGGTCCCCTTCGCCGAGGGCTACGACTTCTTCGACAAGATGGGCGTGCGGGTGCTGAAGAACGGCCATGGCTGGAGCGGCGTGCATTTCAGCATCCATTCGAGCTATTCGCCGATCCCCGGCTACAGCGAGGCGATGGTCAAGGCCTATGGCGAGGCGCGCGCCAAGGACATTCTCGGCACCATCCGGCACAACACCGTCTATTACCCGAGCCTCACCATCAAGGGCGCAATTCAATCGATCCGCGTCGCGCGTCCGATCGCGCCCGACAAGACCTTGCTCGAGAGCTGGACCTTTCGCTTGAAAGGCGCGCCCGACGAATTGCTCCGGCGCACCGTCATGTACAACCGTCTTATCAACTCGCCGATGTCGACGGTCGGACATGACGATCTCCATTGCTATCGCTCGATTCAGGAAGGACTCGAATCCTCGGGCAACGAGTGGGTCAGCCTCCATCGCGACTTCCATCCGGACGAGCGCGACCAACCCGATCTCACCGCCAACGGCACCAGCGAAATCTCCATGCGCAATCAGTTCCGCGCCTGGGCCGAATACATGACGCTCACTATGAATTGAGGAAGGGGCGATGAGCGCAGCGGCGCCGCCAAGCGACCAGGACCTCGTCGATTTCGTCTATAGCGAGACGCGCCTTCTCGACGAGCGGCGCTACGAGGAATGGTACGCGCTCTTCGCCGATGACGGGTATTACTGGGTGCCGCTCGTGCCGGATCAAGTCGACGGCATCGATCACACCTCGCTGGCCTGTGAGGACAAGCTGCTGCTCCGGCTCAGGATCGAGCGGTTGCGCCTCGGACCCTTCTCGCAGCATCCGGAGAGCCGCGGCCATCACCTGCTGCAGCGGCCGGAGATCGAAAGCGCCGACCGGACGGCCAACGCCTATGTCATGCGCACGCAATTCCACTATACGGAGACGCGCGGCGACGAGCAGCTCGTCTTGGTCGGCACCGTCTTCCACCATCTCGCGACCGAGGAGGGGCGGCTCAAGATCAAATTGAAGCGCGTCAACCTCCTCAACTGCGACGCCTCCCTGCCCTCGATCCAGCTCTTTCCTTGACACAACGTGCTTCGAGATGCGGCGCTTCGCGCCGCTCCGCAGCACGAGGGAAATTCGGGATGGCATAAAGAAAATTTCCTCAGCCTGAGGAGCGCCCGCAGGGTGCGTCTCGAAGGCCGCACCGATTCCATCCAGCCGGAAGCCGCCCTAATAGACGACGACGCTGCGGATGGATTTGCCCTCGTGCATCAGCGAGAAGGCGTCGTTGATCCGGTCGAGCGGCAGGCGATGGGTGATGAGCTCGTCGATCCTGATCTTGCCTTCCATGTACCAGTCGACGATCTTGGGCACGTCGCGGCGTCCCTTGGCGCCGCCGAAGGCGGTGCCCTTCCAGACGCGCCCGGTGACGAGCTGAAACGGCCGCGTACGGATTTCCTGGCCTGCTCCCGCGACGCCGATGATGATCGATTGCCCCCAGCCGCGATGGCAGCATTCGAGTGCCTGGCGCATGAGATCGACATTGCCGACGCATTCGAAGCTGTAATCGGCGCCGCCGTCGGTGAGCGCAACCAGATGCGCGACGAGATCGCCGCCGGCGTCCTTGGGATTGACGAAATGCGTCATGCCGAAGTCGCGCGCCAGCGCCTCGCGCGCGGGATTGAGATCGACGCCAATGATCTTGTTGGCGCCGACCATGCGGGCGCCCTGGATGACATTGAGCCCGATGCCGCCCAATCCGAACACGACGACAGTGGCGCCCGGCTCGACCTTCGCGGTGTTGACCACCGCGCCGATGCCGGTCGTGACGCCGCAGCCGATATAGCAGACCTTGTCGAAGGGCGCGTCCTCGCGAATCTTCGCGACGGCGATCTCGGGCAGGACGGTGAAGTTCGAGAAGGTCGAGCAGCCCATATAGTGATGGATCATCTTGCCGCCGAGGGCGAAGCGGCTGGTTCCGTCCGGCATCAGCCCCTTGCCCTGGGTCGCGCGGATCGCGGTGCAGAGATTGGTCTTGCCGGAGAGGCAGGATTTGCACTGGCGGCATTCCGGCGTGTAGAGCGGGATGACATGGTCGCCCTTTTTCAACGATGCGACGCCGGGCCCGACATCGACGACGATGCCCGCGCCCTCGTGACCGAGGATTGCCGGAAACAGGCCTTCGGGATCGGCGCCCGAGCGGGTGAACTCGTCGGTATGACAGATGCCCGTCGCCTTGATCTCGATGAGAACCTCGCCCGCCTTTGGGCCCGCGAGGTCCACACTCTCGATGGCGAGCGGCTTGCCCGGCTCATAGGCGACCGCGGCCCTGGTTTTCATCTGGCAGCTCCTCCTTGCGCAAAATCGAATTTGCCCGGCGGCCGCCTCATAGTACAACAAGCGCCGGCAGACAAAGGCTCCCGGGGCGAAGGATTCGGCGGTTGATGCACAGCGCCCGCGACATTGCCGATCTCGCGCGATTGATTGCCGAGGCACGCGACGCTGTCGTCTTTACCGGCGCGGGCATCAGCACGGAATCGGGCATCCCGGATTTCCGCAGCCCCGGCGGCATGTGGACGCGCATGGCGCCCATCGACTTCCAGAGCTTTCTCGCCTCCGAGGAGGCAAGGCGCGAGGCCTGGCGGCGCAAGTTCGAAAGCGATCCGGTGATCCGCCAGGCCGAGCCCAATCGCGGCCATCGCGCGGTCGCCAAGCTCATCGAGCGCGGCACGGCGGCCGCCATCATCACGCAGAACATCGACGGGCTGCATCAGGCCTCGGGCATTCCCGCGGAGCGGGTCATCGAGCTGCATGGCAACACGACCTACGCCCATTGCCTCGATTGCCTGGAGCGTTATGAAATCGAGGATTTGCGCATCGCCTTCGCGCGCGACGAAAAGCCGCCGCGCTGCACGCGCTGCCGCGGCCTGATCAAGACCGCGACAATCTCCTTCGGTCAGGCCATGCCCGTCGAGGCGATGCGGCGCGCCGAGGAAGCGACGCTGGCGGCCGATCTCTTTCTCGTCCTGGGATCCTCGCTCGTGGTCTATCCTGCGGCGGGATTTCCGGAGATGGCGAAAGCCAATGGCGCGACTTTGGTGATCGTCAATCGCGAGCCCACCGGCCTCGATCGCGCTGCCGATCTCGTGGTGAACGGATCGATCGGCGAAATTCTCGGCGATGCCGTCGGCGTCAATTGACGGCGGCCCGCGTGATATTCAGTGCTGGGCGAGGAGCGTCCCGAACCCCGCCATCGTGTCGCGCACGCCGCCCATGCGCAGCGCATGCCAGATCACGGCTTGGTTGCTCGTCACGACGGGCTTGCCGAGATCGCGCTCGAGAGCGGCGATGACCGGCACCGCTCGGATGGTGGCGCAGCTGAGGAAATAGGCTTCGGCGTCGCGATGGCGGTTGGCGACCGCCAAACGATACCATTCGCGCGGCTCGACGGCGGAAAAGGCGGCGCCGGTCGTGAGATTGAGACCCAATTCGCGCACGACCTCGATCTGATGATGATTGAAGAAGGCGACCTCGTGCTCGTTCGTCTCCTTGGGGTAGGGCGAGAGCAGGACGATCCGATTGGTCTCGAGCGTGCGGAAGGCGGCGATGAGCGCCTCGGCGGTGGTCGTGGCGGGCTTCCCGCTCGCCTGCTCGATGCGCCGCTTGAGCTTGCCGCCCATTTCCGGGTCGAGCGTCGTCGCGCCCGTGCAGTGAAAGACGATGAGGTCGGGCTCGGCATCCGCCAGCAGGGATGCGCCCTCCTCGACCTTCTCGGTCATGGCAAGCTCTTCCTCGCGCGAGCTGCCGGCGAGGTTCAACCGCGTCGTATGGAGCGCGACGCCCTCCGGCAGCATGGCGGGAATTTCCGGCTCGGCCACTTGATTGCTCGACGGCAGCAGCATGCCGATGCGCAGCCGCCAGCCGAAGCGGATCGGGCCAGGACTGGCGGTTCCGGCGTTTTGCTCAGACATGCTCTTCCCCCTTTGGCTCGGGCGCTGCCGCCATCGTCGATGACGCGTCCGGCGATGTCAACGCCGCGCGGCAGGAACCTTTCGCGCATCGGGCCAGGGCAAATCTCGGCTGGATAGAATCGGTGCGTCCTTCGAGACGCCGGCTGCGGGCGACCGCGTGCGGTCGCCCCTCAGGACGAGGACTTTTCTTCGTGCCATCAACCATCTTCCTCGTGCTGAGGAGGGGTGCGGAGCACCCGGGCGACGTATACGTCGCCCCGAAGCACGCATTGCACCCATCCAGCCGGCATTTGCGCTAGCGACACGGGCCCTGCTGCGATGCTATAGGCTGCGGCGATGTTACGTACCCCCGATGCGCGCTTTGCCGCCGTCCTCGCCTCGGTGTCGCTGATTGGGCCGCTCGCCGTTCATCTTTTCCTGCCGGTGATGCCGCAGGTCAAGGCGGAGTTCGGCGTATCCAATGCGCTCATTGAGCTGACCTTCAGCGTCACCTTGTCCACCATGGCGGTGATGACCCTGGTCTATGGCAGCGTGTCGGATCGGCTCGGCCGCAGGCCGGCGCTGCTGATGGGGCTTCTCCTGTTCGTCGCGGGGAGCGCCGCTTCGGCTGTGGCGGGCTCGATGGCGACGCTCATCATCGGGCGGCTCATACAGGCCGTCGGCGCGGCCAGCGGCGTCATTCTGGCGCGGGCGATCGCGCGCGATGCCTATGGCCCCGATCGCCTGGTCTCCGCCATTGCGTATTTGACCATGGCCTATACGCTCGGCCCCATGTTGGCGCCGGCGATCGGCGGGTTTCTGGTCGATACCATCGGCTGGCGCAGCGTGCTGTGGTTCGCCGTGCTCGCCGGCCTCGGCATCACGCTCGCGAGCTATGTCGTGCTGTACGAGACGCACGAACGCAGCGCTGCCGTTCATGGCTCTCCTGGGCTGCTCGGCGGCTACGCCTCGCTCTTTCGCAGCACGCGCTTCACCGCCTTCGTGCTCCAATCCGGCTTTTGCTCCGGCAGCTTCTTTGCGCTCGCTGCGGCGTCGCCGTTCCTGATGATGGAGCGGCTCGGCCGGTCCGCCACGGAGTACGGCTTTTATTTCTTTCTCTTTCCGGCCGGCTATTTCATCGGAAATTTCGTCTCGACCCGATTGAGCCGACGCGTCTCGATCGAGACCATGGTGTTGGCGGGTTCGATCCTCAATGTGGTCGCCCTCGCGATGCAGGCCGCGCTGATTCTCGCGGGCTATTTGACGCCGCTCGTCATTTTCCTGCCGGGCCTGTTCACGACCTTGTCGCAAGGGCTGGCGCTGCCCAATGCGCAGGCCGGCGCCATGCAGGTCGTGCCCGGCCTGGCCGGCACCGCGGCGGGCGTCGGCGTGTTCTTTCAGCTCTTTTTCAGCGCCGTGTTCGCCCAGATCTACGGCATCGTCGCCAATGGCACGCCGATCCCGATGGTGGCGACTGCTGCGGCCGGCGCAATCCTCGCCCTCGTTGCCGGCGCCGTTCCCTACCTCGAGAGGCGCCGGGGCGGGTTGCGATTGCGCCAGGGTTAGGGGCCGGCTTCCTTACAAAGCCGCCGCGGCGCCGAAGGCCTCGAGATCGGTTTCGAGCGGGAGAAAATGCGGACGCAAGCTGCGCATGATCGTCGCACCGAGCTCCGCGCCGGCGCCAACCGCGACGCGCTCCACGGGCCGCGGCTGCGAAAAGAGGTAGAGTTCGCGCCCGCGCACGCCGAAGAGCTGGCCGCTCACCGCACCCGCTTCCGGTCCGGCGAGCCAGGCGACGAGATCGGCGACGGGCTCAGCCGGAATCTTGAGGGCATGCTCCTTGTAAGTGGCCTGCGCCGGATTCTGCGGTTTGATGCTCTGGGTGACGCGCGTGCCGGCGAAGGGCGCGACCGCATTGCAGGTGACGCGCGTTCGCGCCATGTCGAGCGCGACGACGCGGGTGAGGCCGAGCAGGCCGGCCTTGGCGCTGGCATAGGCGGCCTGGCCATAATTGCCGTAGAACCCTGCCGTCGACACCAAATTGACGATGCGGCCCCACTCATAGCTCTCGCCGCCGCGCCCCGCCTTCGCTTGCTCGCGCATGATCGGGGTCGCCGCCGCCAGAACATAGAACGGCGCCGAGAGGTTGGTGCGGATCACCGCCTCCCAGTCGAGCGCATCGGATTTGAAGATGAAGGCATCGCGCAGGATGGCGGCGTTGTTGACGATGATGTCGATGCCGCCGAAGACATCGACCGCGCGCTCCACCGCCGCCGCCGCGGCGGAAGGGCTGGCGATGCTCTCGGTGAAGGCCTCGGCGCGCTTGCCCAGCGCCGCCGCGACATCGCGTGCGACACGCGGGTCGGCGCCGCTGCCGTCAATGGCGCCGCCGTGATCGGCGATGACCAATGCTGCGCCTTGCCGGTGCAAGGTTTCGGCGATGGCGCGGCCGATGCCGCGGCCGCCGCCAGTCACCAGCGCCACGCGCCCGTCGAGCATGCCGCCCATGATGCCTCCCTCATTGGTCGCGCGCGAGAATAGATGAGGGGCACGGGCGAAACAACGAACGGCCGGGGCCGACTTGCCTCGAGGCGTGCGGCGCTGAATGATGGGGAAGGCAAACGAGGGAGCGAGCGATGGGTGTGCTGATCGACGGCGTCTGGCGCGACGAAGAGCTGCCGCAGGAGACCGGCCGCACCGGCGAATTCCAGCGCGTCGACAGCCGGTTCCGCGACCGCATCACCGCCGACGGGTCATCGGGGTTCAAGGCCGAAGCGGGGCGTTATCATCTCTACGTCGCCTATGGCTGCCCGTGGGCGCACCGGACCCTGATCTTTCGTGCGCTGAAGAAGCTCGAAGGCGCGATCACCGTCGCTTACGCGATGCCCGGGCTCAAGGAGCAAGGCTGGACCTTCGAGGCCAATCCGGATTTCCCGGACTGCACGCCCGACACGGTCAACGGCTTTCGCTACCTGCATGAGGCCTATACCGCGAGCGATCCGCGCTACACCGGCAAGGTCACCGTGCCGACCTTGTGGGACCGTAAGACCAAGCGAATCGTCAACAATGAATCCTCCGAAATCATCCGCATGCTCAACAGCGAATTCGCGGGCATCGCCGGCGATGACACGGATTATTACCCCGCGCCCCTGCGCCAAGAGATCAACCGCATCAACGAGCTTGTTTACAAGAACGTCAACAACGGCGTCTATCGTTGCGGCTTCGCGCGTTCGCAGGCCGCCTATGAGGCCGCCTACGACGCGCTCTTCGCCGCGCTCGACGAGATCGAGGCCCGGCTCGGAAAGCAGCGCTATCTCGTCGGCCGCCAATTGACCGAGGCCGACTGGCGCCTTTTCCCCACGCTCGTGCGCTTCGATGTCGCGTATTTCTCGCTGTTCAAATGCAACCGGATGCGGATCGCCGATTATCCGAATCTGCTGAATTACATGCGCGAGCTCTATCAAGTGCCGGGCGTCGCGGCCACGGTGAAGCCGCGCCAATACGTGATGAATTATTGGTCGATCAAAAGGCTCAACCCGACCGGAATCATCCCGAAGGGAACGCCGGTCGATTACACCAAGCCGCACGACCGCGCGCGAATCGCGGCATAGGTGGCGCCGCTAGAGCGCCTTGCGCAGGGTCAAGTTGATCCGGCACTCCCCGGTCAGCGGATGGCAGCCGGGGGCCAAGGGCGCGACGCCGTGAAACCGCATCCGCGCCGGGCCGCCCCAGACGACGACATCGCCGCTCTCGAGCCGAATGCGCTGCGGCCGGTCGGCGCGGCGGGCGCCGCCGAAGAGGAACACCGCCGGCAATCCGAGCGACACCGACACGATCGGCCGCGCGAAGTCGCGCTCATCCTTGTCCTGATGCAGCGACAGCCTTGTGCCCGGCCGATAGAGATTGATCAGACAGGCATCCGGCACGAAATCTCGAAACCCGCTCGCCGCCGCCGCGCGCCCGGCCAAAGATGAAAAGCATTCCGGCATGGCCGGCCAGGGTCGGTTCGTTTCCGGGTCGATCGCATCGTAGCGATAGCCCGCTCGATCGCTGATCCAGCCGGCGCCGCCGCAATTCGTCATCGCCACGGACATGCGCAGGCCGCCCGGCGTGACCATCTGCCGGAAGGGCGCCGCAGCGACGACCAGGCGCACGGCTTCCATGAGGACCGGCGCTTCGCCGGCGGCGAAACCGCGCAGCAATGTGGCGCCCTCGGCGAGCGGCTCCGCGACGATGTCATCGCAGCCGCTGCGGCTCAGCAGATCGCCGATGGCGCCGGTGGGGATCGCCGTCATGTCGCGTCGTGGAAGATGATGCCGAGGGTGAAGCGTTGCCCGCCGCGCAGCCGACTGACCCCGTGGCGCATGGCCACGCGGTAGACCCCGCGGGCGCCGCGTTGCGGCCGCTGGTTGACGGCGAAGATCACGCCCTCGCCCTCAAGGAGCGGCACGATTTCAGCTCGGGACTGCATACGCGGCCGCTGCTCGGTCAGCACGAATTCGCCGCCGGTGAAATCCCGCTCGGGCGCGCTGAGCAGGAATGTGACCTGAAGCGGAAAGGCGAGTTCGCCATAGAGATCCTGATGAAGGCAATTGTAGTCGCCCGCGCCATATTTCAGCAGCAGCGGCGTCGGCCGGCATTGTCCCGCCGCGCGGCAGCGTTCGAGAAATTTCGTGTGGTCCGCCGGATAATCTCCGCTGCGTCCAAATGCCTGTTCCCATCGATTGGCGGTCGGCGCCAGCCTGGGATAGAGGGCGGCGCGCAGCACGGCAACCGATTCCGGCAGCGGATAGGCATAATATTTGTATTCGCCCTGTCCGAAGCCGTGCCGGGCCATGATGACGCGGCTGCGGAATCGTGTTTCGCTCTCGTAACCGGCTGCAAGGTCCGCGCATTCGGCCGAACTCAGCAGCGTCCCGGTGGCGGCGCATCCGCGCGCGTCGAGCTCCGCTGCGATGCGCGGCCAATCGAGCGCGTCAACCCTCTGCGCCAGGCTTTTCGCGCTTGCGGCGCGCGCAGCCCAGGCCTGATTTGTTGCGATCATCGGATGCCTCCGAACGGCGCGACGAGCACCAGGTTACGGCCTTCGGCGCAGGGCCGCGCTCCGAATCTTGCGCGGGCATCGGCGCGCCGGCCCTTCGGTTGCGGCATCGCTTGAATGCCCGGCGAATTGCCGGTACGGTCGCCGCGGCGGAGGACATCAGACATGAGCAATTTGCCGGATTTGTTGCGCGATCTCGTCATTGCCAACCGCATCCTGGCGCGCGAGGACGTCGTCGACTACCTCGGCCATATCAGCATACGTCATCCCGAGCGGCCCGACCGCTTCTTTCTGTCCTGCTCGCGCAGTCCCGCGCTCGTTGCGCTCGACGACATCATGGAATTCGACCTCGACTGCAACCCGATCGATCAGCGCGGGCGGTCGATGTATTTCGAGCGGCCGATTCACGGCGCCATCTACCAGGCGCGGCCGGACGTCCAATCCGTCGCGCACAATCACGCCTACGAGGTTCTGCCCTTCGCCATCGCCTACAACGTCAAGCTGCGGCCCGTGGTGCATCCCGCCTGCAACATCGGCCTCGAAGTGCCGGTATGGGACATAAGGAAGAAGTTCGGCGACACCAATCTGCTGGTCACGACGATGGAGCACGGCCGCGATCTGGCCGCGACGCTCGGCAAGAGCAAGGCCGCCTTGATGCGCAATCACGGCTGCGTCATCGCGACTTCTTCGCTGCGCGAGGCCGTGCTCAACGCGGTCTATCTGAAAGTGAACGCCCGGCTCCAAGCCGAAGCGATGCGCCTCGGCGATGAGATCTCCTATCTCACCCCCGGCGAGTTGGAGAAGACCGCGGAGCTCGTCAACAGCCCGAACTCGCTGCAGCGCGCCTGGGAATATTGGGCGCGCCGCGCCGGCGCGGACAAGCTGTGACGACGCATTCTCATCCGCCGCCGACATAGCCGCTGGTTTCGCCTCGGCGGGTCGCCCAACCCGTCCATCGCCGCTCGAAGATCGCCGCCGCCGCATACATCGACACGCCCATGAAGGCGATCACGATCAGACCGGCGAAGACCAGAGGCACGCGGAAGGTCGAGCTTGCGGTCACCATCATATATCCGATGCCGACATTCGAAGCGATGGTCTCGGAGATCACCGAGCCGACGAAGGCCAACGCGATCGCGATCTTCAACGAGGCGAAGAAATAGGGCATCGAGCGGGGCAGCCCGATCTTGCGGACGATATCGATGCGGCTCGCGCCGAGCGAGCGCAGCACATCCTGCAGCTCGGGCTCGACCGTGGCGATCCCGGTCGCGACGTTGACGGAGATCGGAAAGAAGGCGGTGAGAAAAGCGGTCAGGACCGCCGGGACGGTCCCGATCCCGAACCACATCACCAGGATAGGGACGAGCGCCACCTTCGGGATCGCATTGAAGCCGATGAGCAGCGGATTGATCGCGCGATAGATCAGCGCCGACGCGCCGACAACGATTCCGAGCACGAGTCCGAAGACGACGGCGATGCCGAAACCGACCAGGGTCGTCACCAAGGTGTGGACGGCATTCGTCCAAATGCCCGACCAGAGAGCGATGAGCGCCGCGAAGGCCAGGCTGGGCGCCGGCAGGATGAACTCCGGCACTTGGAACAGCCGACATCCGGCCTCCCAGAGCGCAAAGAAGAGCACGACCGCAATTCCGGGGGTCGCGGCATTGAGGAGTCGGCGAATCGTCATGTGGTCCCCCTTGCGCGGCCGATATGGGCCCGGAGCGTGTGGACGTAGTCGACGAAGGTGCTGCCGAAGCGCATTTCGGGCGTCCGCGGCCGCGGCAATTCGATCGCAGAGCTGAAAATGACGCGACCGGGGCGGGCCGACATGACATGGACGGAATCGGCGAGATAGACCGCCTCGCTCAGATCATGCGTCACCAGCAGGACGGTGAAGTGCTGCTCGAGCCAAAGTGTCTGCAGCGCATCCCAAAGCTCCTCGCGCGTAAAGGCGTCGAGCGCGCCGAACGGCTCGTCCAGCAACAGGATCTCGGGCTTGTGGATGAGCGCCCGGCAGAGCGAGACGCGCTGCTGCATTCCGCCCGACAATTCCCAGGGATAGCGTCGTTCCACGCCGTCAAGGCCGACCTCGGCGAGAAGTTCGCGAGCTTGCGCGACGTAACGGCCATAATCCTCGCGGTTGCGAATCCGATGCCGGTGCGGACGGACGATCTCGAGCGGCAGGAGCAGATTTTCGAGCGTCGTGCGCCAGGGCAGCAGCAGCGGATTCTGGAAGGCCATCCCGATGGTCTTGAGCGGGGTCACGACATCGGCGCCGCCGACGCGGATCCGCCCGGCGCTCGGACGATTGAGCCCGGCGATGAGCTTGAGCAAAGTCGATTTCCCGCAACCGGACGGCCCCACGACGGCGGCGAATTCGCCGCGCGCGATGGCGAGACTCGCTTCGCGAAGCGCCAACACCCCATCCTGGTCGCCGCCGTATCGCAGGCTCGCATCGGCGACCTCGACGAAGGACGCTGCCGCTCCCGCCATGCCGGTCTCCGCGAGCGGGCCTGCCATGCGCCGCACCGGCGCGCTCAGGAAACGCCGTGGACGGGAACGAAGAGTTCCTCGATGGCGACGGTCCGCGCGATCATCGCCTGCTCGTGCATGTAAGCGACCAAGGCTTCGAGCGTCGGGCGATTGGGCTCGAGGCCGTAAGGCCAGGCATCGCCGCCGAATACCTCGTCGATCTCGTCGATCGCGGCGGTCATCCACGGCAGCATGAAGCGCAGCGTCCCGAGATCGCGCATGTCCTCGAGCGCGCGCGCTTTCGATTGTGACAGCGCCTTGTAAAGGCTGGTCGCAACGAAAGGATGCTTCTCATGCACATCGCGCCGGATCGCCACCAGATGCATGATCGGGAAGATCCGCGTGCGTTTGTAATAATCCCGCTCGACCTCCTGATAATTGGGAAAGAGGCGCTGGATGTCGGGATTGCGGCGGATCGATTCCGGCAGCGCGCTGCCAAGGATGGCGTCGATCTCGCCCGCCTCCAGCAGCTCGCTCAAGGACCGGCCGGTCGTATTGTTTTCGATGAGAATCGGCTTCAACAGCGGCAACACGCTCGGCTTGCCGTGCGCCCCGCCCGTGTTGATCGCGCCTTGTACCCAGCGGATCTTCGCGAGATCGACCCCGTATTCGTGCTGCAAATGGCCGCGCAGCCAGGTCGCGGCCGTCATGTGATAGAGCGCGACGCCGACACGCTTGCCCTCGATGTCCTTGGGCGTCTTGATGCCGGAGCGGCGATTGATCGTGATGAGGCCGTGGCGAAAGACACGCGAGGGAAACACCGGAATGGCGACGAAGGGGCAGCTTCCCGCCACCATCCGGCTGATGAACTCGGTGCTCGACAGTTCCGAGGCATCGAACTCGAGCCCGCCGACCATGCGGTCGAACATCTCGCGCGCGCCCCCCGACCCGTCCATCGGCACGAAATTGAGGTCGATGCCGTCCGGCTGCACCTGGCCCCGGTAAAGCGGCAGCATTCGGTCATAGAGCCCGCAAGCGAAGGTCAGAGTGAGCTTGGACATCGGCCGGAAACTCCATCGTTGCAATGAGCGTCGTCCATTACGCGACCGCGTCGTCCTCGAGCTTGAGGAGGAAGCATTGGTCGGGACGCCAACTCGCGGTCACCTCCGCGCCGCGCGCCGGCAGAAGCTCGCCCGAACGGGCGATGAGCGCAAGCACTTCGCCGCCGCGCCCCTCGATCTCGACGAGCGTCGTGCTGCCGCGGTAGGTGACGGCGCCGAGCCTGGCGGCGATGCGGTTTGGATGATCGTCGCCGAGAACCAGATGCTCCGGCCGCGCCGCAAGCAGGCAACGCTCGCCGACCGCGAAGCGAGAGGGTTGCGGTCCCAGAACCACAAATCGCCGCTGCGAGCCGTCGCAAGCCTCGACCACATGGTGCTCGTCGCCTTCCCTCGCCCGAACGACGACCGCGATGAGGTTGGTCCGGCCGACGAAGTTCGCGACATAGCGGCTGTTGGGCCGCTCGTAGAGGTTCGCCGGCGTGTCGACCTGGGCGACGCTTCCCTCGCGCATGACGGCGACGCGATCGGACAGGCTCAGCGCTTCGCCCTGGTCGTGAGTCACGAACAAGGTCGTGATGGCGAGCGTCGCCTGGATGCGCTTGATTTCGATCTGAAGCTCCTCGCGCAGCTTGAGGTCGAGGGCGGCGAGCGGCTCGTCGAGCAGCAGAACCGCCGGCCTGATCACGACCGCGCGCGCCAAGGCGACGCGTTGCTTCTGTCCGCCCGAAAGCTGCGACGGATAGCGCTCCGCGAGCGGCTCGAGGTGAACGAGCCGCAGCGCCTCATTCGTCCGCCTCTCGATCTCGGCGCGCGGCAGCCCGCGCACAGCGAGGCCGAAGGCGACATTCGCCGCCACCGTTTGATGCGGAAAGAGCGCATAGGACTGGAACACCATTCCAGTGTTGCGGCGATAGGCGGGCAGCGCCGTCACGTCGCGGCCGTCGATGACGATTCGGCCCGCGCTCGGAGGCACGAATCCTGCGACCATTCGCAGACACGTGGTCTTGCCCGAACCGCTCGCGCCCAGCAACGTCACGAATTCGCCGGGTCGCAAGACGAGGTCGAGATTGCGCACCGCGACAAAATCGCCGAAGGTCTTGCCGAGGTTCTCAAGCCTGACTTCGGCCATGGCGCTCCGAAATTACCCGTCCCGCCGTCATTGCCGCGCGCCGAAGAACTGTTCGAGCCCGATGAGGCGGTCGAAAACGAGCATCAGCACGATCGATGCTCCCACCACCAGCCCCGCGACCGCCATGATATCGCCGCCGAAATCGAACTCCACCGTGGTGAAGATCTTGACCGGCAAGGTCGTCGCGCTGCCGCCGCCCATGAACAGCGCAATGGGCACGTCGTCGAGCGACATCACGAAGGCGAAAATGGCGCCGGAGACGACGCCGGGCTGCAAGATCGGCAGAGTGACCCAGCGAAAAGTCTGGAGTGGCGTCGCCCCCAGATTCTGCGCGGCTTCTTCGAGCGCGGCATCGAAGCGCGCATGCGCCGCCAGGACCGCGCGCACGACGAAGGGGATGGTGAAGGTCAAATGGCCCAGCACCAGCCCGGCGATCGTCCCGCCGAGAGTAAGTCCGGAGATGTCCCAGAAGATCACGGAAAACTGGAACAATGCGATCCCCGTGACCAGCGCCGGAACCATGAGCGGCGAGAGACATGCGGCATTGACCGCCTCCCTGCCGGGAAAGCGGCCGCGCGCCAGCGCGAGCGCGCCCGGCGTGCCGACGAGGGTCGCCACCACGGTCGCGATCGAGGCGACGATCAGGCTGACAGTGAGCGCGTCGAAGAACGACGGCTTGATCATCGTGTACCAGCGGGTCGTGAAGGCGTGCGGCGGGAAGGAGAGGGCCGCGCCGGCATTGAACGACGCCAGCACCACGATGAGGACCGGGGCGAACAGGAACAGGAACGCCAGAGCCGTCACCCCCGGAAGAATCGCCCGGCGAATCATTGGCCCTCCGGTCCGCCCGGGCGCAGCCGCAGCGCGAGATAGCTCAGCATCCCCACGGTCAGCACGAGCACCGAAGCCGCGGTCGCCCCCGCGGGATAATCGAGGACCGTGCGGAACTGTTGGGCAATGTAGGTCGCCATGACGAGCACCCGGTTGCCGCCGAGGATCGCCGGCGTGGTGTAGGCGCTGATCGCCATGGTGAAGACCAGCAGTGAGCCCGCCAGCACCCCCGGCAGGCTCAGCGGCAGGAGAACGCGCCAAAACCTCTGCAACGGGCCGGCGCCGAGATTGGCTGCGGCTTCCTCGAGCTCCGGCTCGATCCGCTGAATGACCGTGGTCATGGTGAGCAGCATGAACGGCAGCAGCGCATGCACCAGCCCGATCACCACGCCCGTGAAGTTGCTCATGAGCTTGAACGGCGCGCGAATGAGGCCGAGGCTCAGCAACAGCCAATTGACCAAGCCTTGATCGCCGAGGATCGGAAACCATCCGATGTTGCGCACGACCGCGCTGACTAAGAGCGGCGAGATCACGAGAAACAGCAGCAGGCCACGGAAGCGGGACCGCAACCGCGCCAGGAAATAGGCCACGGGGTAAGCGATCGCGAGACAGCACCCGACGACCGCGAAGCCGAGCCCGAACGTATCGAGCAAAATCCTCAGGAAAAACGGGTCGGTCAGAAACGCGCGGTAATTCGCGAGCGTGACCGCAGCGCTGATTTGCGCCGGCCCGACCATTTCGTGAAAGCTCAGAAGACCGAGACCCCCGACCGGGATCACGAAGACGACGGCCAGGACGACGGCCATCGGCGCCAGAGCGAAGGTCCACACGTCGATTCGCCCGCCGCCCGCGTTGCCTTCCTGCGTCACGTCACTTCGCTTGCGTGGGCGATGATCGGCCCTGGCGTTCAAAGGTCCAGCGTGAGGTAAGCGGCGCGGCCGATCGCCACCAGTTTATCCTGGTCGTCGCTCATCCGGATGTCGACGACGCCGATGGTTCGGCCGAGCTTGACGACCGTCCCGACGGCGCGCAATTCCGTGCCACCCGCGAGCCGCAGGTAATCGACGCGGAGATCGATGGTCGCCAGGCTGTGATGCAGCTTGGCGACGATCGCGGCATGGCCGGTGATGTCCATGAGGGCCGCGACGATGCCGCCATGCGCTTCCCACCGGTCCGGCAGCCGGCAGAATTCCGGCCTCATTGGCAGGCGGATGGTGACGGAACCGAGCTCGTCATTGACCTCGGTCACCTCGGGCTTGAGCCAATGGTGAAACGGCGTCTGGGCGATGTTGTCGCGTACGATCTCGAGGGTCGTCCGGGTCATGGCGCGCGCCGGCTGGCTGTTCTCATTGCTGCTTCCATCTCCTCGTCGCGGCCGGGCGCTCCCGATTGCACTGTCTTCGGGGGCCGGCGCAGATTAGCGCGATTTCTTTTCGCCGCGCAAAAACTTTCCGATGCGATGACGGCGTAGAAGCCGCGGCGACGCGGCGCTATTTCGACATCCGGATCGGCTCGGGATTGACCTTGCCTTCGGCGACGAGTTCCCGGAGCCGGCGTTTCAGCACCTTGCCGCTTGCCGTCAGGGGCAGGACATCGAGCTCAACGAAGTATTCGGGCATATCGAATTTCGACAACCCCAGCGCGTCGAGATGGCGCAGCAGCTCGAGCGGTTTCACTGCGCCCTTCGCGGTCGGTATGACGGCCAGGCAGACGCGCTCGCCCAAGCGTTCGTCCGGAACGGCAAAGGCCGCGGCCTTGACCACGGCATGGTGACGCAAGGCGAAAGCCTCGATCCGCGCCGGATGGATGTTGCGCCCGCCGCGATTGATCAAATCCTTTTTGCGCCCGACGATGCGGAGGTTGCCCTGCGCATCGACCTGGCCGAGGTCGCCGGTCATGAACCAGCCATGGCGGTTGAAGGAGCGCTCGGTATTTTCCTGGTCGTCGAAATAGCCGAGCATGAGGCAGGCGCCGCGACAGCCGAGCTCGCCGATCTCGCCCACGCCGACCTCGCGATCGCGGTCCTCGGGATGCCAGAGCCGCAATTCGAAGCCCTCGCAGGGCCGCCCGCAGCTATCGACGACCGTCTCCGGCGGATCGTCGGGCCGCGTGTACTGGAACGAGCAATTCTCGGTCATGCCGAAACTGTTCTGCGGCCGGACGCCCAACTGCATGAGCCCGGCGACCGTCGCCGGCGGAATGGGCGCGCCCCCGAGCTGAAAGGCGTTGACCTTGCCGAGACTGGCGAGACCGCGCGCCTTGGCCGCGCGCAGCAGATCGATGGCATGGGTGGGAACGCCGAGCATGAAACTCGCGCCGGTCTCGATGACGCGGTCGAGCGTGCGCTTGGCATCCATCGGCGTGTGGACGACGAACTCGCCGCCGGCGACCAGCGTCGTCACCAAGCCCACGGTGCCGATGTTGTGGCTCATCGGGCTCAGCGTATAGGTGACGAGATTTTGGTCGAACGCCCAATCGCGCACGATGGCGCGGCCGTTGGCGAGGAGCGTGTTGTCGGAATGCATGACCCCCTTGGGCTCGCCCGTCGTGCCCGAGGTGAAGGCGAGATAGACGACCCGGTCGGGATCGGTGGAATAAGGCAATTCGCAATTGGCGAGGCGCGACAATCCGGAAAACCGCGTCGGCGCATCGCCCTCGCTCGGCTCCGGCGTCAGCGGCGCAACCGGCGTGGTCTGGCGCAGTTGCGGCAATTCGCCGAGCATGGCGAAGATGTCGTTGCGCTCGGCATCGGCGCCGTAGCCGGGCTCGGCAAAGAAGGCAACGGTGCCGGCGCGCCGCAGCAGATCGACGACCTCGCGGCAGGTGTAATCGCGATGGAGCGAGGTATTGCACACATATCCCATGCGCGAGCAGGCCAGGAAGAGCATGACCGATTCCGCTCGGCTCGGCAGCCACAGCGAAACCCTTTCGCCCGGCCGCATTCCAGCGTCGTGCAGGGTCTGCGCCACCGCATCGACCCATTCAATGAGCGCGCGATAGCTGAGCCGCGAATTCGTGTCCCGGAGCGCGAAGCGGTCGGGAGAAATCTGCGCCCAGTGCCGCAGCAAGGTGTAGAGCGTGTCGCCGCGCCAATAGCCCTTCTCGTAAAATTCGCGCGCGCGCGCGACGTCTTGGAGCGTGAGGAGCGTGTTCACGCGCTGCGCGCCCGATCTTGCCGGAATTTCATCGATCTTGACCCTTCGCGGCATGATTGTGCATTCTCCGCAAGAGCGTCAAGGGCACGAATGCAATGGCTTCTCTCACCGCCGATCTCGGCCGCTTCGTTGCCGAGCTGAGCCTCGAGGCGATACCCGAGGAAGGCCGCACCATCGCCAAGAGCGGCATCCTCGACTGTTTCGGCGTCATGGTCGCGGGCTCGCGCGAAGCCGCGGTCGGCCTCGTTGACCGCGAGATGGCCGGGAGCGATCGTACGCTCGCCTCCCTCGTCCCGTCGGGAGCGCGGCGGAATGTCGAGGATGCGGCGCTGGTCAACGGCGTCGCCGCCCATGTGCTCGATTACGACGACGTGACCCTCGACGGCCATCCCAGCGCCGTGCTGGTGCCCGCGATCCTGGCGCAGGGCGAATCCTGCGGCTCGAGCGGCGCGGCGATGTTGTCGGCCTACATCGCCGGCTACGAGGTCTGGGCGGAGCTTCTGGTCCGCGAGCCGGTGCCGCTGCATCAGAAGGGCTGGCATCCCACTTGCGTCCGCGGCACCGTCGCGGCGGCGGCGGCCTGCGCCAAGCTCCGCCGCCTGGAGGCGCGGCAAACCGCAACCGCGCTTTCCATCGCCGCCTCGATGGCGGCGGGTCTGGTGGCGAATTTCGGCTCGATGACGAAGGCGTTCCAAGTCGGGCGCGCGGCGCAATCCGGCCTCATCGCCGCGCGCTTGGCCGAAGCCGGGCTCACCGCCGCACCCGACGCGCTCGAGCACCCGACGGGGTTTCTCGTCGCCTTCTCGCCGACGGGCAAGCCTTTGGACCTGCCCTTCGATCCCGCGCACAAGCAATGGCACATCGTCCGCCAGGGCCTGAACCTCAAGCGCTATCCGATCTGCTATGCGACGCACCGCGCGATCGACGGCACGCTCGCGCTCATGGACCGCCACAAGCTCAAGCCCGAGGACATCGAGCATATCCGGGTTGCGACCAGCGAGACGCAAATGCTGATGCTGCGCAATCATCGGCCGCGGACCGGCCTCGAGGCCAAATTCAGCATGGAATTCGCCATGGCCTCTGCGATCGTCGCCGGCAAGGTCGGGCTGTCGGAGGTGACGGATTCCTTCGTCGCCAAGCCCGAGGTGCAGGCGCTCTTCCCGCGCGTCTCGACCGAGACGAGCAAGGACGCGATCGCCGATTCCGCCTTCGCGCCTTTCGATGTCGTGGAGATCGCGACAGCCGACGGAAGCAGGCTCAAGGGCGACGAGATCAGATACGCCAAAGGCAGCCATCAGCGCCCGCTGTCGCGCGAGGAACTGTGGCAGAAATTCGCGGACTGCTTGGGCGCAGGCTATTCCGAGGGCGCCAAGGCGCGGGCATTCGAGCGCCTGACCGCCTTCGAGCGCCTCGGCGGCACGCGGGATCTTGCGCTCTCCGCTCAATAGGACCGTGGCATCCCCAGGACATGCTCGCCGAGGAAGGCGAGGATGAGGTTCGTGGAGATCGGCGCGATCTGCGTCAGCCGCGTCTCCCGCCATTTGCGCTCGACATCGTATTCCCGGGCAAATCCGTAGCCGCCATGCGTCTGCAAGGCCGCTTCACCCGCATGCCAGGCGGCATCCGAGGCGAGCAGCTTCGCCATATTGGCTTCCGCGCCGCAGGGCCGGCCCGCCGCGAAGAGCGCCGCCGCCTTCTGCACCATGAGCGATGCCGCCTCCGTCTCGGCATAGGCGCGCGCGATCGGGAATTGCACCCCTTGGTTGCGGCCGATCGGGCGATCGAAGACGACCCGCTCGCTCGCGTATTTCGCCGAAATTCGGATGAACCAGCGCGCATCGCCGATCGCTTCCGAGGCGATCAGGATGCGCTCGGCATTCATGCCGTCGAGGATGTAGCGGAACCCCTGGCCCTCCTCGCCAATGAGATTCTCGGCGGGCACGGCGAGAGAATCGAAGAACACCTCGGTGGTGTTGTGGTTGATCATCGCCTTCAAGGGACGGATCTCGAGACCCTTGCCTCGGGATGAGCGGATGTCGACGAGAAAGACCGACAGCCCCTCGCTCTTGCGCTTGACCTGATCGACCGGCGTGGTGCGCGCCAGCAACAGCATCAGATCCGATTGGAGCGCCCGCGAGGTCCAGACCTTCTGGCCATTGACGATGTAGCTCTCGCCGCGCCGCTCGGCGCGGGTCTTGAGCTTCGTCGTATCCGATCCCGTCGTCGGCTCGGTCACGCCGAAGGCCTGGAGGCGCAACCTTCCGGCGGCGATCTCCGGCAGATAGGCCCGCTTTTGCGCCTCGCTGCCATGCCGGAGAAGCGTGCCCATGATGTACATCTGCGCATGGCACGCGCCGGCGTTGCAGCCGGAGGCGTGGATTTCCTCGAGGATCGCCGAGGCGGCGCGGATCGGCAGTCCCGAGCCGCCATACTCCTCAGGAATGAGCGCGCCGAGGAAGCCGGCTTCGGTCAGTGCCTTGACGAATTCGGTCGGATAGGCCTGGCCGTCCTCGAGCGCGCGCCAATAGGCGCCGGGATAGAGGGCGCAGATGCGCCGCACCGCCTCGCGGATCTCGGGAAAATCCTCGCCCAAGGCAATCTGGATCGGGCCTTCCGCGGCTTCACGGGTTTCTGGCGCCATTACGCTTCCTCTCCCTAGACCGCGACGCGCTCTTTGACCGAGGCCGAGGCCGCGCGGAATCCCTTCGGCAGCTTGGCCTTGGCGATCGCGCCCTGCAGGGTTACGCCCGGCAGGGACCGCTCGAGGATCGCGCGAACGGCGATGAGGCGCGCAAGATCGACGCCCGTCCGCACGCCCATGCCCTCGAGCATGAAGGCCAAATCCTCCATCACGACATTGCCCGAAGCGCCCGGCGCATAGGGGCAGCCGCCCAAGCCCGCAAGGCAGGCATCGAACATCGCGACGCCCGTCTCGAGCGCGGCCAGACAATTCGCCAGCCCCAGCCCGCGCGTGTCGTGGAAATGCGCGGCCAAAGGCAAGGGACGGACGGCAGCCGCGACCGCCTTGAAGACGCGCCGCACCGCGGCAGGGTTGCCATAGCCGACGGTGTCGGCAACCACTAATTCATCGGCGCCCGCTTCCGCCAGCCGCACGGCGAAGCGCACGACCTCGTCCTCGGCGACCTGCCCCGCGATGGTGCAGCCGAAGGCGGTCGAAAGCCCGCCGGCGAGCTTGGGCCGCCGAGCGGGGTCGAGACCCTTGATGAGCGCGGCGATGCGCGCGAAGTCGGCGACCGATTCCTCGCGCGAGCGCCGGACATTCGCCTGATTGTGCGCCTCGCTCACCGACATCACGAAATTGAGCTTGTGCGCCCCCGCGGCGATGCCGCGCTCCGCCCCCTTGAGATTGGGGATGAGCGCCGAGACCGTCAGCCCCGGAATCTGCAGCGCCCGCGCAATGACGTCCGCGGCATCGACGAATTGCGGGATGAGCTTCGGCGGGACGAAGGAGCAGGCTTCGATCTCGGGCATTCCGGAAGCGGCCTCGGCTTCGAGCCAGGCAATCTTCTCCGCGGTCGGCATGAAGGCAGAGATGTTCTGGAGGCCATCGCGCAGCCCGACCTCGCGCAGCACGACATCGGTTCCCGGCTTCATCGCTGCTCTCCTTCCAACTCAACGCCCCCGAAACACCGGCTTGCGCTTTTCATTGAAGGCGCGCACGCCCTCTTGGCGGTCTTCCGTCGTGACCAGCCGATTGTAGGCCTCGATCTCGAAGACCAGCGCGTTGCGCAGATCCATGTCGAGCCCGCGCGTGATCGACTTCTTGGCCTGGCGCACCGAGAGCGGCGCATTGGCGGCGATCACCGTGGCCGTTGCCAGCGCCTCGGCGGCCACGGCCTCTGGCTCGCAGAGACGGTTGACGAGGCCCCACGCCGCCGCCTCCGCCGCGCCGAAGGGCTTGCCCGTCAGGATGATCTCCTTGGCGCGGCGCGCGCCGACCGCGCGCGGCAGGAATTGCGTGCCGCCCGTCCCCGGCATGATGCCGAGCGTCACCTCGGTCAGGGCAAAGCGAGCGGTCTTCGCCGCATAAATGAAATCGCAGGCGAGCAGCATCTCGAGACCGCCGCCATAGGCATGCCCGTTCGCCGCGCCGATCACGGGAACGGGACAGTCCATGAGCGCCCAGTATTGCCGCTCGAAGATCTCGTGCTGGGCCTCCCACTGCTCCTTAGTCATGCCGTTGCGCTCTTTGAGGTCGCCGCCGGCGCAGAACGCGCGATTGCCGGCGCCGGTCAGGACCACGGCGCGAATGTCGCCGACCGCCGCCGCGAGCCCGCTCCAGACATCGAGCAAATCGCGGCCCATTTGCGTGTTGACGGCATTGCTGACCTCGGGCCGGTTGAGCGTCACCAGCAGGACATGCGGGCTCGCCGTCTCGACCCGGAGCATCTCATAGGATTTGCTCATGCCCGCTGCGCTCCCGAATGCCCATCGCCCATGCCGCCCAGCACCTCTTCGGTATGCGCGCCGAGGCCGGGCGGCGGGCTGCGAAACGCCGGCCGCACGCCGTCGAAGGAAAGCGGCAGGCCGAGCAGGGTGATCTTGCCGTCGGGGCTGGGCTGGAGCATGCCGAGCGCCTGGGTCTGGGGATGCGCCAGCACCTGATCGATCGTGTACATCGGCGTGCTGGGAACGCCGGCCGCGTCGAGCGCGCGCTGCAACGTCTCGGTGGTCCAGCCGGCGACGAGCGGATCGATTAGGCCATAGAGCATCGCCTGGTTCTTGACGCGATCCGGGTTGGTCCGAAACCGCGGATCATCGCTCCATTCGCGGTGCCCCAATACCTGCGCCAGCCGCGCGAAGAGCTTGTCGCTGCCCGCGGCGATGACGATGAAGCCGTCCTTCGTGGTGAACCCGCGATAAGGAACGATCTGGGCCACGCCCGAGCCTTGCCGCTGCGGCAGCTGGCCCGATGCCTGATAGTTCGCGGCATGATAGATCATCCAGGCGAGCGCGGTCTCGAAGAGCGAGGTCTCCACCACCGTTCCCTCTCCGGTCTCGCGGCGCCGCATGAGCGCTGCGAGAACGCCGATCACGGACCACATGCCCGCGGCCATGTCGATGATCGAAGTGCCGACGCGAACCGGGGCGCGGCCGGGCTCGCCCGTCACGCTCATCAGACCGGCGAAAGCCTGCATCAGCGGGTCGTAGCCGGGCCGGTCCTTGAACGGGCCAGAAGCGCCGAAGGCGCCGATCGCGCAATAGATCAGGCCGGGCTTGCGGGCGCGCAGGGATTCGGCGTCGAGCCCCAGCGCCGCGACGGCGCCCGGGCGCAGATTCTGAATCACCACATCCGCGCGTTCGATGATGAAGTCGCGCAGCCGCGCATTCTCCTGCGGATTGCGCAGATTCACCGCCGCCGAGCGCTTGTTGCGATTGAGGCTTTGGAAGATCGCCGACACGCCGTGCCAGAAGGGCGGCGCCCATTGCCGCGCGTCGTCGCCGCCGTCGATCTTCTCGATCTTGATAACGTCAGCGCCGAGATCGGCGAGAATCTCGCCGGCATAGGGCGCCGCCACGTTCTGGCCGAGCTCGACGACGGTGATCCCCGCCAGAGGCGACCGGTTGGCCATCTTGCGCTGGTTTCCTCTTCCCTGGGGCTCGCGGTTCGACGCGCGGCGCCATTGTAGAAACCCGGCGCCGGCCCGTCAAAGCGACGGGCTCAGGGAATGAGGACGATCTTGCCGAAGAAGTCGCGCTCCTCCATGAGCGTCTCGGCCTCGCCCAGCCGGTCGAGCGGAAATGTGCGTATCTCCGGCAGCTTGAGCTTGCCGCGGGCGACGTTGATCATGCCTTTGGCGACGTCCTGCTTGGTATAGCCGTTGGAGCCAAAGATCTTCAGCTCGCGTTCCCAGATGTAGCGGATGTCCTCCTTCGGATCGAAGCCCGCGGTCGCGCCGCAGGTCAAGAGCTTGCCGTGGTGCTTCAGCGCGCGCAGGCTCGGAACCCAGGTGTCGCCGCCGGTGAAATTGACGCAGACATCGACGCCGCGCTTGCCGGTGATCCGCCACGCCTCGCTGGAGAAATTCTGCGTGCTGTAGTTGATGACGTAGTCGGCGTCGAGTTCTTCCTTGAGCCGCCGGCATTTCTCGTCCGTGCCGGCGCAGGCGATGACGCGCGCGCCATGCAGCTTTGCGATCTGCACCGTCGCGGTGCCGACGCCGCCGCTCGCGCCCAGGACCAGGACCAAATCGCCCTTCTTCAGCCCGCCATTCGTCAAGAGCATGCGATAGGCCGAGCCGAAATTGGCGGGGATGGCCGCCCCCTGCTCGTAGGACAGCCGGCGATCGAGCTTGATGGCGAAGTCCTGCGGCACGCGGCAAAATTCCGCCAAGCCGCCGAGGATTACCTCGCCCATCATGCCGTCGCTGGTCATGGGATCGACGAGGATTCGATCGCCGATCTTCCAGCCGGTGACTTGCGCGCCGAAGCCCGCGACCTCGCCGGCAACGTCGCCGCCGGATATGTGCGGCACCTTGACCGGCAGGCCCGGCATGCCGCGGCGGACGAATATGTCGAAGTAGTTGAGCCCGCAAGCCCGCACGCGGATTTTGATATCGCCCGGTCGGATCTCCGGCTCGGGAAAATCGCGATAGACGATGTTTTCGACGCCGCCTTGCTTTTCGATGACCGCTGCTTTCATCGAGGTGCAATCCTTATCGCGATGGGAGCGCGGCGGGCAGGCTCAAACGCCGCTAATGCTTCACGTGTCGGTTCCAGTAATCCGTCGCCTGCTTCACGTGCGCGTTGTAGACGGGCAAATCCACCATGTACAGCCTTTCGAGATCCGCGGGCGATGCCGGGAATTTCTGCGCGATCTCGGGATAGGCCGCCAGCGCGCTCTGCAGCGATGAATTCGTCGGGCCGTAGAACATCTCGAAGGCGATGCCGAGCTGCGAGACGGGATCGAGAGCCATGTTGATGAACTGCTGCGCTTCCTTGGGATGCTCGCTGCCGGCGACGAGATCGATGGTGTCGATGCCGGCGACGCTGCCCTCCTTGGGGATGACATAGCCGACCGGCAAGCCGCGGTCGATTAAGGCCCAGGCGCGGCCGCTCGTCCACACCGAGGCCCACACATCGCCCGAGGCCAGGAGCTCGCCCAGCGTCGCAGAAGAGGTGTAATAGTCGTGCGCCGTGATCTTGGCGATCCGGTCGAGGCCCGGTTCAAGATTGGCTTCCCCGCCGCCCGCGAGCTGCGCGATCTTGACGGCGAATTCGCTGCCCTGCGGCAAGGAGATGTCGGGAACCGATACGTGTCCCGCGAGCCGCGGATCCCACAGCGCATCCCACGAGGTCGGCGCGGGAATGCCGGCCTCCTGGAGCTTTTGCTTGTTGTAGACGATGCCGATCGAATAGAAGAGCAGGTCGGGGCCGTAACCCTGGCGATTGAGCGCCTGCGGATAGAGCATTTTCAGGTTCGGCACCACCGCCGGGTCGAGCTTCTGGACGAGGCCCTGGCCGATGGCGACGGCCTGCACGGTATCGTCGAGCAGCACGACATCGAAAGGCGGCGGGCGGCCGCGGCTCGCCAACATTTGCGCGAGAAAGTCGTTGGGATTGCCATGCACCCATTCGACGGTGATGCCGGTTCTCCGGGTCAGGCGATCGCCGGCATAGGCTTTTTCCAGATCCCCGAACTGGCCGCCGAAGCTCGCGACGCGGATGGTGACGTTCGAGGTTTGCGCCCAGGCCGGCGCGGCGGCGATGGCGCCAAGCAGCATCGCCGCGAGGATGCGAAAGACCACAGGCATTTCCTGCTCCCGTCTCGTTTTGCCGCTGCGCTTTCCCGGTCGGGACGTCAGCGCCGCGTTCTTTCGTTGGTCCCGGCCCAGCCGTTCTTGGAAATGTCGATGATGATGCCGTCGGGGTCCTTGAATTTGCGCTCGAAATTCTCTTTCTCGGTGTCCTTGCCGAGATCGAAGAAGAATGTGCCCCCGGCCTGCTCGATCCGCTGCTGCGCTTCCACCAGATCATCGACGACGAAGCCGAAATGATGCGGCCCGATGAAGTTCTTGGCATCCTTGAGGCCGGACCCTTCCTCGCCCGCGTAGTGAAGCAGGGCCAGGTTGACGACGCCGTCGCTCAAATACATGGCGGAGCTCCAGCCGAGATCCTCGAAGCCCACGCGCTTCAATCCGAAGGCCTGCTCGTAGAACCGCGCGGATTTCTCCTGATCTTTGACGACGATGGCAAAATGCCTGAGCTTGGCCATGTCACGCCTCCATAGGATTGAGACCCATGCTCCCGGATTGCGCCTCTGCGGGGCCGCATGATAGGAAGCAACCCCTTGGTGATTAGCAGAAATGGAGAGGAAGCGCCATGACCGCGCCGCGCAAGCAGGCTCTCAACCCCAGCGGCGTCGCGCCGCCGCTCAAGGGCCATTATTCGAACGCGGTTCGGGTCAGCGCCGGGCCGCTCCTCTTCATCGCCGGACAGATCGCGCTCGATGCCGACGGCAATTTGGTCGGCAAGGGCGATCTTCGCGCCCAGGCGGTGCAGGTTCTGGAAAATATCCGGACCATCCTCCGCGCCAGCGGGGCCGACATGGCGGATGTCGTGAAGGTCACCGTCTACGTCAAAACCATCGCCGCGTTCTCGGAAATCGCCGACATTCGTTTGCGGTATTTCCCGGCCAATGGCCCGGCCAGTGCGATCGTCGAGATCTCGGCGCTCGCCTTGCCCGAGGCTTTGATCGAAATCGAGGCGGTCGCGGCGGTTCCGTGACGCCGCGGCGGCGGCGCAAGGAGAAGCAGAATGGGCGCCTTGGTCTATCGTCACTACGATCAGGCATCGCTCGATCGCGAATATGACAATGCGCGCAAGATTCCGGACGGAGTCCTCGCCGCCCATCGCGCCCGATGGGCCGAGGCGAGCCAAGGGGCGCGCGCGACGCTCCGCTGCTCGCTCGATCTCGCCTACGGCAGCGCGCCCGGCGAAAAGCTCGACGTCTTCCGGCCGCCCGGCGACGGGCTGGCGCCGGTTCAGATCTATATCCACGGCGGCTACTGGTCGAGCAACGACAAGGCGGATTGCTCCTACGTCGCCTTGGGCTTCACCGGCGCGGGCTGCGTCACAATCGTCATCAATTACGGCCTCATTCCCGGCGTCGACATGACCGAATTGGTGCGCCAGTGCCGGATGGCGTTGTGCTGGGTCTTTAGGAGCGCTCGTAAGTTCGGCGGCGATCCGCAGCGGATCTATGTCACCGGACATTCCGCCGGCGCGCATCTCGCCGTGATGTTGCTGACCACGGATTTCGCCGCGATCGACCCGACGGTCCCTCGCGACGTGATCAGGGGCGCCGTCGCCTTGAGCGGGATCTATGACCTCGAACCGATCCGCCTCTCCTTCGTGAACAAGACGCTCAATCTGACGGAGGAGGACGTCGCGCGCTTCAGCCCCGTTCGGCTGCGCCCGCTGATGCCGAAGACCCGGCTGCTGCTCGCGGTCGGCGGCGAGGAGGGCGAAGAGTATTTGCGACAGTCGCGCGATTTGGCCGAGGCCTGGCGCGGCGAGATGCCGAATTTGTCAACGGCGGTTCTGCCGCAGACCGACCATTTCTCGATCCGCGCCGCGCTCGATGATCCCGGAAGCGAGGTCTGCCGCCTCATCTCGGCGCAAATGGGGTTGCCGCCGCCGGCGCAGGCCGCCAATCTCACTCGGTGACTTCTGTCACGCCGGCCAGAAACAGGGTGTCGAGCGCGATCGGCTTGTCGATGTCGTCCGTCGCTTTGAGGATGGTCACGATCTCCTCGACCTTCTTCTTGGAAACCTTGCCGCTCGGCTCGAAGAAATTGATCTTATGAAAGAAATCATAGGATTTCTCGATGTCGCTCGGCTCCTGCTTGCTGGCGTCGACGAGGATCTTGATCGCCTCTTCCCGGTTCGCTCGTTGGTCGAACCAAGCGACGGCGCCGTTATAGGCGGCCAGGAATTTCTGCACGGTTTGCCTGTGCTGATCGGCCCACGGCCGGTTCACGGCGAAGCCCGAGAACGGCAGATTCTTCGCGTAGTCGACGACCAGACCGAGATTGGTGTAGCCCGCGGCCTCGGCGTGGAAGTTGAAGGGCGGAAAGAGAATCGCCGCCGCCACCGCGCCCGATTGCAGGGCGGCAAATCGCGCGGCGGTCGCGCCGGCATAGACCAGATCGTATTGGCCGTCTTTGATCCCGGACGGCGCCAACATGCGCTCGAGATAGGTCCGCGTGATGTCCTTGGCGCCGCCGACCATGATGGTCTTGCCGCGCAGATCCGCGATGCTCTTGATGGCCGGCTGTCCCAGCAAGGCATAGGGCGGCGCCTGGCCTTCGATGCGCACGACGGCGAGCGGCGCGCCTTGAATGATGGCGCGCACCGGGTCGATCAAGCCGCCGTCCGCAATCTTGAGCGACCCGGCGGCCACCTGCTGCTGCAGAGCGGCGCTCGAGGGCGCGAACAACAGGTCGATGGTCAACTCTTGCGCAGCGAACTGCCCCTTGGCCAGTCCGATGAAGATCGGCCAAAGCAAGGCGGAGGGGCCGCCGACCGTGCCGACCTCGAGACTTTCCGCGGCCCGCGCCCCGGGCATGAAGGCAATTGCGGCGCAGAACAGGAGCGCAAGAAGCGCGCCCCGGCGACGACGATCGGCTGGCATGGACGACTCTCCCTCGTGATCTCCGCCGCCGAAGTAGGAGCGGCGTGTTTCTATGCCTATCCCAGCGCGCCCGCCGCGGCAATCCGTTAGAACAAATCCCGGCTCGACAGAATCGGTGTGTCCTTCGAGACGCCGGCTTCGGGCGACCGCATGCGGTCGCCCCTCAGGACGAGGACTTTTCTTCGTGCCATCATAGCCCTTACCTCATGCTGAGGAGGCCGCGAAGCGGCCGTCTCGAAGCACGCACAAAATCCATGCAGCCGAAATTCGCTTTAGCGAGACAGCGGCGCGCCGCCCGGCTTGCTCACCCAGACGAAGGATTTCTCGGCCGGCTTCCACAGCGTGATCACCGAATCCCCGACATCGAGACCGCGCTGCGGCACTTTCTTGAAATTATAGATGCCGCTGACGCCCGCGTAATCCGTGAGGTTCGCGAGATAGTCGCGCAAGCGTGTGGCCGTCGTGTCGAGACCGAGCTTGCGCAACGCGTCGATGACGATCAATGTCGGGTCCCATGCCTGCGTCGATTCAGTGTCGATCGGCAGGTTCCGGGACTTCAGCGCCGCATACATCGCGTGCTGCGCCTTTTCGACGCGCGGGTCGAGGGTGAAGACGCGATCGTGCGGCGCAAAGTAGGCGCCGGGAATGAAGAGTTGCTTCGGCGCGAAGCCGGCATATTGCGAGAGCTGCGCCACCGACATGTTGCCGTTGGTCGTGGCCACGGGAACGTCGAGCCCGGATTGCGCGATGCCCTTCAGGATCGTCGCCAGCGCCGTGCCCGTGGTCCAGGCGATGAGCGCCTGCGGCTTGGCCGCCCGGATGGTCTCGACCTGCGCGGCGACGCTGACATCGCCGGGGTTGAAATGGGCGCGCTCGGCCATGGTCACGGATTTGTTCTCGGGCAGCGCCAAGGCTTGGTTGACGCCGCTTTCGGCGTCCTGTCCCGTCGCGTCGGTGCTGACGATCAGCGCCAGCCGCGTCCAGCCCTTGAGCCGGAAATACCGCACCAGCGCCTCGGCCAAATCGACGGTCGATACTGAGGCCGAAAATTCATAGCTGCCCGCCGGCGGATGAACTCCCGGCGAGAAGCAATACATCACGGGCCCGTTGTCCACGAGCGGCCCCATGGCCCTGCACATGGTGGTGATGGTCGAGCCGAGAACGACCGGAGGACGCGAGCCCATGGCGTCGGTGAGAAGTTGAACCGCCAGCTGGGGGCTCGACTGGTCGTCGTGGAATGCGAACTTGACCGGGCGCCCGTTGATGCCGCCCTCCTTGTTGACGATGTCGAGGAGCGCCTCCATCCCGTCCTTCTCGCCGCCGCCGACGAAGGCGGCCCAGCCGGTGAAGGGCAGGATGGTGTCGATGACATAGTCCTCCGCCGCCAATGCCGGTGGCACAGCCGAAATGAAGGCGACAAGCGCCAATGGAATGAGTCTCACGGCACCCTCCCCAGACAATGTTGCGTCGCCGCACGGCGAGGCGTTCTTGGCCTTCTTATATCGCCTATCGGACAACGGCGCGAGGCTTGTGGAAGCGGAATTCGAGGCTCTATAGTTTTCGAATATCTTTGCTCGCCGCCAAAGCATCGGTCGGAAGGGAACGCAATGGCGCAGATCGCAGCCGCTTTCGGTTCATCGCACAGCGTCATGCTGACGGCGGAGCTCGACGACTGGCTGACGCATTTCATCGCCGCCGACCAGCTGATCTCGCATTTCGACATCGAGGGCAACCCCTGCCGCTATGCCGATCTGCTCGCGCGGGCGCCGGCGCAATCGGCGGCGTTGGTGTCGAGCGCGGCGATCGAGCGCCGCTTCCATGACGCCCAGGCGGCGATGACGCGCATGGAGACCGAGATCCTCTCGGCCCGGCTCGATGCCATGATCATCGTCGGCGACGACCAGCGCGAGATCTTCTCCGAGATGAATCAGCCCGCCCTCGGCATCTACTACGGCGAGACCATTCGCAATGCCCCGGCGCGCAACGACCTGCCGCCGGCGGAATGGTACAAGCGGGCGCAGAACCGGCGGCGCGAGCCCGACGGCCCCGCGGACTATCCGTGCCAAAGCGCGCTTGGCCTCCATTTGATCGAGGAATTGACAAGGTGCGGCTTCGATATCACCGCGATCAAGCAACTCGGCTCCGATGAGGCGGAAGGCCACGCCTATTCCTTTGTGCACCACAAATATATCGGCGCCAGCGGCCTGCCGATCGTGCCGATCCTGCTCAATACCTATTATCCGCCGAACCAGCCGACGCCGCCGCGCTGCCTGGCGCTGGGCTCCGCCATCGGCGAGCTGGTCAGGACCTTCCCCGCCGCGCTCCGCGTCGGCATCATGGCGTCGGGCGGGTTGAGCCATTTCACCGTCGACGAGCAGCTCGACCGCCAGGTGATCGACGCGATGCGCCGCAAGGACATGGATTTCCTCGCCGCTCTGCCGCCGCGCAAATTGCAGGCAGGAAGCTCGGAGATCCGCAATTGGATCGTCGCCGCCGCGGCCGCCGCGCATCTCGAGCTGTCCTGGGTGTCCTATGTGCCGGGCTATCGGACGCCCGCCTTGACCGGCACCGGGCTTGGCTTTGCGCGTTGGCGCTGAGCCTTCGACGGCAAGAAACGGGAGGGAGTCGCATGAAGGCCGCCATCGCCACCGAGAATGGCCTCGCCATCCGCGAGGTCCCGCGGCCGGTGCCGAAAGCCAACGAGGTTCTCGTCCGGGTGCGGGCCGCCGGGCTCAATCGCGCCGAACTCGCCGCCGCGCGCCTCGGAGCGCCCGCCAAGCCGGGCGCGCCGGCGCCTATCGTCGGCATCGAGTGGGCGGGCGAGGTCGTCGAGGCCGGCGCCGAGGCGAAGGGCGTCAAGCCGGGCGACCGCGTGATGTGCTCGGGCAATGGCGGCTATGCGGAATACGCCGTCGCCGATTGGGGCCGCGTGATGGCGATCCCCGCCAACAACATGAGCTTCGAGCAGGCGGCAACCCTGCCCATCGCGCTCATCACCATGCACGACGCTCTCGTCACCAACGGGCGGCTCAAATCGGGCGAAGCCGTGCTGATCCAAGGCGCGAGCTCCGGCGTCGGGCTGATGGGGCTGCAGATCGCCAAGCACAAGGGCGCGCGGCTGGTGGTCGGCAGCTCGACCAACGAGGCGCGCCGCATGCGCCTGCGGGAATTCGGCGCCGATCTTGCCGTCGATTCACGCGACTCGAATTGGCCCGCGCAGGTGCTCGCGGCGACCGCGGGCAAGGGCGTCGATCTGATCGTCGACATGATCTCGGGCGGCGTCGCCAGCCAGAACCTGAAGGCCGCGGCCATCCTCGGCCGTATCGTCAATGTCGGCCGTCTCGGCGGCATGAAGGCGGAATTCGATTTCGACCTGCACGCGCTCAGACGCATCGACTATGTCGGCGTGACCTTCCGCACGCGTACGATCGCGGAGGTCCGGGAAATTCACCGGCGAATGCAAGCCGACCTCTGGGACGCGGTGACCGCGGGCAAGCTGCATCTGCCGATCGACCGGACCTTCCCGCTCGACGAGGCCGCGGCGGCGCAGGCCCATATGCGCGCCAATGCGCATTTCGGCAAGATCGTGCTGATTCCCTGACCGCCTAATCGCCGTCGAAATCGCTCCGCTCAATCGAGCGGCGACGGCAGATGCTCCGTTCCCGTCGGGATATGACGGGCGGTTCTCAGATTCTCCGGACCCCACCCCTCGCCTTTTTCGAACAGCCGCTCGCGCGCCGCGTGCTCGGAGCGGTCTTGGGTGTATTCCGTCAACGGCCGCGCGCGCCGTTCCCATGCGGCGAGCGCCGCTTCCGTGCCGGGCGCCTCTTCGACCGCGACGGCGAGCGCCAGCGCGTTCATCATCGCGGTTCCCGCGCCCTGCCCGAGCGTCGGAACCATGGCGTGCGCGGCATCGCCGACAATGGCGACCCGCCCGACCGACCAGCGGCTGAGCCGCGTCGTCTCATAGGCATCGTACCGTCCGTCCGCGGAGACTTGCCGAATGACCGGCTCGAGCGCGGGAAACGCCGATATCCAGATGTCTTGGCGCAAGGGAATGGCCGAGGCCTCCGGGTCGCGCACCGGCGCCATCATTGCCAAATAGAGCGCCTCCGCGTTGCAGGGAACATAAAGCACCCGCAAGCCCGGATGCGATGCGCTCCAGAAATCGATGACACGGTCCCAATTTCCCGCGCCGAGCTCGTTCCGGCAGCGCGGCGTCAGCACGCGAACGATCCCATCGGCGCAGGCGCTGCGCTCTCGCAGGAGGTTGAAGGAATCGCGGGTCTTCGATTTGACGCCGTCGGCGCCGACCACCAGATCCGCCCGGAAACTTCGGCCTTCGCGGGTCAGCAACTCGCCCTCGGCCGTCGCGCCGACGATTTCGGAGTTAGTGACGAAATCGATCCCGGCGTTTTGCGCGACCGCGAGGATCGAGGCATAGAGATGCTGGCGCGTCATGGTCAGCATGCGCGTGCCGCGCGCTGCCGTGAACGGCACCTCCGCAATCGGCCGATCGCCGCGGCGCGTCTCATAGACCATCGCCTCATGCGCGCCGCCGATGACGGCTTCATAGGCGCCGATCGCCTTGAGCACGCGCAGCCCATTCTCCCAAATGAAGATGCCGGCGCCGAAGGCGCGCAGCTCCGGACCGATTTCATGGACGCGGACCGTCCAGCCCCGCTGCGCCAGCGCAATGGCGGCGACCAGTCCGGCAAATCCGGCGCCCGCAATCTCGGCGTGCTTTCTTCGGGCCATTTCCGAACGGGTCCTGTCTGGACCGCACAGCGTCTCAAGCTTCATCGGCGTGGTCGAGCGTCGCCGTCCCGCGTTGCGGCAGCATGTCGGCGCAGCCCGCCCGTGTCGCCCAATACTCCCAGGCGCGCAGGGTCCCATGTGACTCCGGCGCGAAATGGGCCGAGGCGGTCCGTGCCCTGATCTCGCCGGGCGACAGGAATTTCGGCTCGCCCAGTCGCATTGCCGCCATCTGCACGCGAGCGTTGCGCGGCAGATACACGGACAGCCTGACCGCCGCGATGAGAGACCGCGCCGCCGCAGCGAAGCCGTGGCCGCGCATCAAGGCGACGGCGTTGCCGGCGAGGCGCCGGGCGAGATCGCGCCCTTGCGCCATGGTCGCCACCAGCAAATTGGTCTCGTCGCCGAACTTGTCGGCGATGTCCCAGACGGGAATTTGCGCACCGATGTGACTGCCGGAATGGATCAACGGGCGGAGCGGCACGCCGGTCACCCCGAAGGGCAGAACGTCCTCGGCATGCGCATGAACCACGGCCTGTACCTCCGGCCGCGCCTCGTAGATCGCGCCGTGGATGAAGCGCTCGCTGTAAGGCGGACGCCGATCGTCGTCGATCGGCTTGCCGTCGAGCGTGAACGCGATGATGTCGTCGATCCCCACGAGTTCGGGGCTTCGCGACCACGACAAGAGGTAGCGCTCGGGATCGAGAGGATGACGAACGCTGACGTGACCATAGGCATCGATCACGTCTTCCCGTGCGAGGATCCGGTTCGCGACAACGAGTTCGCGAACCGCAAGCTCCAGCTTCTCGTCCATCGCCGCTCCTTTTGTTGGGGTCCGCGCCTTTCGAATTGCGGGAAGTCTAGCAAATTCCGTTTCGACCTCAACGAGTGCCGGCTGGCAAGGTCATGGGCCGCTGCCTGCAGCGCCATCGGCATCAGGAATTCATCCGATTCCTCGCTGCCGTCAAGCGCGAAGTGCCGGCCGGCAAGGTCATCCATGTGATCCTCGAATAGACACCGACCGGTTCCCGGGCTCCAATGGCATCGTTGGCTCAGAGCCGGTCATTGGAGACATGGAAACGTCGCCCCGGTTGCCCGAGGCGACGCTGTAAGGAAGCTCAGGTGAGCGAGACGCTTTAACCAGCCCTGGCCGCAGGCTTTGGCGGTGACAGGACCAGACCGTAGCGGCTCATCACCTCTGCCATTTTCGCGGGGTTTGGACCACCCGGGACGCCAACGACCTCGGCGACGTCGCGGAAATATTGGGCCCCGATGTCGGGGGTGAGGATGACAAGCGCACGCGCCACGCGGTCATGCGGGTTGCTGAAGCTATGCACTACGCCGCGCGGCGTATAGCTCTGCTCGCCCGGCTTTATATCGCGGACTTCATCGCCGACCGAGGAGCGCAGTGTGCCTTCGAGGCAGTAAATGATCTCCTCGTTGTCGCTATGGCTGTGGGCCGGGGGCACCCGCGCCCCTGGCGGCACAGTCAGCTCGAACATTCCGGACGCCGCTCCATCAACAGTGCCGTCCAGGAGATAACGGACTTCGAGCTGCCCAATGGTTATGACCGACTGCTCAACTGGCGGCATGGCTTCCCCTTTCTCCGGTCGCATCCGACTTGGAACCTGGTCAATCCTGATGGATTGGTCTGCGGGTTGTTTCAAGGCGTCTCCTATGGTAAAGTGATTGTACCGATACAGTAAAGAGACTTTACCTAGATGTCAAGCGCCCGAATCAAAAAAATTTCCGGTATCGAGAAGGCTCCGTATGTCGGCGCCCTGTTGCGCCTGGCCCACCAGGTTGCGCGTTCTCGCCTGCTTCAGGCCTTGGTCGAACGCGGTCTAGACGATATCAACGAAGCGTATTTCGGCCTGTTCCAGTACCCGCCGGTAGACGGCATGCGGCCTACCGCTCTGGCCAAGCAACTCGGCGTTTCGAAACAGGCGCTGAACCATCTCCTCGGTCAACTCGAGAAGCTTGGCTATCTGCAACGCCGCCGCGAACGAGGGAACGGGCACACCGCAGTCCACCTCACCGAACGAGGATGGCAAGTCGTTGAATCGAATGTTGCTACCATCCGCCAGCTCGAAGCTGACTGGCAGCGCCAGCTCGGCAAGCGGCGGTTCGCCGACCTCAAGGCGGCGCTGCAAGAATTGACGGGATTCAGCTGATGGATCGACTCTAACGCCTAGCGCCCGCGCCTCTCGGCCGCCATGATTCTGTCTGGACAGCCGACTACCAACGCGTACCCGCCGCTGTCCGTCGCGGGTGCCAAGCGTTAGAGTCGCATTCACTAGGCTGCCCGAACGGACACAGTCATCGGCGACGAGCGCCAGGGGAGGCCGGAATTGAGATTCAGCTTCGCCGAGGTCATGGGCGCGCGCACGCGCTATCTCCATGCCGGAGAAGGCAAGCCCGTCCTTCTCGTGCATGGCGTCGGCATGTCCGCCGATTCCTGGATGCGCACGGTTCCGGCGCTGGCCAAGATTTTCTTCGTCTGCGCGCCGGATCTCCTCGACAATGGCTTCACGGAGAGCGGCCCCTACCAGGGCGGCCCGCCGCAGCCCTACATTCTCGACCATTTGATCGCGCTCGCCGATCATTTGAAGCTCGAGAAATTCTCCGTTATCGGCAGCTCGCTCGGCAGCACGCTGGCGGCACTCCTCTACTTGCGTCATCCCGAGCGCATCGACAAGATCGTCATCGTCGGGCCGGGCGCGGTGATGAGCACGCCCGAGGAGATGGGCGCGGTGCTGCGTGCATCCCATGCCAATGGCCGCTCGGCGATCGAAAACCCGACCTACGAATCCTGTCGGGCCAGAATGGCGCGCGTCGTCTTCGACGTCGCAACGGTGCCGGACGCGCTCCTGATGATGCAGATGACGCTCTATGCGCTTCCCGGCGCGCTCGAGAATTTCGAGCGGCGCATGCGCGGCCTCATCGACGAGGCGGGACTCCGCGAGTTCGAGGTTTACAGCAGGCTCGAGAAGATCGCGGCCCCAACTCTGGTGCTGTTCGGGCGGCAGGACCCGCGCGGCGATTTCGCGCAGGTCATGGCGACGGCGAAGCGGCTGCCCAACGCCAAAGTCATCGTCTATGAACGCTGCGGACATTGGCCGCATCTCGAGCTGCCGGAGAAGTTCAATGCCGACGTGTTGGAATTTCTGACGGCTTGAACGTCGCTTGACCGCCATCGCCCGAGAGATCATCGTAGCGCGGATTCAGTCGGGAGGTCGAAACACATGCAAAAAACCAAAATTCAGCGCCGTGTCTTGGTGACGGCTCTGGCCGCATTGCTCGCCGCCGCTCTTCCCGCCGCGACTCCGACGAAAGCGGCCGAGCATGTGACGATCGCGACGGACTTCCTGCCGCACGGCATGACCGCCGGGCTGCAGCTCGCGGTGCAGAACGGCTGGTTCAGGGATGCCGGCCTCGATGTCGAGGTGCGCGATGGCAAGGGCTCCAACGCGACGATTCAGCAGGTCGCCGCCGGTCAGCTCGATATCGGCTTTGCCCAACTGGCCGCGATGGCGGCCGCCGTCTCGAACGGCCTTCCCGTGATCTCCGTCATGGGCTTCGTGCAGGCGGGCGACAACGGCCTCATGATCCCCGCGGATTCCGCTTGGAAGACGCTCAAAGACTTGAAAGGCAAGCGGATTGCCGTGCCGGCCGGCTCGGCGACCGCCGGCTTTCTCGACGCCTTCCTGCGCGCCGGCGGTACTTCGCAGAGTGATTTCGTCATCACCAATGTCGATGCCTCCGCTTTGGTCAGCACCTATGTGTCGGGAAACGCGGATGCGGCTCTTTCGACGGTGGCGTATTTCGCCCCGCTCGTCGCCAAGGATCGACCTTCAAGAAGCATTCTCTTTACCGATGTCGGGCTGCAGGTGCCGTCCTATGGGCTCGTCGTGCGCAAGGACGAGCTCGGCACGAAGGCCGACATGATCGGCAAATTCGTCGAGACCCAGCAGAAGATTTGGGTTTACATCTTTGCGGGACATCAGCAAGAGGGCGTCGACGCCATCATGGCGCAGCGCGCGGGCTTGCGGCTCGATCCGATCGTCCTTGCAGCGCAGCTCAAGGGCTACATGGCCCTGTTCGATACCGCCGCGACCAAGGGGAAGCCGACGGGATGGCAGGCCGAATCGGACTGGCAGAAGACGCTCGAGGTGATGCGCAGCGTCGGCATGGTGAAGCCCGAGATCAAACCCGCCGACATCTTCACGAACCAGTTCATCGCTAACGGCTATGTGCGGGCCAATTGACGCTTCGGATGGCTAGCGCGGGCGAGCGGTTGCGCTGGTGACCAATGCCGAGCTCATCGTCCGGATGCTGAGGGCCGCCGGGATCGGCGAGGGATTCGGCATTCCCAGCGGCAATGTGCTGCCCTTCCTCGAGGCGATGCGAACGGGCGGCATGCGCTTCGTGCTCATGGCGCATGAAGGCTCGGCGGCTTTCGCCGCCGACGTGATGGGGCGCATGACCGGCCGCCCGGGCTTCTGCATTGCGACGCACGGGCCGGGCGCCACCAACCTCACCACCGGAATCGGCTGCGCCTATCTCGATCGTTCGCCGCTCATTGCCCTCACCTGCAATATCAATGCAGCCCAGCTCGGCCGCCGGATCCAGATGCATATCGCGCACCACGAGCTGTTTCGGCCGATCACCAAGGCGACGCTGCCACTGCGGCCAGGAAGCATCGCCCAGACGGTCGCCGGAGCAATCCAATTGGCGTTGAGCGAACCGGCCGGGCCGGTTCATCTCGACCTGCCGGAAGATGTGGCGCTTGCGCCTGCCGAAGAGGGCGAGATCGCGCTGCCGCGCCCCGTCGCTCTGCCGGCCGCATCCGCCGATGCACTCCGCAAGGCGGCGGATTTGATTGGCCATGCGCGGCGGCCGATTGCCGTCATCGGCGCCTCGGCCATGCGCATGCGCGATCCCGGACTTCTCCGGCGCTTCATCGAGCGGCACCGCCTGCCTTTCGCCAGCACGACCATGGCCAAGGGCATCATCGACGAGGATCACGCGCTGTCATTGGGCTGCATCGAGCGAGCGCGCCGGCAGGTCCAACGCGGCTTCCTGCGCGGCGCGGATCTGATCGTCGGGCTCGGCTACGACACCATCGAAGTCGAGTATGAAGCCTGGATCGGCGCGCTGCCCCTCCTTCATATCGACATCGAGCGGGCCGACACCGACGGCTCGGTGCGGATCGCGCATGAGGTGGTGGGCGATCTCGACGCCGCTCTCGCTGCCTTGGCGGAAGGGCCGCCCGTTATGAGCCGCTGGGATTCGCGCGTCCTCGCCGCGCACCGCGACACGTTCCAGGACTCGTTGCGCCCGCGCACCAGCGAATTCAGCCCGCACCAGGCGATCGACGTCGTCCGCGAGATTCTGCCGCGGAACGGCATATTGGCCTTCGACGTCGGCGCGCACACCCACCAGATCGCGAGCCAATGGTCGAGCCATGAGCCGCGCAGCTTTCTCATCACCAATGGCTGGTCCTCCATGGGCTTCGGGCTGCCGGCGGCGATCGCGGCGAAGCTGGCGCTGCCGGATCGGCCCGTCATCTGCCTCATCGGCGACGGCTGCTTCCAGATGACCTGCGGCGAGGTCGCGGTCGCGCGCCGCCTGGGCCTGACCATCCCGATCGTCGTGCTCGACGATCGCTGGCTCGCGCTGATCAAGGTCAAGCAGCAGCGCCGCAATTACGCGCTCTATGGCACCGAGCTGCAACGGGAAGCCTATGGCCGCCCGCCCGAACATTATTTCGGCGTCCCGGCCGTCGGCGTTTCCGGGCCTGCGGAGCTTTCGCAAGCCTTGACGCGCGCGCTCGGCGCCGACGGACCGACGGTGATCGAAGCGATCGTCGATCCCTCGCATTATACCGAGACCGTCTACGATTGAGCGCCCGCCTTGCCGAGGAGCCTGCTGCAAGCGTCGATTGCGCCATCGATGAAGCGCCGCGTGGCGTGGCGCGGCTGGTGCAGGGCCAAGATCTCGGCGGCGGTCGCCACCGCTCCCAGGAATCCGACTGTGTGCCAATGTCCGGGCGCGGGAAGTTCCGGAAGGCTGGCCATGGCCGGAACGGGCCACGAGCTGACATAGAAGTATGGCTGCGCGTAGTGATCGTCCCCTGGACTCATGCCGATGCCGATCGACGACATTGCGTCGGGGCCGCCGCCGCCGAGCGACAACAGGGTCGCCATATCGAAGTGATGCGGCCAGCACCGCACCTCGCTCAGGCCCGGCCCGCGCTGCAGGAGCCGGGACCTCGTCTCCTCGAGCAGATCGCCGGCGGCCGCGTACCAAGCCGCGAGCGCTGCGAATTCGGCCCGGCCGGCGGCGCAGGAATAGGGCGCACCGCCTGCGACGGGATGCGCGGGAATCTCATAGGGCAAGGCGACGCCGGAGGGCGGCTTCAGGCCTGAGGCGACTGCCACGCGGTCGATCCAGGCGCCTGCCACGGCATCGCGGCTTCCATCGAGCGCGAATTCGCTCGGCGTCCTTGCTCCCTTCCCGAGGAACAAGGCCATCCTGTCGAGGCGCAGCCCGGCGACGCGGAGAGACCCGTCGGCAGCGACGAGAGTTCGCGAAATCAAGGCGCGGCGCCGGCGCTCCCAGCCGAAATTGCTATGGCTGTCATCCGGCTCGGCCGCGAGGTTGGCGCGCGCCGCCCGCGTCACCCATTGCGCCGCGTGATGAGCTTGCAGCCGTGCTTCGACCAATGTCCGCGGATCGACCGCGCCGAGTTCGCTCCAGCGCCAGGCCAAGGCCGTTTCCCGCCGCGTCAGGCGTGCACTTTTGCCGGCTGGCGCGTCTGGAATTTGGGGATCACCGCATCGGCGAAGAGTTCGAGCGAGGCCAGCGACTTCTCTGCACCATACCAAGGCGGGTAATGCAGCATGATCGAGCCTGCTCCGGTCATCGCCTGGAGACGCTCGAGCTTTTCCACCACCGTCGCGGGCGAGCCGTGCAGGATGATGTCGCGCGCCAGCGCTTCGTAATCATGCCAGCTCGCCACCGCATCCTGCGACACAGTGCCGAGATAGCCCGAAGTGTGGCCGCTCGAGAAATGGCCGAGATGGCGCAGAATGCCCGCCTCGCTCTCCTGCCGCGCCTTGGCATCGCTCTCTGCGACATAGACCCAGCGCGCGATATCGATATGGCCGCGCGCGGGATTGCCGCGCAATTGCGGCGGCGTTTCCGCGAGGTGGGCGCGGTACGACGCCGCCTGCCGCGCCAGCTCCTCGAACCGCGTCCAGGTCGAGAGCAGCAGGCCCAAGCCCATGCGACCGGCCACGGCGATCGAACGCTCGGTCGCGCCGGCGAGGAAGATCGGCGGATGCGGCTCCTGCAGCGCATGGGGAAAGAGCTCGTATTCGCCATCGACCTTGAGCCGGAAGTGCTTGCCCTGGTGATTGGCGCGCTTGTCGTGCAGGAGCTGCATGAGCAGCGGCAGCGCTTCTTCCTGGATGTCGCGCCTGCCCTCGAAATCGATGCCGAAGCCGTCGAACTCGTATTTCCGATAGCCCGAGCCGAGCCCGAGCGCGAAGCGGCCGCCGCTCAAGATGTCGACGAAGGCCGCGTTTTCGGCGACGCGCAATGGGTTCGCCAGTGGCAAGGTCACGACGGCGGTGCCGATCTTGATCCGCTTGGTCAGCCCCGCGAGGTAGCCGGCATAGACGAAGACATCGGGCATGATGCCGTATTGGTTGCTGAAATGATGTTCGGCCACCCAGGCATAATCGTAACCGAGCGCATCGGCGCGCAGGATTTCGCGCGTCACCCGCGCATGCACGTCGCGGTGCGGATAGGGCTCGGCGTCGGTATTCGGGTGGGATGTGAAGAGAATGCCGAATTCCATGTCCTCTCGCTCCTGCCCGGGCCGGACCTCCCGGTCCGCCGGGCCCCGCCATCATCACACCGCGCCCGGCTCCGCGCCAAGCGAAACCGCCGGGGGTCCACGACCCTCTTGATGTTTGGGCCGATGCCTGAAACCATGAGCCAGAAAGCCAAGTACCAACGAGGGAGGATCGAGACATGACGCAGGACGGCAAGACTTTGCTGCGGCGGGGCGGCATTGCCGTCGCGGCGCTTGCGGCGGCGGCGCTGTTGCCCGCGCATTTCGCCGCGGCCGACGACGCCCCGGCACTGAAGCTCGGGGTGGTCGCCTTCCTTTCAGGGCCTGCGGCGGGACCCTTCGGCATTCCCGCCCGCAACGCCGCCGAGCTCCTGATCGAGGCGATCAACGCCGGGACCCTGCCGGCGCCCTTCAACAGCAAGGGCTTCGGCGGCCAGCAGATCGACCCGATCGTGATCGACGAGAATGGCAGCACGACCAAGGTGGTGCAGGACTACCGCGATCTCGTCGAGCGCCGCGGCGTCAATGCAGTGATCGGCTACATCTCCTCCGGGAGCTGCCTCGGCATCGCGCCGGTGGCAGAGGAGTTGAAGACGCTGACCGTGTTCTTCGATTGCGGCACGCCGCGCATCTTCGAGGACGCGGATTACCATTATGTCTTCCGGCCTTCGGCAACCTCGACGATCGACAGTACCGCCGCGGCTCGCTACCTCGCCAAGGAGGACCCGGGGATCAAGAGCTATGGCGGCATCAACCAGAACTACGCCTGGGGCCAGGATTCCTGGAGCGACTTCGAAGGCGCGATGAAGGATTTGAAGCCGGGCCTCACCGTCGCCACGGTGCAATTCCCCAAGCTCTTTGCCGGCCAATACAGCACGGAGATCACGACGCTCTTGGCGAGCGACGCCAACGCCGTGCATACGAGCTTCTGGGGCGGCGACCTCGAGAGCTTCATTCTCCAGGCCGATCCGCGCGGTCTCTTTCAGAAGGAAAAATTCGTGATGAGTACGGCGGAGACGACGATGTTCCGGCTCGGCCCGAAGATCGCCGACGGCGTCATCATGGGCGCGCGCGGCCCATGGGGCGTCTATGCCCACAATACCGAGCTCAATCAGTGGTTCCGCAAGAACTACACCGACCGCTACGGCACGCCGCCGGTCTATCCCTCATACCAGATGGCGATCTCGCTCCTCGGCATGAAAACCGCTTATGACAAGGCCGCGCAGGCCAATCCGAAGGCGGGCGTCGAGGACGACATCAAGGCCTTCGAACATCTGCAATACGAGGCCTTCGGCACCAAGATCGATCTGGCGCTCGGCAAGGGTCACCAGGGCGTGCACGAGACCGCCTATGGCACCTACAAATACGACAAGGCGACCGGCACGCCGACCATCACCAACATCGTTTACTACCCGGCGGAATGCGTCAACGCGCCGGACGGCATCAAGAGCGGCGACTGGATCAAGAACGGCATGCCCGGCGCCAAGGACTGTCCATAAAGGCCGGCGGAGAGAGGCAGAGTCTCTCTCCGGCGCCCCTCGCATGGTCACCGCGGTCACCATCTTCGTCGATGGCCTCGTCTATGCCGCGTGGCTGTTCATCGTCGCCGTCGGTCTCACTCTGATCTTCGGCGTCATGAAGGTGCTGAACGTCGCCCATGGCGGGTTTTATTCGATGGGCGCCTATGCCGCCGCGTGGTCCGTCGGGATCTACTTCGATGCCGGACTCGCGCCCGCCGGCAGCTTTCTCTTGCTGGCCCTCTCCGCCGTCGTCGTCGGCGTCGTCCTCGGCCTCGTGCTCGAGCGCGGCCTCTTGCGCTTCGTCTATGGCCGCGACGATATCCTCGTGGTCCTCGTCACCTATGCCGCGTTTCTCATTCTCGAGAATCTCGTGCTGTTGATTTGGGGCGTGGACGCCTACCCGGCCTATCAGCCAAGCGCGCTCCTCGGCAGCACGGCCATCGCCGGCCTGCCCTTCAACAACTACGAGCTGCTGCTCGTCGTGGTGGCGGCGGCGATCGGTCTGGCGCTGACCTGGGGTCTCGCGCGGACGCGGCTCGGCAAACTGCTGCGCGCGGTCATCTTCGACCGCGAGATGGCCGTGGCCTTCGGCATCGATGTCGCGCGGCTGTTTACCGGAACCTTCGTCGTCGGCGCGATCCTGGGCGCGCTCGGCGGCGCCGTGACCGCGCCGACCATCTCCGTGGTCCCGGGGATCGGCGTCGAAGTAATCGTGCTTGCCTTTGCCGTCGTGGTGATCGGCGGCCTCGGCTCGGTGATGGGGACGATCCTGGGCGCTCTCATCGTCGGACTGGCGCGAGCGGCCGCGGTCCACCTTCTGCCCGAGGTCGAACTGTTCGTGATCTACGGGGTGATGTCGCTGGTGCTCATCCTGCGACCGCGCGGCCTTTTCGCCCAAGCGCAACCGCGGCGGATTTAGGCTTGGACTCGCCAAAGCCGGACCGACGCTCGACCCTGCCGCTCATTCTCGCGGCAGCGGGAAAGGAGGCGGCGCGGCGCGATTTGGCGTTGCTGCTCTTCGTTGTCGGGCTGATGGCCGCGAGTTTGACGATGCCGGGTTGGGCGGTTTATCTCGTGACCGTGATGCTGGCGCGCGGCCTCGTCGTGCTGGGTTTGCTGTTGCTCTGGCGCACCGGCCTCATGTCGTTCGGGCAGGCGCTTTATTACGGCATCGGCGCCTATGCGGTGGGCCTGACGCAGAAATATCTCGGCCTGCGCGAGGCATTTTCCCTCTTGGCATTGGGCATCGTCGCCGCCGTGCTGGTCGCCATTGCGCTCGGATTTTTGCTGCGGCAGTACCGCGACATCTTCTTCGCCATGCTGAGCCTCGCCTTTTCCATGATCCTCTATGGCGCGCTGGTGAAGAGCGAAACGCTCGGGAGCACCGACGGCTTTGCCGTGCTGACGCCGCATTTCCTCGCCTGGACCCCGGGCACGGCGAGCGCCCAATACGATCTCTTGCTTCTGTGCATTGCCGCGGTCGCTTCGGGCATCTACCTCGTCGGCCGCTACCTCGCATCGCCCATGGGACATCTGACGACGGCCATTCGCGACAATGAGATCCGCGTCGAGTATCTGGGTTTTCCGGTGCGCCGCGCCATTCACGTGAAATACGTCCTCGCCGCGGCGCTGTCGGGCGCCGGCGGCGCCTTGGTCGCTCTCGCCGTCGGCCATATCGACCCGGACATGTCCTATTGGACGACCTCCGGCGAATTCGTCTTCGTCACCATCCTCGCCGGTTCCGGCAGCGTCTTCGCGCCGTTCCTGGGATCGGCCATCTTCGAGATCCTGCGCACCTACGCCACCGATTACGCGCCCTACAGCTGGCAAATGGTGCTGGGCGTCTCTCTTCTTTTGCTGATTCTCTTCATGCCGAACGGCGTGTGGTCGCTCTTCCGCGCACGCAGAAAGGCGGCGGCGCCGTGAGCGAATTGCTGCGGGTGCGCCGGCTCAACAAGTCCTTCGGCCTGGTCGTTGCCGCCAGCGACATCAATGTCGTGATGGACGACCGCGACATCGTCGGCATCATCGGCGCGAACGGTGCCGGCAAGACCACTTTCGTCAATCTGGTGACGGGATTTCTGACGCCGAGCAGCGGCACCGTGGAATTTCTCGGCCGCGACATCACTGCACGCCCGCCGCGCGAGATTATCGCCGCCGGCATCTCGCGCTCCTTCCAGGTGCCGCAGGTCTTCGCCACGGCGAGCGTATTCGACAATCTCCTGATCGCCTGCGGCATCGCGACGGCCACGCGGTTTCCGCTGTGGCGCAGCCTGCGGCGGCCGGAATTCCTGGCCCAAGCCGAGGCGCTTATCGAGCGCTTCGGCATCGGCGCTTGGCGCGACCAGCCGGCGCAATTGCTGCCCCAGGGCGTGCGCAAGCTGCTGGACATCGCCATGGCGATCGTGCGCACGCCGCGGCTGCTGCTGCTCGACGAGCCCACCAGCGGCATCAGCATCGAGGAGAAATTCTCGATCATGGATCTCGTCATGGAGGCGCTCCGTCACCAGGGCGTCGCCGTCATGTTCATCGAGCACGACATGGAGATCGTCGCGCGCTATGCGCGCCGCGTCTTGGCCTTCGTCGACGGGACGATCGTCGCGGAGGGCCTACCCGAATCCGTCATGGCCGATCCGCAAGTGCAGCGCTACATCACCGGCAAGGGCCTGCCGGCGCGCGCCGCCGCCGCGGGGCAAGCGCCGTGAGCCTTGCCGTCGACGCGCTCGAAGTCGCCATCGGCGGCACGAGCATCATCCGCGATGCCGAATTCGCAGTCTCGGCCGGCACGGTGTGCGGGCTCATCGGCCGGAACGGCGCGGGCAAGACCACGCTGATGCGGGCGCTCATGGGAATCCTGCCGCCCCGCCGCGGCAGCATCCGCTTCGCGGATACGGATCTGACCGCCGCGCCGGCGCATGCGCGCGCGCGGCTCGGCATCGGCTACATGCCCGAGGATCGCAAGCTCGTGCCGGACTTCACCGTTGCCGACAATATCCTGTTGCCGATATGGGCGGCGGGCGGCGACGGGCCGGCGCGGCTCGCCTGGGTCCAGGGGCTGATACCCGAGATCGAAATCCTCGCCCACCGACGCGCCAGTCAACTGAGCGGCGGGCAGCAAAAGATGGTGGCGCTGGCACGGGCTCTCATTGCCGGATCGAGGCTGCTGCTGCTGGACGAGCCCTCCGAGGGCTTGGCGCCGGCGCTGCTGCAACGCATTGCCGAAATTCTCGCGGAGCTGCGCGGCACCGGCCTTACCGTGCTGATGGCCGAGTCCAACGAGACGCATCTCGGCGAAGTCTTCGACGATGTTTTCGTGATCGAGCGTGGCCGGATCTCGCGCCGGAGCTGACCTGGTGCGCCTCGCCGGGCCGGGATCGGCCGATGGTTGACGTTCCGCCCGGCCGCGTGACACCTTTCGCGTGGCAATCTTGGGGGATGGCGTGACGGTCGAGCCTTTGCTGCGTGCGGAAGACATCGCCAAGAGTTTCGTTGCAACGCGCGCGCTCGACGGCGTCAGCCTTGCGGTCTTGCCGGGCGAAATCCATGCGCTGGTCGGCGAGAACGGCGCTGGCAAGTCGACGCTGATCCGTATTCTCAGCGGCGTCCATCGGCCCGACCGCGGTGCGATCTGGGTGGCTGGTCGGCTTTGCCAGTTCGGCAGTCCGCGCGAGGCGATCGCCGCCGGCATTGCCACGATCCCGCAGGAGCTGCGCCTGGTGCCGTCGCTCTCGGTCGCCGAGAATATCGCCCTCGGCGACCTTCCCGTAAGGCGTCGGTTCGGCGTCCTTCCCGCCATCGACCGCGGGCGCATGCGGCTGGAGGCGCGCGCGGTCCTGGCGCGGCTTGATTTCGCGCCCGATCCCGATGCGCGGGTCGGTCGGCTGTCCTTCGCCGAACGGCAGCTCGTCGCCATTGGCAAGGCGCTTCGGCGGCGCTGCCGCGTGCTCATCCTGGACGAGCCGACGGGCGCGCTCGAAACCCGCGAGATCGAGCGCCTCTTCGCCGTGCTCGCGACGATGAAGACCGCCGGCGTCGCGATCATCTACATTTCGCATCGGCTCGAGGAAGTCATCGCCGTTGCCGACCGCTGCACGGTTCTGCGCGACGGCAGAGTCGTCGCCGTGCGCGAGCGCGGCGCGTACGATCTCGCCGACCTGGTTCACGCCATGACCGGACGCGCCGGCGAGCCCGCCGCATCGAGCGCCGGCGAGGCTGGCGAGGTGATGCTCGAGGAACTCGGGATACCCGACGGTATCGTGCTGCGTCGCGGCGAAGTGCTGGGGCTGGCGGGGCTGTTGGGGAGCGGCAGGGACCGGCGCGTGCGGCGACTGTTCGGCGCCGCGGGAGAGGCGGTGCAGTTGCGCTTGAAGCAACGAATTCGGCGGCTCGCTCATCCGGCCGCCGCGATCGCCGAAGGCATCGGCATGGTGCCGGCCGAACGCGCGCTCGGGCTCATCGGCAACCAGTCCGTTCGCGACAACATTCTTCTGCCGGGCTTGCGCGGCTGGCGGCTCAACAACGCGGCTGGCGACCGGCTGGTCGCCGAATTGATGGATCTTCTGGACATCCGGCCGCGCCGGCCCGAGCTGAAGGCGGCGGCGCTCTCGGGCGGCAATCAGCAGAAGGTCATCTTCGCGAAGTGGCTTGCTTTGCGCGCGGGCATCCTGCTTCTGGAAGAGCCGACGCAGGGCATCGATGTCGGCGCCAAGGTGCAGATTCACGCACTGATTCGCGATTTCGCCCGCCGCCGCGGCAGCGTGCTCTTGAGCTCGAGCGATCTCGCGGAGCTCGCGCGGCTCTGCGACGGCGTGCTTGCCCTGCGTCAGGGCCGGATCGCCGGGCGCCTCGACCGCGACGGCGGTCTCGAGGAATCGCGTTTGCGGCAGGCGATCGGCGGTTGAGCATGGCGCTCGCGACCATGCATCGCGTCAATCTGGCCGGCCAGGCGCCGGTTGCCACGCTGGCCGCGCTCTGCATCTTCACGGCGCTGATGACCGACCGCTTCCTCACGCCGCTCAACCTGACCAATATCCTGGTCCAGTCTTCCATCATGGCGGTGATCGCCATCGGCATGACCTTCGTCATCGTCGGCGGCGGATTCGATCTCTCGGTGGGCTCGACGGCGGCGTTCGCCGGCTGCGTCGGCACCGGCGTGATGCTCAAGGCGGGAATCCTCCTGGGCGTCGTCGCCGGAATCATCGCCGGCGCCGCGGTCGGCCTCGCCAACGGCCTCGTCGTCGCAGTCCTCGACGTCAATCCCTTCATCACGACGCTCGGAACGATGGTGCTGGTGCGCGGCCTGGTGTTTCTCATCACCGGCGGCGCACCGGTCGGCGGCGAGGTCGGATTGCCGAGCGCGTTTCTGGCCTTCGGGACCGAGCGATTTCTCGGGCTGCACTATCTCGTCTGGGTTCCGCTGCTGCTGCTTGTGGCGCTCTCTTGGATGATGCACGCGACGCCTTATGGCCGGCGCGTCTACGCGACTGGCGGCGGGCGGGAAGCGGCCTACCTCTCCGGCGTACCGGTGCGGCGGGTCATCGCCTCCACCTATGTCTGGTGCGGGGCGCTTGCCGGCATAGCCGGCATCATGCTTGCCGCCCGGCTGCAGTCGGGGCAGCCTACCGCCGGGGAGTTCTACGAACTCACCGCGATCGCCGCCGTCGTGCTCGGCGGCGCCTCGCTTCACGGCGGCGAGGGCACGCTCTACAAGAGCGTGATCGGCGTATTTATCATGGTTGTGCTCGGCAACAGCCTCAATCTGCTGAACGTCGATTCGTATTGGCAAAGGGTCGCGGTCGGCGCGGTCATCATTGCCGCCGCCGCCGCCGACCGGCTGCGCCACCGAGTTTGAGGAAGGAGGGAGTCATGTTCAGGACGCGCCTCGCCGCTCTCGCCGCGGCAATATTGTTGTCTGCACTTGCCTTCGCTGCGGTGCCCGCCTGGGCGCAGAGCGACAAGATCACCGTTGGAGTGTCGCTTCCCCAGGACGACAATCCTTTCTACATCGCCATGCTCCGCGGCATAAATGCCCGCGCGCAGGAGCTCGGCTGGGCCGTCGTGACGGTTTCCTCCAACGAGGACAAGCTCAAGCAGATCAACGGCGTCCAGGACCTGGTCGCGCGCGGCGTCAAAGGCGTCCTGATCTCGCCGATCGACGCCGTCGGCGTCAACGCCGCTTATGATGCCGCCGCCGCGGCGCATGTGCCGATCATTTCCGTCGCCCGCGGCTCGACATCGCCCAACCAGACCATCCATGTCGCCATGGACGAGAAGCAGGTCGGACGCGACATCGCCGACTGGACGGCAAAGCGCCTGGCCGGCAAAGGCAAGGTCGCGATGATCAAAGGGCCGAGCGGCGCCGAGACCTTCCGCAATCTCGCCGACGGCTACAACGAGGTCATGGCGAAATATCCCGGCATCAAGATCGTCTTCCAGACCGACGGCCCGCTGACGCGCGAACGCGGGGTCACGAATGCCGAGGATGCGCTTGCCGCAAATCCGGACCTCAATGCGATTTACGCCGCGAATGACGACATCGGCCTTGGCGCGGCGCAGGCGGTTCAGGCGGCCGGCCGCAAGGGCGAGACGCTGGTGACCGCCATGAACGGCGTGCCGCCGGCCGTGCACGCGGTCAAGGACGGCAATCTCGCGCTCACCGTCGAACTCAACCCGGTGCAATGGGGGCGCCTCGGCGTCGATGTGCTCGACCGCTATCTCAAGGGCGAGAAGATGCAGCAACAGGTATTCATCACGCATGTGCTGATCGACAGCGCGAATGTCGATGAGGTGCTGGCCAAAATGCCCAAGAGCTGAGGGGGCCGGCAATGACCAACGACGCCAGTGCGGCGCCGCGCCGGGACAAGGATTTCGTCGCGGCGCTCGAAGCCGCGGACATCCACCCCCTCTGGGACCGCTACAAGAAGATCACGCCGATCCATCCCCAGTCGAAGGACCCGCCCTTCCTCTGGCGTTGGCGCGACATCGAGCCGTTCGCCTGGCGGTCCGCCGGAGAAGTCTCGCTCGAGGATGCCGAACGGCGGGCGCTCATCATGGCGCATCCCGCCTTCGGCGGCGAGACGATGACGGCGAGCAATCTCCTCGCCGCCTTCACCATCCTCGAGCCCGGTGACAAGGCGCGCCCGCACCGGCACACCGCGGCAGCGATCCGCTTCTCGACACGGGCGCAAGGTGCCGTCACCATCGTCAACGGCCGCCGCTGCGAGATGCAGGAAGGCGACCTCGTTCTCACCCCGCCGATGTGCTGGCATGGCCATATCAACGAGAGCGATCACCGCACCGTTTGGTTCGACGCCGCCAACATCCCATTGATCTGCGGCCTCGACGCCAATTTCTTCGAGCCGGGCGACCCCAGTGTGAACGATTTCTGGCAGGTGGACGAGGGCGAGGAGCGGCTGTGGACCGAGGCCGGATTGATCGCGGCGAGCCCGCCGCCGGCCGGGTTGCATTCGCCCAAGTATCGCTACCCCGGTGCCGCCACGCGACGGCTGCTTGCGGCGGTTCCGCCGGGCCCGGACGGAAGCCGGACGGTACGCTACGTCAATCCGGCTACGGGCGGCCCGATCATGCCGACGCTCGACTGCCAGGCAACGCGCTTGACCAAGAGCGCCGCGACTCGCGCCAAGCGCGTGACCTGGAATCAGATTTGCCTCGTCGTTTCCGGCAGCGGACGCTCGACGATCGGCGAGACCAGCTTCGAATGGACGAAGCATGACGTCTTCACCATTCCGCATTGGAGCTGGGCCGTCCACCAGGCGCTCGAGGGCGAGGCCGACTTGCTCGTCGTCTCCGACCGGGCCGTGTTCGAGCGCCTCGATCTCATGCGCGAGGAGCTGCAATAGGTCGCGCGATGAGCGTTTCCGGCGCCGAAGGCATCGGCGTTCCCGTCCGGCGGGTCGAGGATCGGCGCTTCCTCACCGGCCGCGGACGCTACGTCTCGGACATCGCCGTGCCGGGCGAGCTGCGTTGCGTCTTGTTGCGCTCGCCGCATGCGCACGCCGTCATCCGTCGCATCGACTGCGCCGGCGCCCTCGCCGCGCCGGGTGTCGTGGCAATCCTGACCGGCGCGGATATGGCGGCCGATCATGTCGGGCCGATGCGCTGCATGTGGGCCGTGCGTTCCGCCGATGGCGCCGCCATGGCCGAGCCGCCGCGCTGGGCCTTGGCGCGCGACAAGGTGTGTCATGTCGGCGAGCCGATTGCCGCGATCATCGCCGACACCGAAGCCATCGCGCTCGATGCCGCCGAACGGATCGCGGTCGATTACGAGCCGCTGCCTGCAATCGTCGAGGCGCGTGATGCCTTAGCCGCGGGCGCACCGATCATCCATGACGCGGCGTCGGGCAATCTCGCCTTCCATTGGGCGCGCGGCGATCCGCAGGCGGTGGCGCGGGCCGTCGCGGCAGCGGCGCATGTGACGCGGATCGATCTCGTCAACAATCGCCTCGTCGGCGCCGCGCTCGAGCCCCGCGCGGTGATCGCCTTCATCGACTCCGTCAGCGACAGGCTAACGCTCTACAGCGCCACGCAAGTGCCGCATCATGTGCGGCGTCAAGTCGCCGAGGAGGTCGGCCTCGCCGAGAGCGGCGTTCGGGTGATTGCGCCCGATGTCGGCGGCGGCTTCGGCTACAAGGGCAAGCATTATCCCGAGGAAACCATCATGGCCTGGGCGGCGCGGCGCCTGCGCCGGCCGATCAAATGGATTGCGACGCGGAGCGAGAGCTTCGTCACCGATTATCAGGCGCGGGACCACCGCACCCAGGCCGAGCTTGCGCTCGACGGCGATGGCCGCTTCCTGGCGTTGCGCGTCAAGACTTTCGCCAATCTCGGCGCCTATGTCTCGAATTTCGGGGCCGCGATTCCCAGTGCGATCTACACCGCCTTGCTGGCCGGCGTCTATCGCACGCCGGCGATCGCGGTCGATTGTTTCGGCGTCTTCACCAACACGGTGCCGACCGACGCCTATCGCGGCGCGGGCCGGCCCGAGGCTTGCTATGTGCTGGAGCGGCTCGCCGACCGCGCGGCGTTCGAACTCGGGATCGATCGCGCGGAAATCCGCCGCCGCAACCTCGTTCCGGCGGCGGCGATGCCGTACAAGACCCCGATCGGTCCAACCTATGACAGCGGCGACTTTCCCAAGATGCTCGCCCGTGCCTTGGCGCTTGCAGACTATGACCGCTTCGCGAGCCGCAGGACGATCGCCGAAGCACGCGGGCGGCTCCGGGGCATCGGCATTGCCTGCTATGTCGAATCGTCCGGTGTCGCCCCATCGCGGCTCGCGGGGGCGCTTGGCGCGCGCATGGGTTTCTTTGAATCGGCGACCATTCGCGTGACCCCCGATGGCGCGGTCCGCGCCGCGCTGGGCACGCATAATCACGGCCAGGGCCATGAAACCTCGCTGGCGCAGATCATCGCCTCGCGCCTGGGAATCCCCTTGTCCAAGATCGAAATCATCGAGGGCGATACCGGCCTCGTCCCCTACGGCACGGGCACGTTCGGCTCGCGGAGCATCGCCGTCGGCGGCTCGGCGGTCGACCGCGCCGTGGCCAAGATCATCGCCAAAGGCAAGCTCATCGCCGCGCATCTGCTCGAGGCCGCCGCCGAAGACATTGCTTTCGCCGACGGTTCGTTCGCGGTAGCCGGCACCGACCGCCAAATTACCTTCGCCGAAGTGGCGCGGGCGGCCTATGTCCCGCACAACTTCCCGCTCGAGACGCTCGAGCCCGGTCTCGAGGAAGGAGCGTTCTACGATCCGCCGAACTTCGCCTTCAGCAATGGCGTGCATCTGAGCGAAGTGGAAGTCGACGAGGCGACCGGCACGGTCGAAATTCAAGGCTATTGGGCCGTCGACGACATCGGCACCGTCATCAACCCGATGATCGTCGAGGGGCAGATCCATGGCGGCGCCGCCCAAGGCATCGGCCAGGCGCTTTTGGAGAACTGCCGATACAACGCGCAAGGCCAGTTCCTCTCGGGCTCCTTCATGGATTATGCGGTCCCGCGTGCGGACGACATGCCGTTCTATGTTTCAGTGTTCGACGAAAGCCAGCCCTGCACGCACAATCCGCTTGGCGCAAAGGGCTGCGGCGAGGCCGGCGCCATTGCGGCGCCTGCCGCGATCGTGAGCGCCGTGCTCGATGCCTGCCGGCCTTTGGGCGTGACCGATCTGGAAATGCCGCTTACGCCCGAGCGCCTCTGGCATACGATCCGCACCGCCCGCAGGGGAAATCACGCCCCCCAAGAATGACGGCTGAAGAAGGCTCGATGCGGGACCATTTCGCATGGTGACGATGGAAGGCGGCGCAAATCTGCCTGCGACGAATCCGCAGGGGGCCGAATTTGCCTTGCGCACCAGCTTGTTACCTCTGGTCCTCGGCGGCGCGCCGGCCCCGGCCGGCAGATGAGCGCCGCCGCCCGCCCTATACGTAGTTTCCCTTACGTAGATTCCCGAATTTCGCGCGACATGGCAGGGGGTTAAGCATCGTTCATTCAACTCTCCAAGGGAGAAGCCCCGATGCCGTCGCCCGCGAGAACCCAGCCGCATCCGCTGATCCGTCCCTCAGCCCGCTCGACCGGGCCGTCCGGCGCCCGGTCCGCCGAACTTGCGGCACTCGACCGGATCGGCGTGGTGATCACGCTGCGGCGCGACGAAGCGATCTTTTTCCAGGGCGATACGGCCGAGTTCTATTTCAAGGTGGTGACCGGCGCGGTGCGCAGCTGCACGCTGCTCGCGGACGGCCGTCGCCATATCGGCGATTTCCTGCTTCGCGGTGATTTCTTCGGGCTCAATGCCGGCGAGACTTATCCCTTCACCGCCGAGGCCATTACCGAGGTGACGCTCGTGCGCTATGCCCGGCGCAGCGTCGATCGCCTCATGGGACAGCAGCCTCAACTGGGGCGTTCCTTGCTCGCCATCCTCTGCCATGACCTTCTGGCGGCGCAGCAGCAAATGCTCCTGCTCGGCCGCAAGACCGCCGTGGAGAGGGTCGCCAGCTTCCTGCTTCAGATGGCCGAGCGCGGCGGAACCCAGGCTCGCCTGTCGCTGCCGATGACGCGGACCGATATCGGCGACCATCTCGGACTCACCACCGAGACGGTGAGCCGCACCTTCGGCCAACTCAAGAGCGCCGGCGTCATCGCCCTCGAGGGGCTGCACGAGGTCCTGCTCATGGACCGCGACGCGCTCGGGGAGCTGGCCGAGGCGGCGTAAGCCGAAGCTACGCGAGGCCGATGAAATACGCGACCATGCTTGCGATCCTCGTCCTTGCCCTTCCTCATCGGCACGATCGGTGAGCACGGCGCCGCACGCGTCACCGCGGTCGCGCCCAATCTCCGCTCCGCCCGCAAGGATCGGCGCGCGCAGCGGGACGATTCCGTGATCTCGCGCAACGTCGCTTAGCCTTTCGAGGCGGTCGGCACCGGCCGAATCCATGCCTCTCGACTTGACGCCCCTCCTGGCCGAAGCGCCGGCCAAGGCGCACCGCCAGGCGTGATGCGTTTCGGGAGAACAGCGATGCTCTTCAAAGACCGCCAGGAAGCGGGACGACGCTTGGCCGCCGAACTTCTGAAATATCGGGAGCAGCGGCCGGTGGTGCTCGCTTTGCCGCGGGGCGGCGTGCCGGTCGGGTTCGAGATCGCCACAGCCCTCGACGCGCCGCTCGATGTCGTGCTCGTGCGCAAGATCGGCGCGCCTTGGATGCCCGAGCTTGCCGTCGGCGCCATCGCCGAGGGAGAGCCGCTCGAGACGATCATCGAGCGGGAGACCGTGGCCGCGCTAGGCGTCACCCAAAAATATCTCGACGAGGAGATCGCGCGGCAGACGAGCGAGATCGAGCGGCGCCGACAGCTCTATCGCAAGACGCGCCCGAGGAGCGACATCAAGGGCTGCACCGCGATCGTGGTCGATGACGGCATTGCGACCGGCGCGACCATGCGTGCGGCGCTGCGGGCCGTCCGCCGCGAAGGGCCAAGCAAGCTGGTCCTGGCCGTGCCGGTCGCGGCGGCAAGCACGCTCGCCAAGCTGCGCGGCGAGGTGAGCGACATCGTCTGCCTGTCGTCACCCGAAGATTTCGGCGCCATCAGCGTGTTCTACGCAGATTTTCGTCAAGTCGATGATGCGGTGGTGAACGAACTGCTGGCCCAAGCCGCGACGCGGGCAACGGGGCGCAAGGCCTAGCGCCGGATCGCCACTGAGCATCCGCCTCGATCAGCGTCCGATCCTTGAGCTAGATCAAGGGCGAAGTGCTCGCCCAGGGGTAACCTTCCGCCGTCTCTGCCAAGGAGATGCCGATGAATGTCATGGATGCCATCTATCACCGGCGATCCGTGCGCGAATTCACCGAGGCGCCGGTCGACGCCGAAATGATCCGCTTGCTCATCGCCGCAGCGGTCCAGGCGCCCAATGCGATGAATCGCCAGAGCTGGTCCTTCGTCGTGGTCGAAGACCAGGCCATGTTGGCGCGCTGCTCGGAGCAGGCCAAGGCTTATCTTCTCGCCACGCTCGCGCCGGACTCGGATGCGATGCAGTTCCGCGAGCATTTGGCGTCACCGAACTTCGACATCTTCCATGGTGCGCCGACCTTGATCCTCATCTGCGCGACGGGAGGCGACGAATGGGCGACCCAGGATTGCTGCCTTGCGGCGCAGAATCTCATGCTCGCAGCCTTCGCCAATGGGCTCGGGACCTGCTGGATCGGGTTCGCCCAAGCCTGGCTCAATCATCCCGACGGCAAGAAGGAGCTGGGAATCCCCTCCCACTTCCGGCCGATTGCGCCAATCATTGTCGGCCACCCGAAGAGCCAAGCCGCGGCGACCTCGCGGCATAGCCCTGACATCCTGTGGATCGAGCGGTAGCGGCATGCATCGATTTCTCCCCGCCTTGGTGCTCGCCCTTGCGCTCCTCACGCCGGCCTGGTCGGCGCGCGCCCAGCAAGATGGCGCCGACCCGCGCCACGGCTTCGAGTTGGCGCGCGGCTGGTGCGCCGATTGCCACGCCCTCGCGCCCAGCGACACGGCGACCCACACCGGTCCCAGCTTTCAATCCATCGCCGATCAGCCGGCAATCACCGAGCCGATGCTGCGCGCCTTCCTGAGGACGCCGCATGCGCGGATGCCCATGGATCGGATTCCGGCCCAGGAAACCGACGACATTATTGCCTATATTCTCAGCCTCAGACACAAGTGACAGATACGGAGAGCGCGCATGCAGACCCCGATTCAGATCCATTTTCGCAACATGGATCCATCGCCCGCAGTGGAATCCCATATCCGCAAATGGACCGATGCGCTGGAACGCTTTTTTCCGCACATCATTGCCTGCAACGTCACGGTTATTTCGGACGCGCGGCGGCACCGCCAAGGAAAGCTGTACCATTTGAAAATCCTTTTGACGGTGCCGGGCGGCGAGATCGTCGTCAGCCGGGACTCGCCGCAGCATCATGCGCATGAGGAAGTGCTCGTGGCAGTCCACGACGCCTTCGATTCGGCGGTGCGGCAGCTCGAAGATCATGCCCGGCGACTGCGCGCCGACGTCAAGACCCACGAAATCCCGAGCCACGGGCGCATCGCGCGCGTCTTTCCCGACTACGGCTTCATTCAATCAAGCGGCGGCGACGAAATCTATATGCACCGCAATGCCGTGGTCGGCACCGATTTCGACAAGCTCGCGGCGGGCGACGAGGTCCGTTACGTGCTGCACGAAGGCGAAGGAGAAAAGGGCCCGCAGGCAAGCACCGTCATCCTCGTCGGCAAGCACCATCTGAGCCCAACCGCATCCTAGGCGAGGAATTATCGAAGGCGTGCCGCTTCACGCGCCTTCCCAGCGGCGCGCGGTGTCGCAGAACTGCATTCTCGACGGCAACGCCGCGGGCGCGCCCGTCCTTGATGCAGATCAATGACAAATGCGTCATCCGCCGCTAGCCTTTCTTCGCCGTCCGCGCCAAATCCGCGCTAGGCGCGAATAGCACGGGCGAAAAGCAAAACTTTTCGATCAACCTCTCTTGCAAGAGGAGAAAGTCATGGCTGAAGTTTCCGTCGACGTGAAAAAGGCAATGCCTTCCAGGACCGCAGTT
>Ga0209415_10000507_pt1 | contig 72365 bp, 56 predicted proteins | sample PeaSoiSIISIP2007_FD_187696 | JGI IMG/M metagenome (GOLD analysis project Ga0209415, IMG submission 187696) | Peat soil microbial communities from Weissenstadt, Germany - SII-SIP-2007 (SPAdes) (version 2) | ecosystem: Environmental > Terrestrial > Soil > Wetlands > Peat | place: Germany...
CCCATGGAAATGACCGGCAGTGGCACAATCGCGGACGGCAAGCACCTGCGCTTCCGGGGGAGTGCGGGCGTGCAACCGGGAACGGACGAAGCGGTAGCAACGCAACTTTCGGGACTGATCTCCCTGCTGGGCCGGCGCGAAGGCGATCGCGCCATCTTGAACTTCGGAACATGAAATGAGGATTGGGCTTGCCTTCCCTTCTTGCTCGGGAGCCGTGATCCTCGCTGGCGTCCTCGCGCTGTCCGCGCCCGGAACGCGGGCTGCCGGGGCGCAGGCGGCCAATCCCGTGAAGGGCTCGGAGGAGGCGGTGACCCTGAACTTCGTCAACGCCGACGTCGAAGCGGTGGTGCGTGCCATCGGCCAGTACACCGGGCGCACGTTCGTCATCGATCCGCGCGTGAAAGGCACGATGACGCTCGTGACCGAGCGCCCGGTCACACGGCGCCAGGCGTACGAGGAGCTGCAATCGGCGCTGCGCCTGCAAGGCTTCACCTTGGTCGAGTCGCCCGATGCCGGCGGCGTGGCGCGCGTGCTGCTGGAGGCCGACGCCAAGCTGCAGGGTGGTCAGGTACTTGCGCCCGCGACCGCTACCCCGCGCGGCGACCAAGTCATTACGCAGGTCTTCCGCCTGCAATACGAGTCGGCAAGCAATCTGGTCCCCGTGCTGCGACCGCTGATCGCGCCCAACAACACGATCGCCGCGTACGCGGCCAACAACACGCTGGTCATCACCGATTACGCCGAAAACCTGCGGCGGCTGGCGCGCATCATCGAGGCCATCGACTCGCCGGCCACGGCCGAGGTGCTGGTCGTGCCCATGAAATACGCTCAGGCCATCGACATCGCGAACATCGTCAACCGGGTGCTCGACGAGGGGGCGCGATCGAGCGGGCAGGGGGTCGATTCCGGGCAGCGCATCCTGGTACAGGCCGAGCCGCGCAGCAACAGCCTGATCCTGCGTGCCGCCAGCCGGGCCCGCATGGAACAGGCCAAGTCGCTGATCGAGCATTTCGACCAGCCCAGCGCGACCCCGGGGAACATCAACGTCATCTACCTGCGCAACGCACAGGCCAACCGCCTGGCGCCGCTGCTGCGAGCGGTGCTCGCCTCCGATCCCTCGTTCATCGCCCAAGCCGGCGGAACCACGGGCCTGGCACCGGGCGCAACCGGCATGACCGGGGCGGGCCTCGCCGCGCTCAGTGGCGCTACGAGTGCCGGCGGCTCGTCGGGTCTGGGCTCGGGTCTGAGCTCGGGACCGGGCGCAAGCGGGACAGCGAATGCGGGTGGCTCGCCGACCTCGGCGACATCGGCCGGCTACGCGGCATCGGGGGGCGGGGCCGACCGCGGCGGCCTGGCCGGCATGATCCAGGCCGACCCGGCGACCAATTCCCTCATCATTTCCGCGCCCGAGCCGTTGTACCGCAACATCCGGGCCATCGTCGACAAGCTCGACGTGCGCCCCGCGCAGGTGCTGATCGAATCGCTGGTCGTGGCGCTCAGCGGGGACAATGCTTCCGAGTTCGGCATCCAGTGGCAGTCCCTGACGGGCCTGAACAGCAGCAGCACGTCAACGGTCGGCGGCACCAACTTCGGCAACTCCAGCCAGAACATCATCAGCGGCGCCACCAACCTGACCGCGCTGGGCCAAGGACTCAACATCGGCGTCATCAAGGGCACGGTCACGATCCCCGGGGTCGGCACGGTCACCAACATCGCCATGCTCGCGCGCGCCCTCGAGACCACCGCCAACGCCACCATCTTGTCCCGGCCGAACATCCAGACCCTGGACAACGAAGAGGGCAAGTTTCTCGTGGGTCAGAACGTGCCCTTCGTGAGCGGTTCGTACGCCGCGACGGGAGCGACGACCACCTCGACGACCGGTAGCACGGTCACGCCCTTTCAGACCTACGAGCGCCACGATGTCGGACTGCAATTGCGCGTCAAGCCGCAGATCTCGGAAGGCGGCTCGGTGCGCCTTGCGATCTACATCGAGGATTCCTCGGTTTCCTCGGGCACCAGCGGGACGGACCTGGTGCTCAACAAGCGCAGTTTCGAGACCAGCGTCATCGTCGAGGACGGCAATTTCGTCGTCATCAGCGGCATGATCCAGGACCAGGTCAACGAAAACCAGTACCGGGTTCCGCTGTTGAGCAGCATTCCGGTGCTCGGCTACCTGTTCCGCTACGACACGCGCGAGCGCATCAAGACGCAAACCATGGTATTCCTGCGCCCGATCGTGATCCGCAACGAGGAGGCGTCCCGAACGGTGATGCTCGATCGCTACGACTACATTCGCAACGAAGTGGCAAACTTGGCGCCGCCGCATCACCCGGTCCTGCCGGACATGGCTACTACGGCCCTGATACCGGCTTTGCCCCCCAGGGAGGTAACGGCACCCGCGAAGGCCGGCAAGAGCGATTCGCAGGGCAAGCGCGACGAGCAACTCATCGAAGTCGCCACCGTCGACTCCATGGCGCACGCGCGCCAGCTGCAGCGCCGACTCAAGGATGCCGGGCTCGACGCCTACTGGGAGTCGATCGATACCCCGGCCGGCCAGAGCATACGGGTACGAGTTACCGTCGACCGCGCGCAGCGCACGGTCGAGCAAACGCTGGCGCAGCTGCGCGGGCTCGGATTTGCGCCCTCGCTGGTGAGCACCGGCCAGGCAACGACGCCATGACAACCGCCCAACAGTACGTCCCGTACGCCTTTGCGCGCGACAACTCGATCTTGCTCAAGCCGCACGGCGACCGGGAGGCCGAGGTGTGGATTACCGAAGCGACTGGTCTGGACGCGCTCAACGAAGTGATGCGGGCGTTCCCCGGACGCGTGCGGCCCAGCATCGTCGATGCCCAAGTCCTGGCCGAAGCCATCGCCCAGACCTATTCGCGCCCCGAGGATTCGGCGCAACAGATCGTCGGTGACATCGAAGGCGAGATGGACATCACGCGCATGATGCAGGACGTTCCGGATATCGAGGATCTGCTCGAAACCGAGGACGATGCGCCGATCATCCGCATGATCAACGCGCTGCTCACGCACGCGGCGCGCGATGGCGCCTCCGACATTCACTTCGAGGCATTCGAGCAGTACTCGCTGGTTCGCTTCCGGGTCGATGGCACCCTGCGCGACGTGGTACGCCCCAAGCGCGCGCTGCACGCGGCCCTGGTTTCCCGCATCAAGATCATGGCCGCTATGGATATCGCCGAAAAGCGCCTGCCGCAGGACGGACGCATCACGCTGCGGGTCGGCGGCCGCGCCATCGACGTGCGTGTTTCGACGCTGCCAACCGGGCACGGCGAACGCGTGGTGTTGCGCCTGCTGGAGAAGGACCTGTCGCGGATCGACCTCACGAACCTGGGCATGTCCGACCGCACGCAGGCAAACTTCGATGAACTCTTTCACCAGCCGCACGGGATCTTGCTCGTCACCGGGCCCACGGGTTCGGGCAAGTCCACGACGCTCTACGCGGCGATCCGGCGCCTCGATCACACCACCTCGAACATCATGACGGTGGAGGATCCGATCGAGTACGACTTGCAGGGGGTCGGCCAGACCCAGGTCAACCCGAAGATCGAGATGAGCTTCGCCCGGGCGCTGCGCTCGATTCTGCGGCAGGATCCCGACGTGATCATGATCGGCGAGATTCGGGATTTGGAGACCGCCCAGATCGCCGTCCAGGCTTCGCTGACCGGGCACCTGGTGCTGGCCACGCTGCACACCAACGACGCGGCAACGGCGGTCACGCGCCTCATCGACATGGGGATCGAGCCGTTCCTGCTGTCGTCCTCCCTGCTTGGCGTCCTGGCGCAGCGCCTAGTCCGCAAGCTGTGTCCGCGCTGCAAAAAGCCCGATGCCAGCGGGCGCGGCTTCCGCCCCGTGGGCTGCGATGCCTGCAGCCACACCGGCTACGCCGGCCGCACGGGCATCTACGAGCTGCTGCGCGTCGACGACACGATTCGCGAGCTGATCCACGCGGCCGCCAACGACCAGCAGATCCGACGCACCGCCGAGACCGCCGGCATGCTGCCGCTGCGTGCCGACGCCATGCGTTGGTACTCCGCCGGCATTACTTCGCAGGAGGAGATCCTGCGAGTGACCCGCGACTGACCCTTGCCGAACGCACCGCCTCGGCAAGCGCCGCCGCCCACATGACCGCATTCCGATATTCCGCGGCCGACAGCCTCGGCAGGGACGAGGTCGGCGTGCTCGAAGCCGACAGCGCGCGCCAGGCGCGGCAGATGCTGCGCAACCAGGGCCTGGTCCCGCTTGCGGTCGAGCCGGTCGAATCCGAGGCGATGCGCCACGGGCCCGGCGCGCTGCGTGGGCGTCGCCTGTCGCAGACGGAGCTGGCAGTGCTCACGCGCCAGTTCGCCAGCCTGATGGCGGCGGCGCTGCCAATCGCCGATGCCCTCACCGTGCTGGTGGAACAAAGCGAGCAGCAGGCGGTGCGCGAGATGATGGCCTCGATTCGCACGGAGGTGCGCGGCGGCATGTCGCTGTCGGCCGCGCTGTCGCGCCACCCGCGCCAGTTTCCGGCCATATACCGGGCCCTGATCGCGGCCGGAGAGGAGTCGGGAAAGCTCGGCTCGGTGCTCGGAAGTCTGGCCGATTTCATCGAGGAGCGCGCCCGGCTGCAGCAAAAGATCGCGCTGGCCTTCGTCTACCCCGCCATCCTGACGGTGGTCGCGCTACTGGTCGTGGTGTTCCTGCTCGCCTACGTGATTCCGCAGGTCGTACAGGTCTTCGCGCAGACCAAGCAGGCGCTGCCGCTGCTCACGCGGGCCATGATCGCGCTGTCGGCGTTCCTGCGCAGCTATGGCTGGTTGCTGATCGTCGTCGGCGGCGGCGCCGCGTTCGCGATCTCGCGCGCCTTGCGCATCGAAGCCGTGCGCATGCAGTGGCACCGGCGAATCCTGCGTCTGCCGGTGATCAGCACGCTCTCGCGCGCGATCAACACGGCGCGCTTTGCGAGCACGCTGTCGATTCTGGTCGGCTCCGGGGTGCCGATGCTGCGTGCGCTCCAGGCGGCCGGCGAAACGGTCACCAACCTGGCGCTGCGCGCGCGCGTGGCCGACGCCGCCCAGCGGGTGCGCGAGGGCGCTTCGCTGGCACGGGCCTTGCGCGCGGAGGACGACGATCGCGCGGCCCCGGGACGCTTGCGGCTGTTTCCCCCGGTGCTGATTCACCTGATCAGCTCCGGCGAGGCCACCGGCAAATTGCCAGAGATGCTGGCGCGTGCGGCCGACATGCATGCGCGCGAAGCGGAGCGGCGCGCGATGCTGCTCACGTCCATGCTCGAGCCGGCGTTGATCCTCAGCATGGGCCTGATCGTCATGTTGATCGTGCTCGCGGTGCTCATGCCGATCATCGAGATCAACCAGCTCGCCCGCTAGGCGCCTGCCGGTGGGACCGGGCGCAGCGGTCGGTTTGCGGTGCAGTGCGGCACGCCGGGCGGAGTATCCTGAGCGGCGCGCGGCAATTGCGGATTGCACCCGCCCATAAGGCGGCCGCCCCGCGGGAAAGGCAATTTGCGCCCGGGCCGATCCGCCGCAGGGCGCTCTTCCAAAAACACGATTTTTGGTGCAGGGTACGGTGATGAATGCTCCTTTACCCGATGCGCTCCGCCAGGCGCTGGCGAGCGTCTCTCTGGAAGACAAGTGGACGGTCGACCGCGGCCGCGTGTACCTCAGCGGTACGCAAGCCCTGGTCCGTTTGCTGATGCTGCAGCGCCAGCGCGACCAGCTGGCCGGCCGCAACACCGCAGGCTTTCTCACCGGCTACCGCGGCTCGCCGCTCGGGGCGGTCGATCTGACGGCGTGGAAGGCCAAGCCACATCTCGAGCGCAACCACATCCGCTTCCAGCCCGGGGTCAACGAGGACCTGGCGGCGACTTCGCTGTGGGGCACGCAGCAGGTGAACATGTTCGCCGGAGCGCGCTACGACGGGGTGTTCGGCATGTGGTACGGCAAGGGCCCCGGTGCCGACCGCTGCGGCGACGTGTTCAAGCACGCCAATGCCGCCGGCACGAGCCCGCGGGGAGGCGTGATCGTGGCCTGCGGCGACGATCACGGCGCCAAGAGCTCGACGCTGCCCCACCAGTCCGACCACCTCCTCAAGGCCTGCATGATCCCGGTGCTCTTCCCGACCTCGGTGCAGGAATACCTCGATCTGGGCGTGCACGCGTACGCGATGAGCCGGTATGCGGGAGTGTGGGTCGGCTTCAAGTGCGTCACCGAAATTGTCGAGACGGCATCGACCGTCTTCGTCGATCCGGAGCGCGTCGAGGTGCGCCTGCCCGAGGATTTCGCCATGCCCGCCGGCGGCCTGAACATCCGCTGGCCCGACACGCCGCTCCAGATGGAAGCGCGCCTGCTCGATTACAAGCTCTACGCGGCGCTGGCGTACTGCCGCAGCAACCGGCTCAACGCCACCGTGATCGACTCGCCGCATGCCCGTTTTGGCATCGTCGCCAGCGGCAAGGCGTACCTCGACACGCGTCAGGCACTCATCGATCTGGGTTTGGACGAGACCGCCTGCCAGCAGGTCGGCATCCGTCTGTTCAAGTGCGCGATGGTGTGGCCGCTGGAGGCTCGCTCGATCGGCGAGTTCGCGGAGGGCCTGACGGAAATCCTGGTGATCGAGGAGAAGCGGCAGATCATCGAGTACCAGCTCAAGGAGGAGCTGTTCCAGTGGCTGGCAAGCGGCAAGAAGGTGCCGCGCGTCATCGGCAAGTTCGACGAGAAGGATGGCGGCGAATGGGCGGTGCCGCAGGGAAACTGGATCCTGCCGGCGCACTACGAACTATCCCCGGCGATCGTCGCCAAGGCGATCGCCGCCCGCATCCGCAAACTCGAGTTGCCGGCACCGGTGCGCGCGCGCATCGATGCGCGCATCGCCGTCATCGAGGCCAAGGAGCGCGAACTGGCGGTCCCGCGGGTGGTCGCCGAGCGGACCCCGCACTTTTGCTCGGGCTGCCCGCACAACACCTCGACCCGCGTGCCGGAGGGCTCGCGCGCCGTCGCCGGCATCGGCTGCCACTACATGGCCACCTGGATGGACCGGAGCACCTCGACCTTCGCCCAGATGGGCGGCGAGGGCGTGCCCTGGATCGGTCAAGCACCCTTTACCAGCGAGCGGCACATTTTCGCCAACCTGGGCGACGGTACCTATTTCCACTCCGGGTCCCTGGCGATACGCGCGGCGGTTGCCGCCAAGGTCGCGATCACCTACAAAATTCTGTTCAACGATGCGGTCGCGATGACCGGCGGACAACCGGTCGACGGCATCCTCACGGTGCCGCAGATCACCCGTCAATTGGCGGCCGAGGGCGTGCAGCGGATCGTCGTCGTCACGCCCGATGCCGACAAGTATCCGCGCGGCGACGCGTTCGCCCCAGGCGTGCGGATCGCGCCGCGCGAGAACCTCGATGCCGTGCAGCGCGAGCTGCGCGAATACGACGGCGTGTCGGCGCTGATCTTCGATCAGACCTGCGCCGCGGAACTGCGCCGCCGGCGCAAGCGCGGGACGATCCCCGACCCGCCGCGGCACGTCGTGATCAACGAACTGATCTGCGAGGGTTGCGGCGACTGCAGCGTGGCCTCCAACTGCCTGTCGGTCGAGCCAGTGCAGACCGAGTTCGGCCGCAAGCGGCGCATCAACCAGTCGAGCTGCAACAAGGATTTCTCCTGCCTGAACGGCTTTTGCCCGAGCTTCGTGACGGTCGAGGGCGGCCGGCCGCGCCGCGCGCCGGTGAGCGCCGCCAGACCGCTGCAGCTGCCGTGGCCGACGCCCGCCGAGCTGCGCGAGGGCCGCACCTACGGCATCATCGTCGCCGGCATTGGCGGCACCGGGGTGGTGACCATCGGCCAGCTCTTGGGAATGGCGGCGCATATCGAGGGCCGCGGCGTCTCCGTCCTGGACATGGCCGGACTGGCGCAAAAGGGCGGGGCGGTGCATTCGCACATCCAGATCGCCGCCGTGCCCGAACAGCTCTTTGCCACCCGTATCGCCATGGGGGAGGCCGACCTGCTGCTGGGCTGCGACCTCATCGTGAGCACGGGCGCCGAGGTTCTCGCCAAGTTCCAGCGCGGCCGCACGCGCGCGCTGCTCAGCAGCTCCGAATCGCCCACCGCCGAATTCGTGCGCAACCGCGAATGGCAGTTTCCGTCGACCAGCCTTACCCGACAGGTCCGCGCGGCGCTTGGCGAGGATGGCCCCTGCGCGGTGCTCGACGCCCAGTCGCTGGCCACGGAACTGCTCGGCGATGCACTCTTTTCCAATCCCCTGCTGTTGGGTGCGGCCTGGCAGCAGGGCTGGATACCGCTGCGCTATGAGAGCCTGCTGCGCGCCATCGAACTCAACGGCGCCGCGGTCGAGGCGAACAAGCGTGCCTTCGAGTGGGGGCGAGCGGCAGCCCACGACCTGGCGGCAGTGCGGCGCGCCGCGGCGGCCGCGCGCGAGGGCGCGCCCCCGGCCGCATCCCCGGCAACGAGCCTCGAGGACATCGTCAGGCTGCGCGCGGACTTCCTGGTCGGCTACCAGGACCAGCGCCTGGCCGAGCGCTTCCGGCGCCTGGTCGAGCGCGTGGCCCTTGCCGAGCGCGGCTGCGCCGCGGGCAGTACCATCCTTGCCGAAGCGGTTGCGCGCAACTACTTCAAGCTGCTGGCGGTGAAAGACGAATACGAGGTTGCGCGCTTGCACCGCGACCCACAGTTTCGCGCCCGCATCGCCGCAGCCTACGAGGGCAGCTACCGGTTGAATTACCACCTGGCGCCGCCGCTGGTGGCGCGGCGGGATCCGCGCACGGGTCAGGCGCGCAAGATGCGCTTTGGCCCCTGGCTGGGGGGCGTGTTCGCGATCCTCGCGGGCTTGCGGTTCCTGCGTGGCCGTATTCTCGATCCTTTTGCCCACACACCGGAGCGCCGCGTCGAGCGCGAGCTGCTGCGGGAGTACGAGCAGATGGTCGAGCAACTCTTGCCGCGGCTCACCCTGGACAAGCTGGCGCTTGCCGTCCGGATGGCGAGCTTTCCCGAGGAGATCCGCGGCTTCGGGCACGTGAAACTGCAAAGCGTAGCGCGGGTGCGGCCAAACCTCGCGCAATGGCGTACGCAGTGGGCCGCAGCGCCGGCGGCGAGCGGGCCGGCCGCGGCCCAGGGCTAGGGGACGTTCGTCCCTTGCCGCCTTACCGACCGGCCGCGGTGCCCGGGCCAGCGGGCTCGCGCCGGCGCAGCTCGATCCAGGCCTCGAGCCGATAGTTAACCGGCAACGTTGCGGAGCCCGCCTCCGCGGTGAAATCGCTCCACGCCGGCAGGACCATGCTGTCGGCACGGATTCGGGCGTCGTCGGCGCCTATCGTGCGCTTCTCGACCTGCGGCGCGATGCGGGTGAGCGTTCCGTGTCCGACCACGGTCCGGGTCCCGGGCAGGGCAAACTGCACCGGCTGGCCGATTTCGATGTCCGGCGCCAAGAGTTCCTCGACCTCGAGGCGCACTTCGATGCGCGTGGGGTCGACGATGCGAAACAGGGTCGGCGAGGTGATGTTGCTGCCGATGATGTCGCCGGGATTGACGTTTCGAGCCATGACTACGCCGGAGATCGGCGCGAGAATCTGGGTCCGCGACAGCACCACCTTGCCCTGGTCGAGCGCCGCGCCGGCCGAGCTAACCTCCTCCGTGGCCGCCTGCACCTCGGCGCTGCGCCCGCCGGCGGCGCCGGCCTGGGCGCGCATCGCCGACTCCCGGGCGCGTGCCTCGGCCGCCGCGAGGTTGTGATCGGCCTCGATGACGGACTGCTCCGAGACGAAACCCCGTGCCAGCAGCTCGTGCTGGCGCTGCGAGCGATCGCGCGCCAACTCGGCCTCGTGGTGTGCGGCCTCGGCGGCCGCCGTCAAGGCCGCCTGCTCTTCTGGGCGTAGACCTTCGCGCGTCAGACTTAAGCGTTGGGTGGCACTGCGCACGTCCGCGCGCCGCTGCCGGACCGTCGCAGAGGGCAGGTCGCTTTCGATTTCCGCCAGCAACTGCCGCGCGACCACCCGATCCCCCGGATGGACCAGCACGCGCAGCACCTTGCCCTCGGCCAGCGGCCGCACCTCGATTACGCCGTCGATCGGCACGATTTGCGCCTGGGCAACGACCCGGGCCGCACGCGCCTGCGCCGAGGGGCTGTCCGTGACGGGCACCGGTGTGCGCCACGCCAACGCCAGGACCGCCGCGATGACCGCACCCACGCCCAAGGCGCCAAACACGGCCAGCCGTCGACGACTCATAGGGCACCGGCCTGGGTCCGCGCGGCCGCGCTGCGCACCGCCTCATCGCGCACGATCTGGCCGTCCTCGATCTCGATAACGCGATCGGCAAACTGCATCAGCCGCACATCGTGGGTGACCAGCAGCACGCCGCGGCCTTCGTTCACCTGGTTCTTGAGCAATTCGACAACCTCCAACCCGGTTTGGCGATCGAGCGCCGCCGTCGGCTCATCGCCGAAGATCAAGCTCGGATCGCCGGCCAAGGCCCGCGCGATTGCCACGCGCTGGCGCTCGCCGCCAGATAGCTCGCCCGGCCGATGCTCGAGCCGGTCGGCCAGACCCACCCGGACTAGCGAGCTACGGGCCACGGATCGCGCCTGGTCCAATGCCATACCCTTGAGGGCGAGCACCTCGGCGACATTATCGAGCGCGCTCAGCGCCGGGAACAGGTTGTAGGTCTGGAAAACAAAGCCGACATTGCGCCGCCGCACTTCCCCGGCCGTGCGGTCGGGCAAGCGCGAGATCGGCACCCCGCAGAGGTCGACCTCGCCGGTCGTCGGCCGCAGCAGACCCGAGAGCACGCATAGCAGCGTCGTCTTGCCAGAACCCGACGGACCCATCAGCAAGGCGAGCTCGCCCGTGCGCACCTCGAGCCAGACATTCTTCAAGACGGTCGCTTCGATGGTGCCGGAACGAAACGTCTTGCCGACGCCGCGGGCCTGGGCCAGCACGACCGGCTCCCGCGGTTGGGCTGACGGCCCTTGCATGGTCAGCGCAGCACCTTGGCGGCCTCGACCCGAAATACGGCCGAGAGGCTCGTAATGCTGGCCAAGATGCACATGAAAAGCGTCGCGACGACGCTCAGTCCCACGGTGCCCGTCGATACGACCACGGTCAGTCCCACGCGGTACAGCTGGTGGCGCAGGACGAGCGCCAGCGAGAACCCGGACACGACGCCGACCGCGCCCAGGAACGCGACCTGCCAGAGCACGAAACCAGCCAGTTCCATGGGCCGCGCGCCGAGAGCCTTGAGCGTGGCAAGTTCGAGCAGGTGTTCCTTGGCCATCGAATACAGCGTCTGGCCGACGATCACCCCGCCAACGAATAGCCCGAGAATGGCGGTAAAGGCCAGTGCCGACCCGGCTCCAGATCCGCCGACCCAGTAGTCCTGTGTGGCGCGGCTCCAGGTCGCCGAATCCAACAGCTGGATGTCCGGATAGCGCTTCATCCACCGCACCAGGTCCGGAGCGCACTGTCGATCCACGAGGTCGACGACGTAATACATCACCTCGTTTTCGGACAAGCCAAGCAGGCGCCGGCCGTTGGTCATCGACGTGAAGATGTAGGGATTCAAGGTGAACGAGCGAATCCCGTCCGTGACGGCACCCACCGTCACCTTCAGGCTATTGATCTCGAAGTTCCGGCCGAGCGCCTGCGCCGGCAGCTCCAACTTCTCCAGATCGGTGCGATCGACGCTGACGCGAAGCGGCTGGTCCAGGTCCGCCACGTCGCCAACGATATCGCCCCATGGCACCCGCCGGCCGGGGCGCGGTTCGACGGCCACCACGATCGCGGTCGAACGGGTCCCGCTGGGGCGCTGGACCCACGAAAAACCGTAGAGCAGACCGCGCACGTCGGCCACGCATGGATGCGATAACAGCAGGCTGCGTGGACCGGCCGAGACGATCTGCGAGTAGTCGATCACGTTCAAGCCGCGCGGCATCACCCATATATCGCCGCCGACGTGATCAATGACCGTGGAGGAACTGCGCACGAAGCCTTCGTAGAGGCCGATCTGCACGAATCCCAGAGTCGAGGCAAGCGCTACCCCGAGCAGCGAGGCGATCAGCTTTCCGCGGTCAAACAGGATCGAGCGGATCGCGATCCGGCGCATGGGGACTCACCACCATCTTGATTTGAGGATCGCGAGGATGATAACAATGCCCCCGCCGGCTGCCGCTTCCCTGGGCTCATGCTCCCGCGCCGCGGGCGCGCGCCGCGCCGCGAACCAGATCCGCGGCCTTTTCCGCGATCATGATCACCGGCGCATTGGTGTTGCCCCCGACCAGCGTCGGCATCACCGAAGCGTCGACGACGCGCAAGCCGCCGACCCCGCGTACGCAGAGCCGGTCGTCGACCACCGCCATGGCATCGGATCCCATGCGACAGGTGCCGGCGGGGTGGTAGATCGTGTCGGAACGTTGACGCAGCGTGGCTTCGATCTGGGAATCGGTCTCCAGGCCCCCGTGGCGCAGTGGCGCGCCACGAAAGGGCGCCAGCGCCGGCATCTCCAGGATTCGGCGCGTCAGGCGGAAGCCGCGGATCATCGTCGCCAGGTCGGAGGGATCGGCGTAGTAACGCGGGTCGATACGTGGCGCGGCCCGTGGATCGGCGCTGGCAAGCGTGACTTCCCCGCGGCTTGCCGGGCGCAACAGGCACACGTGGCAGCTGAATCCGAGCCCGAGCGTGAGCTTGCGCGCGTGGTCCTCGAGCAAGGAGATGACAAAATGCAGCTGCAGATCAGGAATCGCCTGCGACGCATCGCTCTTAACGAATCCGCCGGCCTCGGCAAAGTTCGTCGTGAACATCCCCCGGCGCTGGTTGCGATACTGGCGGATGCGGGCAATGGCGAGCGTTACCGCCGAGGCGGCAACACCGAAAAGATCGGCACAGTCCGAGCGATACGACATCACGTAATCGATGTGATCTTGGAGGTTTTGGCCGACGCCGGCAAGATCGCAGACCGGCGCAATTCCATGCCCCGCCAAGGCGCGGGCCGGGCCGATACCCGAGAGCATCAGCAGCTGGGGCGACTGCAAGGCGCCGCCACTGAGCAAGACCTCGCCACTTGCGCGCAGCGTCCTCGTGACGCCACCCTGGATGATCTGCACACCGGTCGCGCGCCGACCGTCGAGCAGCAGCCGCGTAGCCAGCGCGTCGGAGACGACCGCCAGGTTCGGTCGCGACCGGGCCGGGCCCAGGTAGGCGCGCGCCGTGGAACAGCGTTCGCCGCCGACCTGCGTGACCTGATAGCGGCCCACCCCCTCCTGCTCGGCGCCGTTGAAGTCCGCATTTTCTGCAATTCCCGCCTGCCGTGCCGCGGCGATGAAATGGTCGGGAAACGGGTTGTCCGTGCGCAGCTCGGCGACGTTGAGCGGCCCGCCCCGGCCGTGAAAGTCGTTGGCGAAGGTCTCGTTGTTCTCCGATCGCTTGAAGTACGGCAGTACGTCCTCGTAGCCCCATCCTGCGTTACCCAGCGCCAACCAGTGGTCATAGTCGTGGCGGTGTCCGCGCATGTACACCATGGCGTTTATGGCACTCGAACCTCCGAGCACCTTGCCGCGCGGTTGGTAGCCGCACCGGCCGTTGAGCCCGGCCTGCGGAACGGTCTGGAACGCCCAGTTATGGAGCCGCGTGGGCACCATCACCGCAACGCCGGCCGGACAGCGCACCGCCAGACCGCCGTCGCTCTTGCCCGCTTCGACCAGGCACACGCGTACGGTCGGATCTTCGGACAAGCGGCTCGCCAAAACGCAGCCGGCCGATCCGCCGCCAACAACGATGTATGTGAAGTCGGTCATGCCTCTTCCACAACGAACGCGCGGCCAGACCGGTCTCTCTTGCCGTGGCAAGCGCACCAGCATGCCGGGGGCACACTGTACCCCAACGAGACGATCGTGGCGGCGATCGCGGTGCCGAATGCGGCTGCCGCCATTTGATTTGTCGCATGACCGACGTCAAATCTGTGCGCCGATGCCAGCACCGCAGGGCACGGCGCCCGCCTAGCTGAGGTATATATATACGCGGGCGGCCAGACATCGAGAGGGACACTGCGCGTGGCCGATTTCATCAAGAGAACCGGATTGGAAATTGGACCGAAACTGGCGTCGCTGCGCGGACGGCTCGTGATGGTCGGGTTTGGCAGCATCGGGCAGGGGGTGCTGCCCTTGCTCCTGCGCCATATCACCATCGATCCGCGCCGGATCACGATCTTCACCGCGGACGAGTGGGGGCGCCAATTCGCGCAGCAGTCCGGCGTGGCGGATTTTCGGCGGCAGCCGCTCACTGCGGCCAACTACCGCGGGCTCCTTGGTCCCTTGCTCTGCGCCGGAGACTTTCTGCTCAATCTTTCGGTCGATGTGTCGTCGGTTGCGCTGATCGAGCTGTGTCTCGAGGTCGGGGCACGGTACCTCGATTCGTGCATCGAACCGTGGGCCGGCGGCTACGTCGATGCGAGCCGCGCGCCGGCGGAACGGACCAACTACTGGTTGCGCGAGCAAACCTTGGCGATCGATCGACGGTACCCGCGCAAGCGGTCGACGGCCGTAGTCACGCACGGCGTCAATCCGGGTCTGATATCGCACTTCACCAAGCGCGCATTGCTAAACATGGCGCTCGATTGCGGTGCCCAGGTGACGGTTCCGGCCACGCGCGAGCAATGGGCGCGGCTGGCGCGGGAGCTGCAGATCAAGGCCATCCACGTCGCCGAGCGTGACTCACAAGTCAGTGCGGCGCCAAAGCGTCCAGGCGAGTTCGTCAACACCTGGTCGGTCGAGGCATTCGCTAGCGAGGGCAGTCAACCCGCAGAGCTGGGCTGGGGCACCCACGAGCGAGCAGTACCGGCATGCGGGCAGGCACATGCCGATGGCTGTCGGGCCGCAATCTACCTGGAGCAACCGGGAGTCGCCGTCCGGGTGCGAAGCTGGACGCCGCTCGCCGGCCCCTACCACGGCTTCCTGATAACGCACGCGGAGTCGATCTCTATTGCCGATTTCCTGACGGTGTTCGACGGCCCCACGCCGATTTACCGGCCCACGGTCCACTACGCGTACCATCCCTGCGACGATGCGGTGCTGTCGATCGACGAATTCTGCGGCAACCACTACCGCCTGCAGGACGGCCGCCGCCTACTGCGCGACGACGTCACCGAGGGGATGGACGAGCTCGGGGTGTTGTTGTGCGGCAATCCACGCGGGGTCTACTGGTTCGGATCCCGGCTCGATATCGTCGCGGCGCGCGAGCTGGCGCCGTGCAACAACGCAACGACGCTGCAGACCGCAGCGGGCGTCCTGGCAGGGGTGATCTGGGCCATCGAGAACGACGAACGCGGCGTGGTCGAGCCGGAGGCCATGGATTTCGAGCGCGTGCTGCAGCTCGCTCTTCCGTACCTGGGCAACGTGGCCGGCGTCTGGGGCGATTGGACTCCGCTACAAGGGCGGCAACGGCTGTTCGCCGAGACGGTGGATCGCGATGATCCTTGGCAGTTCAGCAACGTGCTGGTCCACTGAGCCAGCGCGCTGCGCCCCCGCCGCAGCCGCGCGGTGCCCGGCGGTAAGAGCGTCTACTCCAGCACCGAGTCGATAATCGACTGTTTGCGGTCGACGATCCGGATCCGGATCGGCATCCACTGTAGGTCCGCCCCCAGCCAGATTTCCATGCTCTCTTCCACCGTTCCGACCATCCGGCGCGCCGACATGCGCACCGCCCGCATGGGTCCGCGGCCGGTGTCGATCGACTCTGCTTCGGCGACCGTGAATTTCCACGGGTCGACGTCGTGGGTACCGATGAGGTTCACCTCGTGCGTGCTGCCGGCGACGAATCGCTCCGGATAGCGCTGACGCTGGCGCGCCAGCTCGAATTGCAGACTCAGGCGGTCCTGCGCGCCCGGCGCCGGCGCGCGCGCCGGCGGGGCGCTGCCGAATTGCACGCGCTCATGCGCCCAGTCGATTTGCACGGCCTCGGCGCTGTGAAACGGGCGCTTTTCTTCATACCGATCCGGGACCAAGGCGCCGTCCGGGTCCAGTGTTCCGTACGACGACTGGTCGAACTCGGCCGTGTCCATGTGGAGATGCATTTCGTAGCGCCCGCCGTCGAGCCGCCAGCGCGTGGAGGTACGCGCGTGCAGGGTCATCGGCAGGCCCATCAACTGCATGGTGGCCGTCGTCTTGTATTCGAGATCGGTCGATGGCGGAAGAGCCGCGGGTACATCACCGGGTTGCGCGGAGCGCTCTGCCGGGGCGGCACCGGGGGCGCTGGCGCCGTCTCGCGCGCCAGCGGCCAGGCAGTGCAAAGGCGCCGTTGCCAGCAACGTTGCGAAAACTCCCCAAACGACCCTCAAGCGCCGGCGTGACATGACTTTCTCTCTCGTGCGGAAGGATGCGCCCGGATACTGGCAACGGTTGCGATAAGATAGTCTGGCATATCAAAGAGTGGGGCACAGGGAATTCATGTCAGACACCAATCAACCAACCGGAATGCCGTTGCCCGACGCGTTGGCGGGAAACTTCCAGGACGCGGTGCGTTGGTTCAACCAGCTCTGGGGCGCTGGCGCGGACGCATCGTCTGGTGCCCGCGGGGCGGGCGGCGCGATCCCGTCGATGATGCTGCCCACCTTGGACGTCAAGGAACTCGATAAGCGCATCGCCGATCTGCGCAGCGTGGAGCACTGGCTCAATCTGAACCTGAGCTTGCTGCGCACCACCATACAGGGTCTGGAAATGCAGCGCAGTACCTTGGCGGCATGGCAGACCTTCGGCGCAAACAGTGCCGGTACCGGATCGCCAACCGGCCCGGGCGCCACCGGCAACGTCGAGCGCCCCGCCGCCGGTGCGGCCGCCGAGACCGCGGCCTTCCAGCCGGCGCTATGGTGGGCGGCGCTGCAGCAGCAGTTCGCGCAAATGGCGGCCAGCGCCGCAGCGCAGGCCGCTCCCGCCGCCGGGGCGGCGCCATCGCCGCCCGAGGAAGGAGCACCCGCCGCCGGCGGAGCCGCTCCTGGGATGAGCAAGCCCGCTGGCAAGGCCAAGACGCCGGGCCCGGCCCGCGGATAGCATCCGCCGGTGCAAGCCCGGCGCTTAGCCGGGGCGGCGGTTCTTGCGCCAGCGCGCAAGCGCCGGGCCGACGTCGGTGAGCAGGCGCAGGCGGGCGACGCCGTCCAGCGGACGGCGCTCCAGAATGGAGCAATTGCCGCCGACCCAGATCTCGAAGCCCGGCGCCAACTGCGCGCGCAATTCCGCAATGCCGCCGATAACCTGGTTGGCATTCATCGAGTCGCTGAAAGACAAGGCGACGATGTCGACCTTCTGAATCCTGGCCGCACGCACGATGTCCGGGACGGGGGTCTGCACGCCGAGTGAGATGCAGCGACACCCCTCGAGGGCGAAGAACGCCTCGGCCATAAGCAGGCCCAGCCCGTGCGACTCGCGTGGAAAGGTCGTCAGCAGAACGAACGGCGGATCAACGCCCGGCCGTGGAATGCCGCTGATGGCGTTGCGAAGGATCAGCTGGATCGATTCGCTGTAGAGGTGTTCTTCGAAGACCTCTAGCTTGCCGCGGGCCCAGGCATCACCTACCCGAGCATTGAGCGGGGCTACGACCCCGGAAACAAAATGCGCCAGCCCCAGACGCAGCAAGGACTGCGATAGCTGTCGACGCAGTTCCTCGACCCGGTGCGCCCGGACCAGGTCCAGGAATGCCTCGATCTCGGCGCCGTCGTGCGCGGCGTCCGGGCGCCGCGGTAGCGGCGGGGCCGCCGCGTTGGCCAGCTGCAGTAGGTGTTCGGGCGAATGCGACAGAATCTTGCCCGGGCGATAGCCGTAGTCGAGCAGGCGCTTTGCCAGGCGCAACTTATCAATGTCGGCGGCGGTGTAGACGCGCTGCCCGGAACCATCGCGCAGCGGGGCAGGAAATCCGTACCGGCGCTCCCACACCCGCAGGGTGTCCTTCGACAAGCCGGTGTCGCGTTCCACCGCGGCAATGTTCACTTGGTGGCTATCGCGTGGGACCGAGGGCTTCATCGCCTCACCCGTGCACAACCCGTCCGGCGCGTGGCGCACGCCAGAGTCGGCCGCAGGTACTTGGCATCAAATTGCAAGGTGGGCACCTTCCAGAATTGTCGTAGACAAAAGGGAAATCGGCAAAATTTCCGACCTCTTTACCCGCGGGACGCGGGAAGGATCCAGATTGACCGCGTTGCGCCGAACCATTGCAGAGCCTTGGAGACCGCCAGCATCGGGGCTTGGCAGCAGCACCGCGCACGTGACGATCGGTTGCCTTTCTAGTGGAATGAGGATTATTTGTCCAGCACAGATGTCGTCGGGGCTGCCCGAAGACGTCCATGCCGTTTGCGCGACCGGCCCGCCTCGGGCAAACTGCACGGGCTTTTGTCTCCCCTTTTCCCACTAAAAAAGTCGGTTGAAATGCCGGTTCCGCTATTCTTTTCGCCCATACTGCTCATTTGCGGTTCGAGGCTCCGGCGCCATGAGCAGGGATGAGCCCATGAACGCACCAGAACAAGCATTGCTGCCCGATGTGCAGTCCGCCGCGGACCCGCGCAACATCGCCATCTCCCGGGTCGGCGTACGAGCGTTGCGCTACCCGGTGCAGATCGGCTCGGCGAGCGCTCCCGTGGCGACGGTCGCATCGATCGACATGTATGTTGCCTTGCCCGGCGAGCGCAAGGGAACGCACATGTCGCGCTTCGTCGAGGTCCTGCAGGAGCATCGCGAGCCGCTTTCGCCCGCGTCGCTGCCGCGGCTGCTGACACGTATGCTTGCTCACCTGGGAGCCCAGGAGGGATCCGTCGACATCCGCTTCCCCTATTTCATCACCAAGGCGGCTCCCGTCTCCGGCGCCCAGAGCCTGATGGATTACGAGGTTGTGCTTAGCGGGGCGATTCGCGCCGGCAAGGTACGGGTCGGCCAAAAGGTCGTGGTTCCGGTGACCAGCCTGTGTCCCTGCAGCAAAAAGGTGTCGGACTACGGCGCACACAACCAGCGCTGCCATATCACCATCGATCTTGAGCTAGCCGAGGCCATGAGCATCGAGTCGCAGGTGCGCATCGCCGAGGATGCCGCGTCCTGCGAGTTATGGGCCGTACTCAAGCGTCCGGACGAGAAGTACGTAACCGAGCGCGCATATGACAATCCGAAGTTCGTCGAGGACACCGTGCGGGACATCGCCCTGGTGCTGCATCAGGATCCGCGGGTACTTGCCTACCGCGTGGAATCCGAGAACTTCGAATCCATCCACAATCATTCCGCCTACGCATTGATTGAACGCGACAAGCGGCACGAACCGTAGCCCTCCGGCGCATGCTCCCTTGCTTGCCACGACCCGCGGGTACGCGGGTCGCGGCGCAGTCGAATGCGTTCACTTCGGTTCCATCGCAATCGTTGATCGCGACGGCAAGGTCATCGCCAGCGTCGGCGACCCCGGCGGTATCAATTTTTCCCGCTCGACCCTCAAACCCCTCCAGGCCCTGCCCTTCGTTGCCGACGGCGGCTTGGCCCGGTTTGGTTTCGGATCGCAGGAACTGGCACTGCTGTGCTCGAGCCACAGCGGGGAAGCGGTACACGTCAGCTTGGTGCAATCGATCCTGGACCGCGTCGGGGCGCGCGTCAGCGACCTGCAGTGCGGCTCCCATCCGCCCCGCTATTTCGCGGCCACGGGAACGAGCTGCTCCCCGACGGCTTCGATCAGCGCACTGCACCACAACTGCTCGGGCAAACACAGCGGCTTCCTGGCGTACTGCCGCCTGCACGGCCATCGCCTGGACGACTACCTCCATCCCGATTCGCCCCTGCAGGTGCGCGTCCGCAACACCGTACAGGGGTTCTGCCCGGGCGAACAGCTGGTCGCGGGCATCGACGGCTGCAGTGCGCCCAATTTCGCACTGCCGCTGCGCCGGATCGCGCAGGCCTACTGCCGCATCGCCTGCGAGGACGACCCCGAGCTGCGCGCGCTGTGCTTTGCCATGGTGCGCCACCCGGATCTGGTTTCGGGCACGGCGCGCACCGACCTTGCCCTCATGCACACGGGTGCGGGCGACTGGGTGAGCAAGATCGGCGCCGACGGCCTGCAGGCAATCGGTGTGCGATCCAAGGGCCTGGGCATCGCCGTTCGAATCGCGGGCGGCGACACGCCTGCCCTGCACGCGACCACCGTCGAGGTACTGCACCAGATCGGGCTGCTCGACGAGCCGCTGCGTACGCCCCTGGCAGCGCACTTTCGGCCGGCGCTGCGCAACGTGCGCGGGATCGAGACCGGTCGCTTCCTGCCTCTGTTCGCCTTACCGCGGCTGGCCGGACCATAAAGAGCAGGGGGCGCAGCCGCCAGGGCCGCCCCCTCGCGCTGCTTGCCCGCGCCGGCGCAAGCAGTCGCGTTGTCGATGGTGCGCATGCGCCCTACCGCGGTAACGGCCCGGCCGGTGCGTCGCAAGCACGCTGCGCGTTGCCAGGAATTGCCTGCCAAGCCCGTTCCGTGGTGCGGTGGCGCTCTTTGGTAGACTGCCGCGCTCCTCCCCCTTCGGAAACGCCCCCTTTTTCATGCTCGCCGAACAGCGGCAGGCAATCGCGGACCTGATCCGTGAGGCGCTTGCGACACTGTGCGCCGTACCGCCGCAAGTCGAGTTGCAACGGCCCAAGGTGCCCGCCCACGGCGACCTCTCTTGCACGGTGGCGTTGCAGCTTGCCAAGCAGTTGGGCCGACCGGCCCGGGCGCTTGCAACCGAGCTCGCCCAGGCCCTGCGCGCGAGTCCGCGCGCCGCCCGCTGGATCGAATCGATCGAAGTTGCCGGGCCGGGTTTCCTGAATTTGCGCCTCACCAACGAGCTCAAGCAGCAGGTTCTGGGCGAAGTCCTGCGGGCAGGCCACGCCTTTGGCAGCGGCAATGACGGCGGTCACCGGCCGGTGCTGATCGAGTTTGTCTCGGCCAATCCCACTGGGCCCTTGCATCTGGGACACGCGCGGCAGGCCGCCCTGGGCGATACCCTGGCAAATGTCCTGGCGGCACGCGGCTGGGATGTGCAGCGCGAGTTTTACTACAACGACGCGGGCGTCCAGATCGAGCAGTTGACCCGCTCCGTGCAGGCGCGGGCACAGCAGCTCCTTGGGCGCCAGATCGACGAGTCCCAGATTGGCTACCAGGGTGACTACATCGTCGACATCGCGCGCGAGTTTCTCGCCGGCGCGAGCGTCTGCGCCCGTGACGGCGCCCAGGTGTCGGCCAGCGGGGACCCGGACGACGCACTGGCGGTGCGACGCTTTGCCGTTGCCAGCCTGCGCCACCAGCAGGACCTGGACCTGGAAGCAATCGGCGTGCGCTTTGACCACTTCTATCTGGAATCCTCGCTGTATGAGGACGGCCGGGTCGAGGCCGCCGTGCAAGGACTTATCCAATCGGGGCTCACTTTTTCGTCCGAGGGCGCGCTGTGGCTCAGAACCACACAGGCCGGCGTTGGCGACGATGCCGCGACGCTAGCCGATGACAAGGACCGGGTCGTACGTAAGTCCGACGGCACGTATACCTATTTCGTGCCGGACGTCGCCTACCACCTGGCAAAATTCGAACGCGGATACACCCGCGCGATCAACGTGCAGGGCTCGGATCACCACGGGACGGTCGCACGGGTGCGCGCCGGTCTGCAGATCCTTGCGCGTACCCTGGAGCTGTCGATTCCGCCCGGATACCCGGAGTACCTGTTGCACAAGATGGTACGAGTGATGCGAGGGGGCGAGGAAGTTAAGATGTCCAAGCGCGCCGGCACGTACGTCGCCCTGCGCGACCTCGTCGACTGGGTCGGCCGCGACGCAACGCGCTTTTTCCTTGTCTCGCGCAAATCCGACTCGGAGTTTGCCTTCGACGTCGACCTGGCGCTGTCGCACTCGGAAGACAATCCGGTCTACTACGTCCAATATGCGCACGCGCGTATCTGCTCCGTGCTGGCGCAAGCTGCCGAGCACACCGACGCGCCGCTCGACGAATCGGCCGCCTTGCTGGTGGACCCGGCTCCCCTGGTGGCCACGCGCGAACTTGCCTTGCTGGCGCGCCTGGCCGAATATCCGGATACTTTGCGCGATGCCGCCGGCGAACTGGCGCCGCACCAGGTGGCCTTTTACCTGCGCGAGCTGGCCGCCGACTTGCATGCCTTCTACAACGCGGAGCGAATCTTGGTAGACGACCCGTCCTTGCGCGCTGCGCGCCTGGCCTTGCTGTTGGCAACACGCCAGGTGCTGCGCAACGGCTTGGCCCTGATCGGCGTGTCGGCACCCGACCGCATGTGACATGATGACAAGCGATCGACACCCCATCAGTTTGTTCGGCTTTCTTGCCGGGCTCGTCAGTGGCCTGGCCATCGCCGTGGCGATCGCGCTCTACTTGACCCATGCCCCCGTGCCGTTCATCAACAAGGTGCAGCAAGCTACCGAGAACGTAACGCCCGAATCGGTGGATCCCAACCGGCCCTTGTTTTCCCCGCAGATTCCTTCCGGGCCACCGGAGGCCGCCGCTGGCGGTTCCGCCCCGCCCCCGGCGGCCGCGGGCGGGAGCGGCGGCGCCAACCCGGGCAGCGCCCCGGTGGCGGCGAGCAACCCGGCTCCGGCCGCCCCGGCAGGGACCGGCGCCGCCAGCGGGCCGAGCGAGCCAGGCGCGCGGGTGATGCTGCAGGTTGGCGCCTTCCGCAGCGCCGACGACGCCGACGCGGTCCGCGCGCGGCTGGCACTCCTGGGTCTGGATGGCAAGGTCTTTGCGGTGCTGGCCGAGGGCACGACCCTGTACCGCGTGCGGCTGGGGCCCTACGGGCAACTCGACGATTTGAACGGAATCCGGCGCACGCTGTCCGAGAACGGGATGGAGCCCCAAATCGTCCACGTTCGCTGAGCCATCGCCATGCCTCTGCCCACGCAATCCCGCCAGTGACGTACCACTACTGATCAAACGAGGATTCTCATGTCCCCCTTTTTCCGTCGGCGCGAAATCCTGATCGCCCTCAGCGCAAGTCCGGCCTTGCTGGTTGTCCCCTCGGCCATGGCGCAGACCGGCGGCACGCCCAGGGAAGGGGCCGACTACACCGTCTTGACCAATCCGCAGCCCACCGACTCTGCCGGCAAGATCGAGGTGCTCGACTTCTTTTGGTATGGCTGTCCTCACTGCTACGCCTTCTTGCCGGAGTTGGAGGCGTGGCGCAAGAAGCAGGCCGCCGACGTGGCATACAAGCACGTTCCGGTGGCCTTTGACGCGGCGCGCGAGCCGCACACGAAGATCTTCTACGCCTTGCAGGTGCTCAATCGGGTAGACGACATGCACAGCAAGGTATTCGATGCCTTCCACCTGCGGCACATGCGCTTGCTCGATCGCGATGAGATTGCTGATTTCATGGCCAGCAACGGCATACCTCGCGACAAGTGGCTGGCGGCGTACGACTCCTTTACGGTCGCCGGCTTGACCTCCCGCGCGCGCATGATCACGCAGGCGTACACGATCGACGGCACCCCGACGCTCGCCTGCGACGGCCGGTTCCTCACGTCGCCATCGATCGTCCAGAGCCACACCAACGCCGGCGCGCTCGCGGTGCTGGATTACCTCATCGAGCGCGTTCGCCGCGAGCGTGCGCGCAAGAAGCCGTAGCGCGCAAACCGTCCCCGCCGCACCCCGGCGCGGGTCGTTGAGGGGAGTCTGTGAACGTATTCCTGACCGGCGCGTCGAGCGGGATTGGCGCGGCGCTGGCGCGCGAATTCTCCCGGCGCGGCGCCCACCTGGGACTGGTGGCGCGCCGCGCCGACGAGTTGCGGGCGCTGGCCCAAGAGCTGTCGGGTAACTGCCGGATCTATGCGCTGGACGTCACCGACCGGGAACGTCTGCTCGAGGCGGCACGCGATTTCGAGGCTCGCTGCGCAGGCACCGACATCGTCATCGCCAATGCCGGCATTTCCACCGGCGTGCAGACGCAGTACTACGAGGACCTGGAAGCCTTCGACCGGGTGCTCGCGACCAACCTCAACGCGGTGGCAACGTGCTTTCACCCCTTCATCGGTGCGATGCGCGCACGCGGAAACGGCACGCTGGTGGCCATTGCCAGCGTCGCCGGCGTGCGGGGCCTGCCGGGGTCCGAAGCGTATTGCGCCTCCAAGGCCGCGCTCATCAGTTATTGTGAAAGCCTGCGCGTGGGCCTGCGCGGCAGCGGCGTGCGGGTCGTAACCATCGCCCCGGGCTTCGTCCGCACTCCGCTCACTGCCGCCAATCCCTACCCGATGCCCTTCCTCATGGACGCCGGCCCTTTCGCCGGCCGGGCAGCCGACGCGATCCTGCGCGGCGCAAGCTTTGCCGTGATCCCGTGGCAGATGGCATGGGTCGCTAGGCTGCTGCGCGTGCTGCCCAACTGGCTGTTCGACCGACTGCTGGCGGGCCGCCCGCGCAAGCCGCGGGCCGCGCAGACGCCGCGCTAGGGCGGGACCGGTGGCCGGGCACGCGGGCACGCCGCTATCGCGCCGGCGGCTTGGCGCGGCCCTCGCGCAGTACGCCGGCGCGCTTGAGCTGGGCAATTTCCTCGGCCGAGAAACCGCTCTCGCGCAGGATCGCATCGCCATCGCGAGCAAAAACCGGCGGTGCACAGCGCATCTGCGCCGGGGTGCGGGAGAGCTTGATCGGCGTACCCACACCGCGGATGTCATCGGTCTGTACCACCATGGCGCGCACCTGCGCCTGCGGCGACGCGAGCGCCTCGTCGATCGGCAATACCACGCCCGCCGGTGCCCCCGCGCGCAGTAAGCGCTCCGCCAGCTCGTGGCCGTCGGCCTGCGCGAAGGCCTGGTTCAGCGCCGCGCGCAGCTCGTCGCGGTGCGCCAGGCGATCGGCGTTGCTGGAAAAACGCGCATCGGCGGCAAGCTGCGGCTGGCCGAGAAGCTCCACGAGGATGCGGAACTGGCGATCGTTGCCGATCGCGATAAAGATTTCGCCGTTGCGCGTGCTCCACTTGTCGTAGGGGGCGACGTTCGGGTGCGCATTGCCGAGCGGGACGGGTCGAATCCCGCTGAGCAGATAGTTGGCCGCCTGGGGGTGCAACAATGCGGTCGCGCAGTCATACAAGGTCATGTCGACGAACTGGCCGCGGCCGCTGCGGGTGCGCTCCTGCAAGGCCATCAGCACGGCAATCGCCGAATACATCCCGGTGGCCAGATCGACCATGGGCGTGGCCAGGCGCACCGCGCCACGATCGACCTCTCCATTGATGCTCATCAGCCCGCTCATCGCCTGGACGACCGCGTCGTAACCCGGCAGACCGCCGAGCGGACCGTCCGCTCCGAAACCCGACACGCGGCAATGGATCAGCCGGGGGAAGCGCGCCTCGAGCGTCTGGGAATAGCCGAGTTGCCACTTTTCCATGGTCCCGGTCTTGAAATTCTCCACCAGGACGTCGGCATCCTCGAGCAGCCGCAACAGCACCTCACGCCCCGCGGGCAGGCTGATGTCCAGCGCAATCGCACGCTTGTTGCGGTTCACGCCCAGAAAGTAGCTCGCATCGCGGCTGCCGTCGGCGCGTACGGCAAACGGCGGCCCCCATTGGCGCGTCTCGTCGCCTTGCGGCGGCTCCACCTTGATCACGTTGGCACCGTGATCGGCAAGTATCATCGTGCAGTAGGGTCCGCCCAGCACGCGGGACAGATCGACGACTTTGAGGCCGGCCAGCGCGCCCGCGCTACCCGATCGAGGATCCACCAACACTGCTCCTAGCTTGCCACGGCGCGCAGGTGGGAAAAACCCTCCTGCAGATCGGCGATGAGATCATCGGCATCCTCCAAGCCCGCGGAGATCCGCAGCAGGTGGCCCGCCGGCGCAAGCGGCGCGACGCTGCGCTGCGGGTAGCACGGGATCATCAGGCTCTCGAATCCACCCCAGGAATATCCGCGCCCGAACAGGCGCATGCCGTCGATCATGGCGTGAAACGCCGCAACCTCGACCTGCGGTCGCAGCACCACGCCGAACACGCCGGTCGCGCCGGTAAAGTCCCGCCGCCAAAGTGCGTAGCCGGGATCCTCGGGTCGCGCGGGGTACAGTACCCGGTCGACCTGCGGCTGCGCGAGCAGCCATTCGATGAGGCGCTCGGCCGTGGCACGATGCCGCGTCAGTCGCGCCTCGAGAGTGCGCAGACCGCGCAGGGCCAGCCAGCAGTCATCGGGGCTCGTGGTCAGGCCCAGCGAGCGGAACGATTTGCGCAGCGCGCCCCAGCACTCTTCGTTGCTGGTGACCGTTCCCAGCAGCAGATCGGCATGTCCGCCGATGTATTTGGTCGCCGCATGCACCGACACGTCGACGCCGTGCTCCAAGGGGCGCAGACACAGGGGCGTCGCCCACGTGTTGTCGATGACCGAAACGGCATCGCGCCGGCGCGCGATCTGCGCCAGCAGCGGCACGTCCTGAATCTCGAAGGACAGCGATCCGGGCGACTCCAGAAACAGCAGGCGCGTATTGGGGCGGAACAGTTCCTCTATGGACGAGCCGATGCAAGGATCGTAGAACGTGGTCTCGACGCCGTAGCGCGGCAAGGTACTGAGGCAGAAGTCGCGCGTGGGCCCGTAGGCCGAGTCCGTCACCAGTATGTGATCGCCCTGGCGCACGAAGGCGAGAATGGCGACGGTGCAGGCACTGAGCCCCGACGGCAAGGCCCAGCTGCGAAAGCCCCCCTCGAGTTCGGTGAGGGCATCGAGAAAGGCGTCGTGCGTCGGCGTCCCGTGAATTCCGTAGCTGACCGGTCCGCTATCGTCGCCGAGGGCACCGCGGCGCGCGCGCTCGCGCAGGTCGGCGACATTCGCGTGGAGTACTGTGGAGCCGCGCACCAGCGGCGGATTGACGAACCCGGCGCTGCCCGGAGCGTCGCGGCCCAGGGTTACCAGGCGGGTCGAGGGCTTCACGGTCCGCGCTGCCCGGCCGGGCCACCGCGGACCGGCGCGATGCCCGGCGGCGACGGGCGAGGCATCATGCGGCTGCGCACAGGGCGAGAGCGTCGGCAAATGGGCACGGTGCGGTAATTGTAGTACGCCACCGCAGCGGCCCCGGGGCGGCGCGCGCTTGCCATTGCGGGGCCGTTTGCCGCCACCGCGGTCCCCACGTTAGGATCGTTGCGCGCCGGGCCCGGGGTCGGCGGCCAAGCCGCCGGGATCAGGCGGCCGGTGGTGCCATTCGCGCGGCCGGCGCGCGGGGACAGCACAGCGAGGAGAGCGCCAATGCAGATGCCAGGGCTGGATTTTGATCTCGGGGCCGATATCGATTCGCTGCGCGACGCCGTACACGCCTTTGCGCAGCGCGAGATCGCTCCGCGCGCCGCGCAGATCGATCGCGCCGATCGCTTTCCCGCTGATCTGTGGCGCAAATTCGGCGAGCTCGGGATGTTGGGAGTGACGGCATCGGAGGCCTACGGGGGGGCCGACATGGGGTACCTCGCACACATGATCGTCATGGAGGAAATTTCTCGGGCCAGCGCCGCCGTCGGTCTGTCCTACGGCGCGCATTCCAATCTTTGCGTCAATCAGATCAACCGCAACGGCAGCGAGGCGCAAAAGCGGCGCTATCTGCCCAAGTTGATCTCGGGCGAGCTGGTCGGCGCGCTGGCGATGAGCGAGTCCGGATCCGGGTCGGACGTGGTCTCGATGCAGCTGCGGGCGCAGGAAAAGGGCGGCGCCTACCTGCTCAACGGCACCAAGATGTGGATCACCAATGGACCGGACGCGGACGTGCTGGTGGTCTATGCCAAGACCGAGCCCGGGCTCGGTCCCAACGGCATAACCGCATTTCTGGTGGAAAAGTCGATGCCCGGTTTCACTGTTGCGCAAAAACTCGACAAGCTGGGGATGCGCGGCTCGCACACCGGCGAGCTGGTCTTTGCCGATTGCGTGGTCCCCGCGCAGAACGTGCTGGGCGAAGTCAACCGGGGGGTGCGCGTTCTGATGAGCGGACTCGATTTCGAGCGTGCGGTACTGGCGGCGGGCCCGCTCGGTATCATGCAGGCATGCATGGACCTGGTGACGCCCTACGTCCACGACCGCAAGCAATTCGGCCAACCCATCGGTGAGTTCCAGCTCATCCAGGCCAAGATCGCCGACATGTACACCAGCCTGTCCTCGTGCCGCGCATACACCTATGCCGTCGGCAAGAGCCTCGATCGGATCGCACGCCAATCCGCCACATCGGGCGCCGGGCATGCGCGCACCGTCCGTAAGGACTGCGCCGGCGCGATCCTGGTGGCCGCGGAAAAGGCGACCTGGATGGCCGGCGAGACCATCCAGATCCTGGGGGCAAACGGCTACATCAACGAATATCCCGCCGGACGCCTATGGCGCGACGCCAAGCTCTACGAGATCGGCGCCGGCACGTCCGAGATCCGGCGCATGCTGATCGGGCGGGAAATCTTCCATGAAACAAGCTGAACTGCCGGGGTTCCCGGATTCCCCGTCGGCGCTCGGGACGGGCGGCGAGGCCGGCACCGGGGCGGCGGCGTCTGGCGCTCGTTTCGACCATTCGATGCCGCAGCCGCGCGCCATCGCCAGGGCAATACTGGAAGGGTTCGACCTTCACTATCGGCGCTTTCGCTTCGTCGCGCAGCTGGCGAAGAGTCGCTTCGAGCGGGGCGATTGGCTGGGCATGCGCGATTCGGCGAGGGATCGCATCGACTATTACGATCAGCGCGTGGTGGACGCCGTCGAGCGCATCGAGCGCGGCTTCGACCTGGACTGCCTCAGCGATGCGGAGCGTGATCGGCTCTGGCAGGCGGTCAAGCAGCAGTTCATTTCGCTGCTCGCCAATCATCGTCAGCCCGAGTGCGCCGAGACGTTCTTCAATTCCGTATGCACCAAGCTGCTGCACCGGATCTACTTCCAGAACGCCTTTCTGTTCGTTCGCCCCGGGGTAGCAACCGACTACATGGATTCGGATCCGCCGTCGATCCGCAGCTACTACCCGGCCAGCGCCGGGCTGCGCGCGACCTTGCGGCAGATCGTTATCGACCTCGGGCTGGCCGCACCCTTCGTCGACGTCGAGCGTGACCTGCGCTACGTGATGCGCGCCATCGCGGAGGCTCACCGCGCCGGTGCGCCCAATGCCCTGGTGCGTCCCTTTCACGTCGATCCCGACTGCCAGATCCAGGTGCTGTCGAATCTGTTCTTCCGCAACAAGGGGGCCTACTTGATCGGGCGCTTCATCAACGGCACGCGCACGACGCCCGTCGCGGTCCCGTTCCTGCGCGATGAATGCGGCCACATCTACGTCGACACGGTCCTGTTCTCGGCAGACCTGATCGCGACGCTGTTCTCCTTCACGCGGGCGTATTTTCTTGTCGACATGGAGGCGCCATCGGCCTACGTCGATTTCGTCAAGTCCATCTTGCCGCACAAACCGGTCTCCGAGCTGTACACCATGATCGGTCTGCAAAAGCAGGGCAAGACCCTGTTTTACCGGGACTTTCTTCACCACCTGCGCCACTCGACGGACCGCTTCGTCATCGCGCCCGGTATCAAGGGCCTGGTCATGACGGTCTTCACGCTGCCCTCCTATCCGTACGTCTTCAAGATCATCAGGGACGTCATCGCGCGCCCCAAGGAAACCGATCGCAAGCAGGTGATGGAGAAATACCGCTTGGTGAAGCTGCACGACCGGGTGGGCCGCATGGCGGACACCTGGGAATACTCGGAGGTGACCTTGCCACGGAAGCGATTTTCCGCCGAACTCATCCGCGAGCTGCTGCAGTACTGCCCGAGCGTGGTCGAGGTCGACGAGAACACCGTGCTGCTGCGGCACGTCTACATCGAGCGGCGCATGACACCGCTCAACATCTACCTGCAGCACGCCACCGATGCCGAGGTCGACCGGGCCATATGCGAATACGGCAACGCCATCAAGGATCTGGCGGCGGCCAACATCTTTCCGGGGGACATGCTTTACAAGAACTTCGGCGTTACCCGCTTGAACCGGGTGGTGTTCTACGACTACGACGAGATCGAGTACATGGTTGATTGCCGCTTCCGGTACATCCCAGCGGCGCCCAACGAAGAGGCCGAGATGTCGGGCGAACCCTGGTACCACGTCGAGCCGCACGATGTCTTTCCGGAACAGTTCCGCCCCTTCTTGCTCGGCGATGCTCGCATATGCGCCGCCTTCCTGCGCCACCACGCCGACTTGCTGACGCCCGACTTCTGGCAGTTGCGCCAGCAGCGCATACGCGAAGGCGTGATGGAAGATGTCTTCCCTTACCCGCAGGACCGGCGATTTGGAGTGCGCGCGCAGAGCTGGGCGGGCGACGGCAATGACGCCCGGCGCGTTGGCGAACTCCGGGTGACACAATGACGGACCCTGGGGCGCGGATCGGCCGCGCCAGCGCGGATCTATTTGTCGCCGGCATCCGGCCGCACCCGTTTAGGTTTGCCGGGAGGACATAGCGATGGCTGAGGCAATGGAAGATCCGGTAGTGGTCCTGGCTGCCACCCGCACGCCGATTGGCAGCATGCTGGGGGCGTTTCGCGCACTGCAGGCGCCGCAACTCGGCGCCGTTGCTGTGCGCGCCGCCGTCCAACGCTCGGCCATGGCGGGCGATCGGATCGACGAAGTGCTGCTGGGCAACTGCCTGCCCGCCGGGCAGGGGCAGGCGCCGGCACGACAGGCGGCTCTGGGGGCGGGCCTGCCGGCGTCGGTCGGCGCGGTGACCCTATCCAAGATGTGCGGCAGCGGCATGCGCGCAATGATGTTCGCGCACGATATGTTGCTCGCCGGCTCTGCCAATCTCGTGGTAGCCGGCGGCATGGAAAGCATGACCAATGCCCCTTACCTGGTACCCAAGGCCCGCCAGGGCTACCGCTACGGCCATGCAACGCTGTTCGACCACATGGCGCTCGATGGACTGGAGGACGCCTACGAGCGCGGCAAGGCCATGGGTGTGTTCGCCGAGGATTGCGTCGCCAAGTACGGCTTCTCGCGCGCCGACCAGGACCGCTTCGCGATCGCTTCGGTCGAGCGTGCGGTGCGCGCCAACGAGGACGGCAGCTTCGAGTGGGAGATCGCGCCGGTTGCGGTGGGCGAGAAATCGGGCGAGGTCCTGGTCGCCAAGGACGAACAACCCTTCAAGGCCCGGCCGGACAAGGTTGCCCAGCTCAAGCCCGCATTCAAGAAGGACGGAACCATTACGGCCGCGAACTCCTCGTCGATCTCCGACGGTGCCGCGGCGCTGGTGCTCGGGCGCCAGTCCTTCGCTACCCGCTCTGGCGCCAAACCGCTGGCGCGGATCCTCGCACATGCGGTCCACGCGCAGGAACCGAACTGGTTCACGACTGCGCCAATCGGCGCGATTGCCAAGGTGCTCGCCAAATGTGGCTGGCGCGCCGAGGACGTGGACCTGTGGGAAATCAACGAGGCCTTCGCCGCCGTGACCATGGCGGCAATGCACGAGTACCGACTTGCACACGACCGGGTCAATATCCATGGCGGCGCCTGCGCCTTGGGTCACCCCATTGGTGCCAGTGGCGCCCGCATCGTCGTCACCCTGATCGGTGCGCTGCGCCGGCGGGGATTGCGTCGCGGGATCGCCGCCCTGTGCATCGGCGGGGGCGAAGCCACGGCGCTGGCGCTCGAGCTGCTCTGAGGCGCCGTCCATGTCCACCTGTCTGATCCTGGGTGCCTCGCGCGGAATCGGTCGAGAACTGGCCCGGCAGTACGCGGCCGACGGCGTTCGCGTGATCGCCACCTATCGACAGCCGAGCGATGGGGCGCAGCTGGGCGCGTTTTGCGCGCGCACGATCGAGCTCGATCTGCTGCAGGCCACCAGCACCGCGACCCTGGGCGAGCAGCTCCGCGGCGAGCCCATCGACCTGGCGATCGTCGTGGCCGGCATTGCGGGACCCAATTCGTCCCATATCAGCGCCCCCGAGCGCGCGGACTTTGATGCGGTCATGCATACCAATGTACTGGCTTCGATGCAGCTGATCCCGCTGCTGGCGGAGCCCCTGGCTGCGACGCACGGCAAGCTTGCCGTAATTTCGAGCAAGATGGGGTCCATCGGCAGCACGACGAACGCCTCCTGGTGGCTATACCGCGCAAGCAAGGCCGCGCTCAACAGCGTGCTCAAGTCCGCCAGCGTCGAGCTGGGCAGCCGTGGCATCGTCTGCATGGCCCTGCATCCGGGCTGGGTTCGCACCGATCTGGGCGGGCAAGGCGCCGACCTGGGAGTCGACGAGAGCGTCGCATCGATGCGGCGCGTGATTGCGGCGGCCAACCGCTCGCATAACGGACGATTCCTGAACTACAACGGCGAGCAGTTGGAATGGTAAGGTGCGCCATTTCGCAACTCATGCAGCGTCGCTAACGGAGCCCGATGATTTCTCCCGCCATCATTGCCAGCATCGTTTTTGGCGCCTGCGGCCTGCTCGCTGCTGCCGGCGTCGAGTTTCTCCTGCGTGCGCTCGCCGACGAGGCAGGTGTCAATCGATGGATCTTCATCGCGGTCCCGGGGCTGTTTGCCATGCTCTACGCGCTGGTGCTTTACCAGGACGCGCGCCGCCGGATCAAGCGCCTGGGCGAATCGGTCTCCCGGGGCATACTGATTGCCCTGATGACCTGGTTCTCGTTCTCGCTGCTCGCGACCTTGGTGTGGTGCCCGCAGCGCCAATTCGGGCAATGTTTCGGCCACACGCTGCTCGCGGCCGGCATCGTCGGCGGGGGTCCGATGCTGGCGGCCGCACTGGTGGCGGGCATTCTCACCGGCGTACTGATCATCCGTCCGACGCGCAAGGGCGCGGATTAGTGCGCGCGCGCCGCAAACGCCTCGAGGTGCGCCGGTGCCGGCTTCGATTACCGATTCCACGCTGCGCTTCGGCGCGCGGGCCGGGGCCTATGCCCGGGCGCGCCCGGGCTACCCCGATCCGGCCGTCGCGGCGCTTGCGCATGCCCTGAAGCTGGCGGCAGGCGCCATCGTTGTCGATCTGGGTTGCGGCACGGGGCTGTCCAGCGAGGCATTGCTGCGCGCGGGTTTTCGCGTGATCGGCGTCGAACCCAACGAGGCGATGCGCTCACATGCGTCGCGCCTGTTGTCGACCTATCCGGGATTTTGCGTCGTCGACGGGCGCGCGGAATCGACCGGCCTCGAGGCCGCCTGCGCCGACCTGGTGATCGCGGCCCAGGCGTTTCATTGGTTTGACGTCGAGGCCACGCGCGACGAGGCGCTGCGCATCTTGCGCCGACCACCGTTGGCAGCCCTGATCTGGAACGACCGGCGCTCGGAGGGATCCGCGTTCGCCCGCGGTTACGAGGAGCTGCTGCTGCGCTTTAGCACCGACTATCTCGAGATCCAGCACCGGCACACGCGCCCGGACCGGGTCGCGCAGTTCTTCGGCAAGGAGCGCTGGGGCACCATCACCACCGCCCACAGCACGCCGCTGGACTTCGACACGCTCGCCGCGCGCCTGAACTCGGCCTCGTATGTGCCGGCACCGGACGATTCCCGGCACGTCCCCATGATGGAGGGCCTGCGCGCGCTGTTCGCGGCCACCGCGCGCGAGGGCGTGGTATCGATGGAATTCGAAACCCGTATCCTTTTCGGGGAAATCGAGCCGCGGCCACCAGCGCCGGCGCCGGCCCCTCGCGCGTCGCTGCCAAGTCCCCCAAAATAGCGTTCTGGACCAGGAGAGGCAAGCATGCCATCGCCCATCGAGTTCTACTTCGACTTCAGTTCCCCTTACTCCTACATCGGCGCAGAGCAGATGGATCCGCTGGCGGCGCGCTTTGGCCGCCAAGTGGACTACAAGCCGACGCTGCTGGGCGCGGTCTTTCGCATCTCCGGTCAGCGACCGCTTACCGAAATCCCGATCAAGGGCGATTACAGCCGACGCGACTTCGCGCGCAGCGCCCGGTTTGCCAACGTTGCTTTCCGCATGCCCGATCCCTTCCCCATATCGACCGTCCAAGCAGCGCGCGCCTGCCTGGTCCTGCAGCAGGAGCGGCCCGATCTGGCAGCCGGATTTATCCATGCCGCCTTTCGGGCATACTTTGCCCAGGGCCGGAACATCGCTGAGGTCGAGGTCCTTCGCCAGGTGCTGGCAGAATCCGGGGCCAATGCCGGGGCGGTGATCGAAGCGACCGGGCGCGCGCAGATTAAGGACCGCCTCAAGTCCCTGGTGGATGAGTCGATCGCGCGCGGCGTATTCGGAGCGCCGTATATCTTCGTCGATGGCGAACCGTTCTGGGGCAGCGATCGGCTGCCACAGGTCGAAAGGTGGCTGGCGTCAGGCCCGTTTTGATCGGGCTGCGCGCGCGGCGCTAGCAGCATCGCCGACGCAAACTGGCTTTGCGCTTTGCCATCCGAGCGATCGTTCCATCCCAGCAACCAGCAAGAAGACTTGCCATGAAACGCCAGGCTGCCATGCCATTCATCATGTTGACCGCGGTGCTCGACGTGATCGGCATCGGTCTCATCATTCCGGTCATGCCGATCCTGGTCGGAGAGTTCACGCAAGGCCGCGACACCCAGGCATATTGGTACGGCGTCCTGATGGTCACGTTCGGCCTGGCGCAGTTCCTGTGCGCGCCGCTGCTCGGCGCGCTGTCCGATCGATTTGGCCGCCGCCCGGTGCTGCTGCTGGGAATTGGCGGACTGGGAGTCACGTACCTAGTGACGGGCCTGACCCACTCGCTCTGGGTGCTGGTCGCGATCCGCCTGCTGGGTGGTGCCTTGTCGGCAAACATCGCCGTGGCCCAGGCCTACGTGGCCGATATCACTGCCGTCGACAAGCGCACGCCGGCACTGGGAAAGCTCGGAGCCATGTTCGGCCTGGGCTTTGTCCTGGGGCCGATGTTCGGCGGCCTGCTGGGGCATATCGATCTGCGGTTGCCGTTCTTCGCTGCCGCCGGCATGTGTGCCGTCAACTGGCTGTACGGTCTGCTGGTGCTGCCCGAATCGCTCAGCGCCGACCGGCGCAATCCGATCGCGGCCGCCCGCCTGAATCCGCTGTCCTCGCTGGCCGGCCTCACTCGCCTGCAGGGGGTGGGGTCGCTCGTGTTTGCCGTGGCGGCAACGAACCTAGCCGAGTTCACCCTGCGCTCCACCTGGGTGCTGTACACGGGCCTTCGTTTTGACTGGGGCCCGCGCGAGAACGGCATCTCCCTGTTCGTTGTCGGCCTGGTGGCGGTTGTCGTCCAGGGCGGATTGCTGCGGATGCTCCTCAAGGCCATGGGCGAGCGCAAGCTCGTTGCCGCCGGGCTGCTCTCGGGCGCGCTCGTCTACGCATGCTATGGCTTGGTTACGCAGGGCTGGATGCTGTACGTGCTCATCGTGGCCAATTTCCTCGCGTTCGCCTCGCCAACAGCCCTGCAGGGCATCGTCTCCAAGGCGGCCGATCCGCGCGAGCAAGGCCGGACGATGGCGACCTTGATGTCGTTGGTCAGCATTACCGGCATCGTCTCGCCCCTGCTTGGCACCTTCTTGCTCGGGCAGGTGACCCATCTGCCCAGGGAGGACGTGCTCGTGGGGGCGCCGTTCTTTGCCTGTGCCGTGCTCGAGGTGATCGCCCTGGTGATTGCACGGCGCTATTTTGCGCGCCACCCCCAAGCCGTCGGCTTGGCGACGACGGGCGGCACCGCGTAGGGCGCCATGCCAGCGCGACCGCCAATGAGCAGCGGATCGGTCATCGGCAAGCTTGCGCGTCGATCGCCAGCAGCGCTGTGCGCGCTGCTGGCGGCGCTGGTGCTGGGCTGTGCGCAGGTGCCGCCTGCCGAACCAAGGTCCGCCGTCCCCGCAAGCGAACCGCGCGGCAGCGCCCCTCCCGGCGCGCTGTACTCGATGTTCCACCGCCCGCTCAAGGCGCCCGAAGCGGGCGTCGAAGTCCTGCGCTTGCGGGGCCAGGGATCGCAGATATTCCGCTGCGAGTCGCAAGCGGCAGGGCCGCGCTGGATCTATCGCCTGCCGGAGGCCGAGCTGCGCGACGTGCAAGGAGAGCTGGTCGTGCACCATGGAGCCAATCTGTCCTTCGAGCATGTCGACGGCAGCCGTGTGTTCGGCGAAATCGTCGATCACGTGCCGTCGCCCAACGATGACTCGCTGCCCTGGTTGCTGCTCAAGACGCGCGCGTATGGCCCGGGAGCATTGTCCGTAATCACCTATGTCGAGCGGATCAATACCGTGGGAGGCATGCCACCGGCCCGCTGCGAGGCCGCGCAACTCAACCAGGTGCTGCGCGTGCCGTTCTCGGCCGATTTCGTTTTTTTCCGCTGAGGGCCCATCGCCCGCGCGGTGCGCCGGTGGCGGCCTTGCCTGCGGCAAGCCGGGCAAAACACGCAGCGAATGCGCGCTTGGGTAAGATGCATGGTCTGCGGGGCCTTGGGCGCCGGTACCGGTGTGCGCAAGCGGCAACGCTCCTTTCGATAGGCCTATACCGTATGCACCGATCCGTCTTGCGCCCAGGGCGGCGCACCCTTTGCGCATGGTCCAGCCGCTTCTTGGCCGTGATCGGCTTCGGGCTGCTGGCGGCGCCATCCCCGGCGCAAGCACCGGGGCCCTTCCTCGGACGACCGATCTACAGCGAACCGGCCAGCGGCCTGCAACTACCGCCGGCCTGCCAGGTCGATCCCTCCTGGCGCACCTCCGTGCCCAGCACCGATTTGGAGATCTGGGTCGCGGTGTGCGACGCACAGGCGCGCGTGTGGCTGGTGCGGCGCCAGGTCATCGAGGTCGTCAACGCCCGCCAGGCGCGCTTGCGCTTCGAGGTGCTCGACGAACGCATCTACCCGGAGGAAACGGCCGGGGACTCGCTGAGCGTGCAATGTACCGGACCCTCGGACGAAGTCGGCTATGTGGTGCGCGGGGCACGTTGGCGCGCCGATGGCAAGGAACTGCGACTCAAGGGGCCACCGCGCGGGGTAATGCGGGCCGATGCGCACGCCCAAAAGCTCGTGGACATGGAACTGGGCGCGGTCGACTGCACCCGCTTCCCCGAGCGCGAGGCGATGATGAAGCGCCTGCAACAGACCCACTGAACCGCCTCTGGCGGCAGGCCCCCGCAGCGGCCGCGCGCGGTGATCAAACACCGGCTCGCGGCAAGCGCCCGAAGACGGTAATCGCGGGCACGGCAAACCCGTCAAAAGCCGCAGTGCGCGCCACCGAAACAGTCGTTGCGACCAGCGGATCCGCGGATCACGCGATCGGGCAGTGCTAACGCGCTCGGATGGCTGCGAAACTGGGTGCCCAATGCCCGCGCGGCGCGTCCTGATGGGGACGCGGCGCTCACGCGGGACGAGGCAAACCCCGCACCCGGAGAACACGCTCATGACGCTGTCGCAGGCAATCCACACGCCCCCCGAGGGGCCATCGCGGGCGGCGCCTGCGCCGCTCCTCCCGCCCAGCGAGGGGCCATCGCCCGGCAAAGACCAAGATCCGGGCTGCAACCGGCGCCAGCAGATCGACGAATGGATACTGCCGCTGCGCGCCGTCGCCGCGGCGCGCCTGGACGCCGAACTCGGAGCCCGTTTGCGACGGATCGCACCGATGGAGCATTGCCTTTGCGTGCTAATCGACCACGATTGCGCGGGCCTCGATGCCATGGCGCCACGCCTGCACGGCACCATGGCACCGGAGCTGCAGCGCCTGTACGCCACACTGATCGCCGAGCGCGATCCGCTGCTGGCGTGCGCCGGCCAGGAGTGGCGCGCACTCGCCGGCACCATTGAAGAGCACTGCACTTGGATCCAGCAGCAGACGCGCAACGCCGATGTGATCCGGTCCTGGCTCGAGCACGTCGGTGCCAGCGGCGCCGTCCATCTGGTCGTGGTGCCGGCGCGCGGCTGGCTGTCGCGCGGTGCCCTGTTTGCATTCTTCGCCCAACGTCCCTCGGAAGATGGTGTTTTCGCCTTGTTCTACGCGGCGCAGCGCCTGGCAGTAACCCTGGAACTGCGCTACCGACCCTACACGGCCGCACTGCTGGCGATGCGCTTCACGGCGCGCGAGCTCCAGGTACTGCGTGCCGGTCTCCAGGGGGTTGCCGACGAACAGATCGCGCACCAGATGGGGCTGTCGGTGGCCACCGTCCGCTATTACTTCAAGAAGTTCAAGCACCGCGTGCCGCCGGCTATCGGCCACCTCAAGCCGCGCGAGCTCGCCCGCATCGCACACCACCTGGGTAAACTCTAACTTCGCGGCCGGCATGCCACACACCCATGGATGATCAATCGCTGCTGCGCTATTCGCGCCACCTGCTGCTCAACGAAATCGGCATCGAGGGGCAAGAACGCATCCGCCAGGCGCACGTGCTGCAGGTCGGCGCCGGCGGTCTGGGCTCCCCCGCCGCGATGTACCTGGTGGCGGCCGGCATCGGTCGACTCGTCCTCTTTGACGATGACCGGGTCGATCTGACCAACCTGCAGCGCCAGTTGTTGCACACCACGGAGCGCATCGGGCAACCCAAGGCCGCCTCGGCCGCCCTTGCCCTGCAGGCGCTCAATCCCCAGGTGCAGATCGACGCGCGCGCCTCGCGCATCGCGGAACCGGCGCTTGCCTCCCTGCTTGCCGAGATCGACGTGGTCCTGGACTGCTCCGACAACCGCGCCACGCGCTATGCACTGAACCGCGCGTGCCTGGCAGCGCGCGTGCCGCTGGTATCGGGGTCGGCCAACGTCTTTGCCGGCCAGCTGGCGGTGTTCGATTTCCGCGACGTCGACACGCCTTGCTACGCCTGCCTGTTCCCGGAGGCCAGCGGCGAGGACGAACCCTGCGCCACGACCGGCGTATTTGCGCCGCTGGTCGGAGCCGTCGGCGCGCTGCAGGCGGGTGAGGCGCTCAAGCTCATCTGCGGCTTCGGCGCGGCGAGCGGCGGCCAGCTGCTCACGCTCGATGGCCTGGAGATGGAATTTCGCCGGCTGCGCTTTGGGCGCGATCCGCACTGCGCTGTTTGCGGCCCGGTTCCGGGTGCATGATCGAACGCACGCTTGCCCGTGCGCGACTTGCCGCGCTGCTGGTGGCGGCAATCTTCCTGTGCTCGAGCGCGCCGGCGCGTGCGGGCACCCCCCAGAGGCTCACGGTCGACGGGCGCGAGCGAAGCTTCCTGCTGCATCGGCCCGCCGGCGCGACCCGTCCACGCGCTCCGGCACTGGTGGTCGTGCTGCACGGTGGATTTGGTAGCGCCGCTCGCGCGCAAGAGGACTACGGATGGGACGCACTGGCGGACCGGGAGGGGTTTCTCGTTGCCTACCCGGACGGGGTGCAGCGCGCGTGGAATGCCGGCGGCGCCTGCTGCGGTCGGCCACAACGCGAGAACATCGACGACGTGGCATTTCTCTCCGCGCTGCTCCGGTCGCTGATTGGCGACCAGGGCGTCGACCCCTCGCGCATCTACCTCACCGGGATCTCCAACGGCGCTGCTCTTGCGCTCTTCTATGCCTGCCGCTCGGCGCAGCCGGCAGTGGCCGCGGTCGGTTCCGTGGCCGGCGGAATTTCCGCCCCTTGCGATCGTCCCGCCGCCGTCTCGCTGCTGGAGATCCACGGCATGGACGACCAGAACATTCCCTTGCTGGGCGGGCCCGGCAGCCGGGGCGTGTCGGGCGTGCGCTGGCTGCCGGTGTCCGACGAAGTGGAGCGGTTTCGCGCCAGCGCCGGCTGCGCGCCCTCACTGGTCGAGACGCGCGGCGATGTCACGACCCGCATGTCGTCCTGCGCACTGGGGCGCGTCGTTGGCCTGATCACCATTGCGGGGGCCGGGCACCAGTGGCCGGGCGCACGTTCGGCGGGCCTGATCGGGCGAGCGCTGGGGCTCGATCCGCCCAGCCAGGCGATGGACGCGACCCGGGTGCTTTGGGAATTCTTCCGCTCGCAGCGCCAGCCCGGCACGAACTGAGCCGCCGGGCTAGGCAACCAGCATCGCGAGGTGCTCTTCGAGCGCTTCGCCGGGCAACCTGCGAAACCCGCTCTTGGAAAAGCGATGCCAGCGCCCCACGACGTATGCCACCCCCAGCGACGCGCGCGCCGCCGTGTCGCAGTCGGCCGGGAGTTCGGCCTGGGAAACGGCCACCCGCAGCGCCTGCTTCAGGGATGCCTCGACCCGATCGAACAGCTGGTTCATGCGCTCCTGCAAACGCTCGTTCTCGTTGACCAGCGCATCGCCGATCAAGACCCGCGTCATGCCGCGGTTGGTCTGGGAAAAATCCAGCAGCATGCGGATCATCTTGCGCACCTGCTCGCGCCCGGAAGTCTCCTGGCTCGCGATGTCGTTGATGAGGCGAAAGACCGTGGTTTCGATGAACTCGATCAGCCCCTCGTACATCTGCGCCTTGCTGGCGAAGTGGCGGTACAGGGCCGCCTCGGAAACCTCGAGACGGGCGGCCAGCGCCGCGGTCGTCACTTTCTCGGCCCGGGGATCCTCGAGCATGGCCGCCAGGGTCTGCAGGATCTGCAGCTTGCGCGCGCCGGGCCGGCGGCGATGCTTGGGGCCGTCGGGGTTCGAGTCCTTGGGGACGCCGGTTTCCATAATGAATTGCGTGAAAGTCAGGCCACGAATCTACCGGAAACGGGAAGAACGTGGGGGGTTACTTACGCCGCAAGGCTTGGATTCCGCACACTTCCTCCCCGCTACCCGCGATCCCGGAACCCCCGCGCAGTCGCACCCGAGCTCCTGCGCAGTGCCCGGGGCCCGGCGCCAGGGCGCTCGCCCGGAGCGCGCGCGGGCGCCTGGGCAAGAGCCAAGTCAAGGTGCCTTGCAAAGGCAATGGGCGTAGGTTCCCCGGGTCCCCGTGAGGGCCGTCAGCCACGTCGAGTCCTGGCGCAGCTGCTCGGCGGCCGTCCGCAAGCCACTGCCGAGCGGCAGACCAAGTCCCAGGTCGGCGGTGGAGAGGCGCATCGCGGTACTGGACAAGGACCCCAGCAGCCGGCTCAGACCCTTGGGCTCGGCCTCGATGTAGGTCGTGCGATAGCCGGTCTCGAGTTTTGCCAGGGATCCGGCCAGATTCACCGCTGCCTGCAATCCCCCCAACTCGTCGACCAGGCCGCGCTCGCGCGCCTGGCGCCCCGTCCAGACGCGCCCCTGCGCAATCTCGTTGACCTGCTCGGCGGACAGCCCACGGGCCTGGGAGACGTCCGCGAGAAACTGTCGGTAGACATACCCGACCGTACTTTGCAGGACGGCTGCCAGCCGGCTGTCGATCGGGCGGCGCACATCCGCGGCCCCCGCCGGCCAAGCGGTGGCAACCCCGCCGGTATGGATCGCCAGCTTGTCCATGGTCCGATCGGCCGTCGGGAAAATGCTAAATACCCCGATCGAGCCGGTGATCGTCGCCGGATCGGCGAACACCTTATCGGCGGCCGTCGTGATCAAGTAGCCACCCGAACCGGCCACGTCGCCCATCGAAACCACGACCGGCTTGCCCGCCTGCCGCGTGAGCTCGAGTTCGCGGCGGATGAGCTCCGAGCCAAACCAGCTGCCCCCGCCCGAATCGACCCGCAGCACGAGCGCCTTGATCGCGGAGTCTTCGCGGGCCTTGCGAATGAGCTCCGAAGTGGAGCGCCCGCCGATCGCTCCCTGCGGTTCCTCGCCGTCGCTAATCGTGCCCTCGGCCACGACGATCCCAACCTGCCGGTCGCGATCGCCATTGTCCGCGATTTGCGAGCGGTAATCGCGCAAGGAGATCTGCCGGAAGGTCTTGTGTTCGGTATCGGGTTTGCCGCGCCCGATGAGCAGCGCCCGCAACTGGTCGCGGGTTTTTAGTCCGTCGACGAGCTTCTCGTCGAGCGCGAACCGCGCCATGTCGCCGCCGGTCGCGGCGAGCCGGGCCGGCCCCTCGGCAATGAGCGCCGCGATGGCCCCTGCGGGCAGATGGCGCACTTCCTCGATTTCGCCGGTGTAGCTGGCCCACGCGTCGTTGAGCCAGAAGGCGTCGGCCTCGGTCGCCTCCTTCGATGGGCCGTTGCTGATGAAGGGTTCGACGAAGCTCTTGTACTTGCCGACGCGAAAGACGTTGATGGTCACGCCCAGGTGTTCGAGCGCGTCGTGGTAATAGTTGCGGTAACCGCCGAAACCCGTCAATACGACTGCCCCAAGCGGATGCAGATACACCTCGGAGGCGTGCGCGGCCAGAAAGTACTGGCGCTGTTCCATGATCGAGCCCCAGGCAACGACCTGCTTGCCGCTGGCCTTGAAGCGCTCGATGGCCGCGGTGATCTCGCGCAGCTTGGCCAAGCCGGCATTTCCCATATCGTCCAGCACAAAGACGATGCGCGCGATCTTCGGGTCCTTGGCCGCGGCGTCGATGGCTCCCACCAGGTCGCGCAGCTGGGTTTCGCGCGCCTCGCCGCCGAGCGCCTCGGCGAACTCGGCCTCCCGCGCGCTACCGGTGAACTGCTCAACGATATCGCCCTTGAGGTCGACGACCAGCGCCGTGTCAGCGAGCAACCGGGTCTTGCCGCCTTCGGCAAACCAGGCGACCGCAATCAGCACCAGCAGCAGCAGGAAGATCACGTTGAAGATAAACCGGCGAGTCGCATCCACGGCGCGCCAGAGGGCACCCAGTACCCGGCGCACCGCGCCGGGACGCTTGGCGGATAGGTCGTACTCCATGTTTGCTTCTCCCGTAGAGCGTACCGGCGGCAGATTACCCGACAACGATCAGCGCCGGCCGGTGCGCAGGCGCGGCGCCAGCGCCGGCAACTGCTTGACCGAACGGATGCGGCCCATCAGGTAGGCGCCACCCACGAGCCGCCGCGGCGATCCGCCAGCGCGCCGGGTAACCAGGACGGTCGCGTAGCCGGCGGCGCGGGCGGCCTTCAGATTCGCGGCATTGTCATCGACCAGCACCGCGCGCGCGCCGGGCGAGCGGCCGGCCAGTTTTTCGCGAATCAGCATGGCGCGCAGCATGGACAGCGCCGGCTTTGGCCGATAGTGCCCATGCACCCGCATGCGCTCGACCGCGTAGCGATTGCCGATATGCCGGTGCAGGCCGATCCCGCGCAGCACCCGCCCGGCATAGTCCATTGGGGCGTTGCTCAAGAGCACCTTGCGGCCCGCCAGGCGCCGGCCCAGGTGTTCCAGCCCCCGCTCGGCGCGCAGCAGCGCGGTGACATCGAAATCGTGCGTCTCGCGCAGGAAGCGAGCGGGGTCGACCCCGTGGTGGCGCATCAGGCCCAGCAAGGTTGCGCCGTAGCGCTCCCAGTACGTGCGGCGCAGGCGGTCGGCGGCCTCGCGATCGAGCTGCAAGTGACGCTGCACGTATTCGGTCATGCGCGTGTCGATCGCGGAAAACATCGCGTGCGAGGCATCGTGCAAGGTGTTGTCGAGGTCGAAAAACCAGACCAGGGGCTGCACCCGCCCCCCGGTCTCGCACCGACGGTTCGACTTGGCGCGGATCAATTGCGCCGAATCATGGTACCCACGCCCTGGTCGGTCAGGATCTCCAGCAGCAGGCAGTGGTCGACGCGCCCGTCGATGATATGCACCGAGTTCACGCCCTTGCGCGCGGCGTCGATTGCCGAGGAGATCTTGGGCAGCATCCCGCCCGAAATCGTGCCGTCGGCGAACAGTTCGTCGATGCGCTGCGCGGTCAGCCCGGTGATCAGCCGGCCGCTCTTGTCGAGCACGCCGGGCGTGTTCGTCAGAAGAATCAGCTTCTCCGCCGCCAGCGTCTCGGCAATCCTACCGGCGACGATGTCGGCGTTGATGTTGTACGACAGCCCGTCGGCCCCGACGCCGATGGGGGAGATCACGGGCACGAATGCATCGTTTTGCAGCGTCTTTACCACCGCGGGATTGACCGACTCGATCTCCCCGACCTGGCCGATGTCGTGCAGCGTCCCCGGCTCCTGCGGATCGGCAACCTGCATACGACGCGCGCGCAACAAGTCGCCGTCCTTGCCGGTCAGGCCGACCGCTTGACCGCCGAACTGGTTGATCAGCATGACCAGTTCCTGCTGCACCTGGCCAGCCAGGACCCACTCGACGATTTCCATCGTCTCGGCATCGGTGACACGCAGGCCGTGCACGAATTCGGACTTCTTGCCCACCCGCCCCAAGGCATCGTCAATCTGCGGTCCACCGCCGTGTACGACCACGGGCTTCATGCCCACGAGCTTGAGCAACACCACGTCGCGCGCAAAGCTCTCCTTCAAGCGTCGGTCGATCATCGCGTTGCCGCCATACTTGACGACAATGGTGCGGCCATGAAAACGCTGGATGTAGGGCAGTGCCTCCGAAAGTATTTCGGCTTTGAGCTCGGGCGGGATCTTGGCGCGGTCCATCAGAAGTTACACCCTCCGGCTGTGACCCGTCGGGCGCACAGAAAGCGGCACTCTATCACCCCCGCCTGGGCCTCAGCTCGAGCCGATGAGCCGGCGCAGCCGGCGCTTGGCCTGCTGGCGCAGCGCTCCGGGCGACTTTTCGTGGACGCCCGCGGCGCGCTTGCGGGCCACCAGCGCCACGGGATTGCGCGGTCGCAGGCCATCGGCACGGAACACCATCTTTTGCCGAGTTTTCAGACCCTTGGGCACGCTAGTCGCGTCCGGGCCGGCGCGCGCGCCGGGCAGAGACCGGCACCGCCGCCGCACACCGACCGGGGCTACAGAATGTAGCGGGCAAGATCATCGTCGGTCGAGAGCTCGCCCAGTCGCGCATCGACGTACGCGGCGTCGACCACGACGTGCACCGCGCTGCGGGTGCCAGCATCGAAAGCAACTTCCTCGAGCAGCTTTTCCATGACCGTGTGCAGGCGCCGCGCGCCGATGTTTTCGGTGCGCTCGTTGACCGTGCAGGCAATCTGCGCAAGGCGCGTCACGCCCTCCGGGGTGAATTCGAGGGCGACGTCATCGGTCGCCAGCAGCGCCTGGTACTGGCGCGTCAGGCAGGCATCGGTCTGCGTCAGGATGCGCTCGAAATCCGCCGGGCCTAGGGAATCGAGCTCGACGCGAATCGGGAAGCGCCCCTGCAGCTCGGGCATGAGGTCCGAGGGCTTGGCAAAGTGAAACGCACCGCTGGCGATGAACAAGATATGGTCGGTATGGACCATGCCGAATTTCGTGTTCACCGCGGTGCCCTCGACCAGCGGCAGCAGATCGCGCTGCACGCCCTGGCGCGAGACGTCCGTGCCTTGGGTCTCCGACCGATTGGCGATCTTGTCGATCTCATCGATGAAAACGATGCCGTGGGACTGCACCGTCTCGATCGCCTTTAGACGCACTTCCTCCTCATTGAGCAGTTTGGCGGCCTCCTCGTCGGTCAGGGTGCGCATCGCATCGCGGACTTTGGTCTTTCTTGCGCGCCGGCGCACCGGGCCCAGATTCTGAAAAAGTCCCTGGATCTGCTGCGAGATCTCCTGCATGCCCGGCGGCGCCAGCACCTCCATCTGCGCCGGGGCGACCGCTACGTCGATCTCGATTTCCTTGTCATCGAGCTGGCCCTCCCGCAGACGCTTGCGCAAGCGCTGGCGCGTCGCCGACAGCGAATCGGAGGTCTCGCGCGCGCCGTCAGGGTCGGCCGGCGCAAGCAGGACGTCGAGCAAGCGCTCCTCGGCTGCGTCCTGCGCGGCCGCGCGCACGGTGCGCATCTCGGATTCGCGCGTCTGCTTGACGGCGATGTCGGTGAGGTCGCGAATGATCGCGTCGACGTCGCGTCCGACGTAGCCCACCTCGGTGAATTTGGTAGCCTCGACCTTGATGAACGGGGCCTCGGCCAGACGCGCCAGGCGCCGCGCAATCTCGGTCTTGCCCACGCCGGTGGGGCCGATCATCAGGATGTTCTTCGGAGCGATCTCGCTGCGCAGCGGCTCGGCCACCCGCTGGCGACGCCAGCGGTTGCGCAGGGCGATGGCTACCGCACGCTTGGCACGGTCCTGCCCCACGATGAACTTGCTAAGTTCGTGGACGATTTCCTTGGGTGTCATCATGGCCGACTCTCAGCGAGCGGTTGCTACTCGATGGCTTCGACGACAACCACCTGGTTGGTGTAGATGCACAGGTCCCCGGCAATGGCGAGCGCCTTGCGCACGATCGGCTCGGGGGGCAACTGCGTCTCCTCCAGCAATGCCCGCGCCGCCGCGTGCGCGTAGGGTCCGCCCGAGCCGATGGCGATCAAACCGCCCTCGGGCTCCAGTACGTCTCCGGTACCGGTAAGGATGAGGGAGCATTCCGGGTCGGCCACCGCCAGCATCGCCTCGAGCCGGCGCAGCACGCGATCGGTACGCCAGTCCTTGGCGAGCTCCACGGCCGAGCGCATCAGGTTTCCCTGATGCTTGTCGAGCTTGGCTTCGAAACGCTCGAACAGGGTGAAGGCATCGGCGGTCGCGCCGGCGAATCCCGCAAGAATTCGGTCGTGGTAGATGCGCCGCACCTTGCGCGCGCTCTTCTTGATGACGATCGAACCCAGGGTCACCTGGCCGTCGCCGCCCATCGCGACCGAGCTGCCGCGCCGCACCGAGACGATCGTTGTGCCGTGGAACTGTTCCATGCTGCCGCGCCGCCCGAGGTCGCGCGCAAAAACGCTCAGGCGCGCCGGACGCGAACGTCGGCAAGCGTCGAAACACCCAGCAGTTGCCACAAGGCGGCGACGAGGCAGTTGACGTTGCGAAACTCGACCGAGATGCCCGACTGTTGTAACTTGATCAGCTGACCCAGCAAGGCCGTGGCGGCGGTAAAGGCCATGCGCCGCAACTGGCGGCACTCGACGCTCAGGCGCTTGGTCTCGCGCGAGGCAAGCACCAAGCGTCCCAGATACTGCTCGCCGTCGCCCAGGATTTCGCCCTTCCACTCCAGCGGATCGGCGGTGCGCCCCGCCGGGGCATCGACCGCACCACTGACCCGGATGTTGGCATACGGGGGTTCCCAGGACGGCGGGGAAACCTCGTAGGTGATGCAGTACTGGATCCCGGTCTCTTCGAAATCGGCCTGACGATCGAGCAGGCGCTGGACCTCCAGCAGCAGCATCCAGGCGGCATCCGAAGGATCGCGACGCCCGGGTTCGACCGTCGAACGCAAGGCCACGAGCAGCTGTTCAGCGCCCCGCACCGTGAGCTCGTGGCTGGCGCGCTTGAAGGCGTTGAAGACCCGCAGCAGCAGTTCCGCGCCGACCAGGTCGACCAGCCGAGCTGCACTGACATCGAGCGTGAGCGCCGGATGGGTTGTTGCGAGGTTCTTGAATTCCTCCAGAGCTTTCACGATTCCCGCGTCGATCGATTCGGGCAGTTGCACGACCGGCGTGCCCGTCCGCACCTCCGGGCGCTTCTCGGCAGCGTCCGCGTAGCTGATCCACGCCGGGGCCGGCGTATCGAAGCGCAGGGAGAACTGGCTGGCCAACTGGTCGTAGCTCGCGCGGTCTCCGCGCTGCTGGAGCAGCTCCAGCATCATGAGCCACCCGCGATCGGTTACCGCGCCAAGCGACTCGGCGATGAGCGCCGCACGTAAGCCGTTCTCCGCGGCATGGTCCTGGCGGTTGGCAAACAAGATGGCCGTCTCGTCGAGCACCGAGGACGAGCCACCGTTGACCTCGATGGCATCGATGCTGCCGACGAGAATATCGCTGCCGGGATCAAAGCCGTCTTCCTCGCTCTGCGCCATCGGGCGCGAGGGGGTCACCGACGGCGGCGCCTCCTCGGGAGCCGCCGGCGCTGGGGCCGCCTCTACCGGCACCACCTCGCGCGGCTGCGAGGTCGTGGTCCCCGTCTCGGCGCCGGACTTGCGGGGCCGCAGGAAATCGCGCGCCATCTCGGATTCGATCGCGTCAATCTTGGCAGCCGTGGCCATCGCCAGCGAACGCGCCATTTCGCGATCAGGCAGGGCGTTTTCGGTAACCGCAAAGGCGCCGCCGGCGCCGCTCGGCTCGGAAATTGTCGAGCGGTTCAGCGAACGATTGACGGTTCCGGTAAGGGGCCGGGCGAGAGATTTTTGCTCCGGACGCGTAGCCGGGCGGGCAGCGCCACGGGTGCCCGAACGATCGGCACCGGTCTTGCTGTCCTTCTGGTCCTTCTTGAAAAACGAAAAAACCACGTAGTGTCCTGACGCTTGAACTGGCCACGAACGCAACCACCGGCGCCAACCGCAGGGCGGTCGGCACGTTCCACCGGAGCGCACGCACACCAGTGCCTGTTGCCCAAAGCAGCGGGAAAACGCGCGACCGGACGCCGGGTAACCGTCGAGCCTGCCCAGCGCGTCGCCGCCGACGCCTGGATCTGCAATCCCACTATATCAATTTTCGCAGCTTCTAAGCCGAGGATGTACGCCCCCTCCGCCCCCCCTGTTTTAGGCTTCTACCCGGTCCAAATGCCCGGTTAGCCCAATAATGCCGAAGCGAGTGGCCACGCTCGGCTAAAATAGCGCATTCGGACGCAGAAAGCCGGGGGCAAGGCATGAATACGACAGCCACGACGGTAGGCACCTACTTGCGGGATCTGCCACCCGATCGCAGGGTTGCGATGGCTCGAGTTTGCAGCATGATTCGCAGGTCGGCGCGAGGGGTGCGCGAGAGCATGCGGTACGGTTTGGCCTTTTACGAGCTCGACGGGCCGCTGTTCGCGCTCGAGTCGGGCCGACGGCACATGTCGCTGTATGTGGCAGAGCAAGACGTCGTCGTCAAGCACAAGGAATCGCTGCCGGGCGTCAACACCGTGCGCAGCTTCGTGAAATTCTCCGATCTGAACCGCCTGCCGCTGGACGTGGTCGAAAAGATCGTGCGCGATTCGGTGGCGGCGCGCCGCACCCGGGCCATGCAAGGCCTGCTGCCGACCCAGGCGGAGCTGCTCAAGCTGTGGGCCATCAAGGAAGAGGCCGCCCAGGTGCCGGCGCCGGTGGCAAAAGTGACCGCCCCGGCGGCCAAGGCCGGGACCGCGAAAAACGGCTCCCCCAAGGCCAAGGCGCCGCGCGCCTCGACGGCCGCCAAACCCGCCCGCGCCACGGCCAAAGTGGCGGCCAGGGCGCCGGCCCGTGCCCCTGCGCGCAAAGCCGCGCCCGCGGCCAAGCGCTAGCACGACACCGCGTGGGCGGTGCGGGCGCCTGCCGGACGGGCAATCCGATGCGCAAGGCACTGCAAATTGCAGCGATTTTGCTGGGGATACTGGCCGGCGATGGGCACGCCGCCGGCCCGGAAAAGGTTTCCCTGCAGTGGTACGGCCAGTCGGCCGTGCGCATCACCTCGCCCGGGGGTAAGGTGCTCCTGGTTGACCCCTATCTCACCGGCAACCCCAAGACCCCCGCGAAGTTCAAGGACCTCGACGCGATCGGCCGCCTGGACCTCATCCTGGTCACCCATGCCCATGGCGACCACCTTGGCGATGCGCCCGCGCTGGCCCGTAAGCACAACGTGCCCATCATCGCGCCGGCCGGGCTCGCCGACACGCTCGCGGCCCTGGATATCGTGCCGCCGGAACTCGCCCCGCGCATGAACAAGGGCGGCACCGTCACGCCGCTGGGCCCGGGTATACGGATCACGATGGTCCATGCCGAGCACAGCTCGGAGCTGCTCTGGAAGAACCCGGCCACGGGCAAGAACGAGGTGCACGTCGGCGGGGAGCCCGTCGGCTTCATCATCGAGCTGGAAAACGGCTTCCGGATCTACCACATGGGCGATACCAGCCTGTTTTCGGATATGCGCCTGATCGCCGAGCGCTACCACCCGGACCTGGTGCTCGTTCCGATCGGCGGTCATTTCGTGATGGATCCGGCCGACGCGGCCTTTGCCATCCGCGAGTGGCTCAAGCCGGCCTATGCGCTGCCGATCCACTACGGCACCTTCCCGGTGCTCAAGGGCACGCCGGAGCAGTTCCGCGCGGCACTGGGAACGTCCGCCACACAGGTGATTTCCCTGGAGCCGGGCGAGTCCATCGACTTCTAGGAACCATTTGCGCCAAGTGGTGAGGCGAAGAAAAGAGCCCCGGGGCGCTTGCCGCCCCGGGGCTCCGGGCCCACGATTCGACGGACCTAGTTGAGCGTCACGTTCAAACCCGTAGCACTTGCGCTAGTCAGATTCGCGTATCCGCTGAAGTCGGTCAGCTGGAGCGTCGTGAGCGGATTGGCCGTGTTCCAGACGACCGCGTACAGGTAGTAATACGCCCCGGGAAGCGATTGCGTCGCCGAACCACCCGGTAGATTGCTGACCGTGAACGGCCCACCGGCGCCAGCGTTTGCCGTGAGAACCGAGTCGATGGGAATTGTCGAAACGATCGTCCCCAACCGGACCACGACAACGAAGCCCGTGTTGTACTTTCCGGCGGTCGCCTGCGAGATGTTCCCCGAAATCGAGTCCGCCGTTGCGACGGTCGAGTTCACGGTCAAGGTCGGCATCGTGAAGAGGACGGGGGAAGCGCCAGGCGTCAGCGGATCCGTGCTGGCTTCGGTGCGCGTGTAGTCGGGCGCCCCGGCAAAGACGAGGAAGCCGCCATTTCCCTGCACCGGAGTATTGGTCGCCAGGGTCGGGCTGCCCGCGGCAACGTAGCTCCCGAACTGGATCGGGCCGGTCGACAGGGGAATGTCATCGGTAAAGACGCCGGTGAACGGGTTGATGTGCCGATAGCGCACCTCGTAGGGGACTTCTGGCAGCCCCGTTGCGCTCAGGGTCTGGTAGAAATTAACCCAGGCTCCGGTCGGACTGACGGGCGCGGCCGGGTTCTCGTTGGCCGTGTACTCGGTGTCGATGGTCAGCGGCAGCGGCGTGGTCGAGAGAATCGTCGGGTTGCTCGTCGGGGAGGTTCCCGCGGTTACCGGTACGTTGCGCACCAGAACCGTGTCCATATTGCGCCCACGCACGAGCACGTCGATCGTCGACAAGATGCGGCCAGACCCCAGTACGCGGACCGGATACAAGGTGAAGCTGCCGTCGGGACGGATGGTCGTAAACCGGGTCGCCTCGTGGTGCGTACCGTCAGCACTCATCTGCTCGGCCTTGATCACGAAATTGTAGGCACAGGTCGTGGGTGCGGGTGTAGGCGGCGTGGATGCCGGGCACACGTGCGTCAGGTCGACCTGCCCGTTCACGGCACCGACCTGGGAGAGATCAAAATACTGCAGGTTGGGCTTGAGCGTGTAGGCACTGTTGCCACCGTGCATGAACTTGACCACGTCGTGCCCGACATCGAAGTCCAGCACGAGATTCAGGGCGGCACCGGAGGCAGGCACCGTAAACGTCCCGTTGATCCCGATTCCTTTCGTCGGCGCGGGAATCACCAGCGGTGCGATGTGGCTCGTGCCCGTCGAATCCGTCCAGTTGACCTGGTCGTTGTAGGTCAATCCCTGTGCCTGGGCCGAGCTGGAAAGATTTGCGGCATCGGAAACAAGCACCAGGCGTATTTGCTGATAGGTTGCCACGGGCAGGGTGAGCCCGTCGAACACGGGCGCAAGGCTGCCGTTGTTGAGCGCTGCGAGGTCCACCGTTACCGGAGTGGCGAGCGGATACTTTAACCAGCCCGGATCATCGGCCGCGACCGCGTTGCTGGTGTGAAAGCGAATCTCCTGGATTGTCACCCACACATGGTCGAAGTCCTTAGTCGGGGCGTCGGTCACCTGCACGTTGACCGTTCCCGTCGGCGTCGTGCTGCCGCCGCCGCTACTGTTTCCGCCGCCGCAGCCGGCCAGCCCAAGGGCCGCGGCCACCGCGATGGAGAGCAAGGGATAACGTTGGTCTTTCATTGCGAACTCCCTGGATCCGTTGGTTAGGGTTTGCTAGGTTCGTCCGGCGACGTTGCCAAGTGGCAAGCCCGATTCCCAAGCGCGGCGCCAGTCTAGGCAGGCAAGCCGCCGCGGATCTAGGGATTAAACTGAAAGAACCGTAACAGACTGTGTGATTTGCCCTTCGAGCTCGCGCAGGAGAGCGCGCAGCTCTTCGACAGCGGCCCGGAAATCTTTAGTTACGCATTTTAGTTACGCATGTGTACGAGGGTAGACTTCGCGCTCCCGCGATTCGCCCCAACGCCCACTCATGTCTGCTTCCGACTCGGCCAGCTTTCCCGTGCAAGCGCCTGCGGCCTTTGATATGCGCAACCCTCCGCGCGTCGCGCCGCGGGCCGGCACCGCCGTCTTGCTGGTGTTGCTGGCGTCCTGCAGTTCACCACCGGTCGCTCCCTCCGCAGAGGCCGTCGACGCGCAGTTGGCGCGCATCGAACATGTCGTGGTGATCTACGGCGAGAACCGCAGCTTCGACAATCTGTACGGGGAATTCCCGGGTGCCAATGGCATCGCGCAGGCGAGCACGACCAGCAAGACGCAACTCGATCTCGATGGCAGACCCCTGCCGATGCTTCCGCCCGTTTGGAGCGGCGCCGGCGCCGAGGCCGACCCGGCCTTCGGCCGCGCCCTGCCCAACGCACCATTTGCGATCGACGCGGCCCCGGTGCAGCTCCCGCTATCCGTGCCGACGCGTGACCTCGTGCACCGCTACTACCAAAACATCGAGCAAATTGACGGCGGCCGCAACGACCGGTTCGTCGCCTTTTCCGACGCCGGGGCTCTGACCATGGGCCACTACGACGGCAGCAAGCTCGCGCTCTGGCGCCTGGCGCGCGAGTACACCCTTGCCGACAACTTCTTCATGGGTGCCTTCGGCGGCTCCTACATGAATCACATCTGGTTTGCCTGCGCCTGCGTTGCCCGCTTTCCCGAGGCGCCCGAGGCGCTCAAGAGCCGGCTCGGTCCCGATGGCAAGCTGCTACAGCGCGCCGATTCGCCCCGCTCGGTGCTGGGCGGCCCGGTGCGCTGGGAGGCCGACGGCGCGCTCACGCCCGACGGCTATGCCGTCAACACCATCCAGTCCCCGTACCAACCCAGCGGCATCGCTCCGGCAATCGGCGGCGATGCGCGCTTCGCCGATCGGAGCAAGTACCCCCTGCCCCCGATCGACGAGCCGACCATCGGTGACCGGCTGAGCGATCGCGGCATCAGCTGGGTCTGGTACTCGGGCGGATGGAACCAGGCCTTGGCCGACAGCGCACTGCCCGGCGCAGCGGCGCGCGGAGTGATCTATACGAACCGCCCCAACAGCGTCGACTTCCAGCCGCACCACCAGCCCTACAACTATTTTCGACGCTATGCGCCGGGCACTCTACTGCGCCAGCAGCACCTGCGCGACGGCGACCAGCTGATCGCCGACATCGAGCACAACACGCTGCCGCAGGTTGTCTTTTACAAACCCAACGGCGACCTCGACGAACACTCCGGGTACACCGATGTCGCCTCCGGCGATGCGCACATTGCGCAGCTCATCGAGCGCATTCGCCGCAGTCCCGCCTGGGACGCAACGCTGATCATCGTCACCTACGACGAGAACGGCGGCTACTGGGATCACGTCGCCCCGCCCAGCGGACCGGGCTGGTCGGATCGCTGGGGGCCAGGCACGCGCGTTCCCACGATCCTGATCTCGCCGCTCGTGCGCCAAGGATTCGTCGACCACACGGTCTACGACACGACCTCGATTCATCGCCTGCTGACACGGCGCTTTCACCTGCAACCCTTGGCGGGCGGGCGCGAGAAGATGGGCGACCTCACCAGCGCGCTTGCGCTTCCCTAAGCTCCGCGCCGCGCGCGGCAGGCCCGGGGGCGCCCTTGGGACCGGCCGCCGACCCCTAGCGCCGGCGCCAAGACGCAGGCGCTAGGACTCCGGCGGCGTCCTCGAGCGGGAGTGCCGCGCCCCGTTTCAGGGCACCGCACCAATCTTGTGCAGCAAGTCGGCACGAACTCTCCTTGTCCTTCGCGGAAAAAAATATAAATCCCTAGTAATCAGGTAATTAGCCAATGGCACAGCAATTGCTTGATAAAGAGCACGTCGTATTCGTGGTCAGAAAAATAAAGGACATATGCGTACTCGTAAGCGCGGAGCCATTTATCTACTCCTGGCGGCCGCGATCGGCTCTGCTGTGCTCGCAGGGGCGCAGACCGCGCGCGCTGCGGACGTCTCCGCCCAGGCCCCGGCGCCAAACGTGCCCTGCGACCCGTACAAGAGGTTTGCCTGCCTCGAGGAATTCCTGGGCACGGGCTTCTGGAATCGCCTGATCAACTACTACGCGCTCGAATGGGGCCAGCCCGGCGCTCCGGTGGATCCAGCGGCGCCGCCCTCGCGCCGCGATTACTGGCCCGCCACGCCGATGCCGACGCCGCCGATGCCCTTCACCGAATGGCCCTATGGAGGCACCACCCCCTTGGGGGTAACCCGGCCGAACTCGATCGATAGTCCGTTCATGGAGGCCATTGCTGATACGGGGCCGGGCAAGTGGCTCACTGACAACAACTTCCAGCTCTACGGCTGGGTCGACGTCGGCGCCAACATCGGCTCGAGCACGACCAAACCGGGCGGCAACGCGCCGGCCGCCTACTTGTATACGCCCAACACGGTGCAGCTCGACCAGCTCGTGGTCTACCTGGACCGCTTTCCCGACACCGTGCAGAAGGATCATGTGGACTGGGGCATGCGCCTCTCGGCCATCTACGGCGAGAACTACCGCTACACCACCGCCTATGGCCTGGCGAGCTACCAGCTGCTGCATGACAACAAGGTAAACGGCTACGACTTCCCGATGCTCTACGGCGAGATCTTCCTTCCCCAGGCTTTCGAGGGACTGATGATTCGCGCCGGGCGCTACATCTCGCTGCCGGACATCGAGGCCCAGCTCGCACCCAACAACTACATGTACTCGCACTCGATGACGTACACCTACGACAACTATACGAATACGGGTATCCAGACCACCCTGGCGCTCGACAAGCATTGGATGGTGCAGGTCGGCGTGGGCGACGGCACCGAAGCTTCGATCCAGCACCTGCACGCGGTGATCGCGAACCCCAATCCCAACCTGCTCTACCCAGGCGCGACGTTCAAGCAGGACCCGGGCTCGATGCCGACGTACACGTTTTGCGTGCGCTGGGACAGCGAGGACGGCAACGACGACGTCAACGCCTGCGCCAACGACATCAATACCGGAGAGTGGGGCTACAACAACCTGCAATGGTATGGCTTCACCGCGTACCACAAGTGGGATGACAAGTGGCATATCTCCTACGAGTTCTATCACGAGTCCCAGAGAAACGTGCCCAACCTGAACAATGCATACGTTCAGCACCTCAACAGCCTGTACGGCACCGACGGCGGCACGCCGTTCTCCGCGGCCGCCTCGGGCATCCTGTCCAACGCGCCGGGCGAAGCGCTGTGCTCCAATCCCAACGTGCTGACCTGTACCGCCGGGTCGTACGGAACAACGTTCTATCTGAACTATTCTCCCGACCCGCTCAACAACTTCTCGATCCGGCCCGAGTTCTACTGGGATCCGCAGGGGCAGCGCACCGGCACGGCCACGCGCTATGGCAATTTCGCGGTGGGCTGGCAGCACTGGTGGTCGCCGCAGGTCGAGGCGCGCCCCGAACTGGCGTACTACCACTCGTTCAACGCCCCCGCCTTCAACGGCAATGCCAACGATCCGGCGGGGCGCTTTCCCGCCAACAAATCCAACGAGGTGATCCTATCGGGGGACATCATCTGGCACTTCTAGGCGATCCCATCGCCCGATGGGACGCGGCCGAGCTCGTGCCTTGTTCTCGACGTTCGGCCGAGCGCCAATAGCTGGCGCCCCAGTCTTCGTCCAACGCGCCAACGCGCGCACGCGCCCCTACCAGCCGCAGGCGAGCAGTTCCTTGTATCTTGCCAAATCGTTTGACGGCACGCGCCGTCGGATGATAATGGCGAGCATCGCAAATCGCCGTTGCGGCGAAGCGGCATTGCGCGCTTCCTATGACCGTACCCCTGTCCGCACCTGCGGAGTCTTCGCCGCACAAAGTTTCCGGAACGCTGGGAGCGCTGATGCTCGGCGCGCTCGGGGTGGTCTACGGCGATATCGGCACCAGTCCGCTCTATACGCTCAAGACCGTGCTCGAATGGGCCGGCAGCTCGGCGCCCGAAGTCGCGTACGGATCGCTCTCCCTGATCTTCTGGACATTGATTGTTACGACCTCGATCAAGTACGTCGCGCTGGTGATGCGCGCGGACAACGATGGAGAGGGCGGCATACTGGCGTTGATGGCCCGCCTCGCCATGAAAGGCCGGGAGCGAAGCGGCCTGGTGGCAATCGGCATCCTGGGTGCCGCATTGTTGTACGGCGACGGAGCCATCACCCCGGCCATTTCGGTGCTGAGTGCGCTCGAGGGACTCAAGCTGCCGGCACCGGCGGTGGCACCGTATATCCTGCCGCTCGCGGTGCTTGTGTTGGTCGCGCTATTTTCCTTGCAGCGCAAGGGAACGGCGGTGATCGGCCGACTGTTCGGGCCGGTAATGTTGGCGTGGTTCGTGACCATCGGCGCTCTGGGCGCGATCAGCGTTCTGGCGCACCCGACGATACTGTTGGCGCTCGATCCACGCTACGGCTTGCATTACCTCTCCACGCACGGCTTTACTGGCTTCACGGTGCTCGGCGCGGTATTTCTGAGCGCGACCGGGGCCGAGGCTCTCTACGCCGACATGGGGCACTTCGGCGCCAAACCCATTCGCGCCGGCTGGTACGGCATCGTGCTGCCCATGCTGGTACTCAACTATGCCGGACAGGCGGCGCTGGTTGTCGCGGGCGCCGTTCCGGACGGGGAAAATCCGTTTTTTCGATTGGCGCCAGACTCGCTGCAACTGCCGCTCGTCGCGCTGGCGACGGCCGCCACGATCATCGCCAGCCAGTCGATCATCAGCGGCGTCTTTTCGATGACGCGGCAAGCGATCCAGCTCGGCCTGTGCCCGCGCCTAAACGTCACCCAGACCTCGGCAACTGGCTACGGACAGATCTACGTCGGTTCGATCAACTGGCTGCTGATGGTCTTTACGCTCGGATTAACGCTCGGATTCGGCTCCTCCGACAAACTCGCGGCAGCTTTTGGGGTCGCCGTCTCGCTGACGATGCTGCTGACGACATTGCTGATGTACAAATTGATGCGGGAACAATGGAAATGGACACCGACGGTTGCGATAGCGGTCGCCGGGTCGCTCGCGCTGGTCGACCTTTCCTTTGCCAGCGCGAACCTGACCAAGGTGGCCGAGGGCGGCTGGGTGCCGCTGGTCACGGCGGCGACGGTGTTCTTACTGATGGAGGCCTGGCGAACCGGCCGCGGCGCGATGTTGTCCCAACTCGAGCGCGGGACGATTCCGCTTGCGCAATTCATCAAGTCGATGGCCGGTGAGGCCAAGGTGTCCGGAACCGCCGTGTATCTGTCGCGCCGCCGCGACGTCGTGCCGCTCGCGATGCTGCACAACGTGAAGCATTACCACGTGCTGCATGAGCGAAATGTACTCGTCCACGTCGAGACCGAGCAGGTGCCGCGCGTGCCCGCATCGGAGCGGGCCAGCGTGACGGAGCTGGGCAACGGCTTTTACCAAATCGTGCTGCGCTACGGATTCATGCAGCAGCCCGATATCCCGGCTGCGCTCGCCGCCTGCACCGTCGGCGGACAAGGGTTCGACATGATGCAAACCAGCTTCTTCCTATCGCGCGTGTCCATCGTGACGGTGCCTGGCGGCAAACACCGCCTCAATCCACTGTTCCGCAGGCTTTTCGCCTGGCTGCAACGCAATGCCGCCGACGCCACAGAGTTTTTCCGCATCCCGCACAATCGGATTGTGGAGCTGGGAGCGCGCGTCGAGCTTTGATGACCGGGCTCGACGCCGGACTGGCGGACCCATTCGAGAACCGCTCCCATGGTTGGCCCCGGGCGCCAGCGCTGCCGATCGCCCGGGCAGCGATTTCCTCCCCTTTTGTTCCTTGTCATTGCTCCCGGCTTTGCCTCTGAAAGAATGTCGCTGCACATAGCCGATGGGAGAGTCGCAGGGGCGGTGGTGTGCCGTCATTGATCCGCGGCAATCTTGGGAGGCAACAGGAAGGTGGGCCCAACTAAGACCGTTCCGCCCAACGCGCCACTGTCGGCCGCCTCTTGCCGTGGGCACGGGGCGTGCCAGCTGTTTTTGCTGCTGATGATCGGGATCGGCGCCGCCGGCATTGGGCGATCGGCAATGGCTGCAGAAACCCCTCCCGCAGTGGCCTGCGATCCGTACGCGAAATATGAGTGTCTTGACGACTATCTGGGCCAGGGTTTAGGGGAGCGCCTGATCAACTACTACAAGCTCGAATGGGGTCAGCCGTCCGCTCCTGTGGACCCGAAAGCGCCCCCGTCCCGCCGCGATGGCTGGCCCGCCACACCCATGAACACCCCGCCCAATCCCTTTACGGAGTGGCCCTACGGCGGCACGACGCCCCTGGGCGTGACTCGGCCTGGTTCGATCGATAGTCCGTTCATGGCGGCCATTGGCGCTACCGGCCCTGGCAAGTGGCTCAACGACAACAACTTTCAGATCTACGGCTGGATCGATGCCGGCGCCAATATCAGCTCGAGCACGGTGAAGCCGGGTGGCAATGCGCCGGCGGTCTATTTGATTACGCCCAATACCGCGCAGCTTGACCAGTTTGTGCTCTTGCTGGACCGGTTCCCCGATACCGTGCAGAAAGACCATGTCGATTGGGGCATGCGCCTCTCCGGCATGTACGGCCAGAACTACCGCTACACGACCGCGTACGGCCTGGCGAGCTACCAGCTGCTGCACGACAACAAGACCAATGGATACGACTTCCCGATGATGTACGGCGAGCTCTTCCTTCCCACTGTCGCAGAGGGTCTGATGCTGCGCCTGGGCCGCTTCCTTTCCGTGCCGGATATCGAATCCCAGCTCGCGCCCAGCAATTACATGTACTCGCACTCGATGACGTATGTGTACGACAACTACACGAACACAGGCCTGCAAAGCACGCTGGCCGTGACACCGCAATGGTTCGTGCAATTGGGCGTCACGGTTGGAACCGAGGCCACAATCGGGCATTTGCACAGCACGATCGCGAATCCGAATCCGAATCGGCTTTATCCGGGAACCTCGTTCAAGCAGGACCCGGGCGCCATGCTCTCCTACACGGCTTGCGTGCGCTGGAGCCAGGAGAACGGCACAGACGGCTTCTATGCCTGCGCCAATGCCATCAACACGGGACAGTGGGGCTACGACAACCTGCAATGGTTTGGATTCACCGCCTTTCACAAGTTCGACGACCGGTGGCACCTGTCCTACGAGGCCTACCACATGTACCAGAGGAATGTGCCAAACCTCAACAATTCGTACGTTCAGCACCTTAACAAGCTATACGGCACCGACGGTGGCACTCCCTTCTCCGCTGCAGCCTCGGGCATCTTGTTCAACGCTCCGGACGAGGCGCAATGTTCCAGCTCGGCGGTTTTGACCTGCACGGCAGGGGCGTATGGGACGACGGCGTACTTGAATTATTCCCCAGACCCGCAGAATAATTTCTCGATACGGCCCGATTTCTACTGGGATCCGCAAGGGCAGCGGACCGGCGTGGCGACCCGCTACGGCAACTTCGCGATGGGCTGGCAGCACTGGTATTCGCCGCAGGTCGAGGTGCGTCCGGAGCTCGCCTTCTACCACTCCTTCAACGCAATGGCGTTCAATGGCAATTCCAACGCCAGTCCGGCGACCGCTCCCGACAAGTCCAACGAGGTAATTCTCTCGGGCGACATCATCTGGCATTTCTAGCACCGGTTGGGCGGCGCAGCGGGTACGTGACGCGGGTTCGTCATCACACGGCCGGGAACTCGGTCAGAGCGCTCGCTTGCCGGTTTCCCCCGTGCGGATTCGGACGATCTCCGAAAGCTCGAACACCAGAATCTTGCCGTCGCCGAGCTTCCCCGTGCGCGCCGATTTTTCGATTGCCTCGATCGCGCGAGGCAGGAGGGCAGCGTCGACGGCCGCCTCGACCTTGACCTTGGGCAGAAAGTCGACCACGTACTCCTTGCCAAGATAGAGTTCCGCATGGCCCTTCTGGCGGCCGTAGCCCTTGACTTCGGTAACCGTGATGCCTTGTACACCAATCTCGGCCAAGGCTTCGCGCACCTCGTCGAGCTTGAAGGGCTTAATGATTGCGGATATCAGCTTCATGCTCTCACCCCATGTCGTTCCGTCGGATGGTATTGCAATTGTCCTGCAATATCGAAACGAACGGCAAAGAGAAACGAGCAGGAAATATATATTCAAGAGTACCGGCGTGCGAACTCCTAGCGGCCAGTAGCCTGCTCAGGACCCGACGCCTGGCCGCGGGCAAATCGCAATGTCGGCGGCATTGACCCCGCCGAAAGCGAGCACATCGTCGAGAATGTCTTGCGCCAAAGGCGGCGGCGGGGTATGCCGCGCCCAATTTTTATTCAGAGCTGACGCTATTTTGGCGCAGTGGCGACGTTTGCCGCGACGATATCTGCGCCGGCGCGATTCCACCAGCCGCCGCCAAGGGCCTGGAACAACGCCGCCGTATCACCGTACCGATTGGTCCGTGCCTGCACCAGGGTAACCAGCGCTTGCTGATACGCTTCCTGCGCACTTAGCAGCAGCAGGTAGCTCACATAGCCAAGATCGTACTGTCTTTGAGTGACATCCAAGACTTTCTTTGCTGCCTGCTCCGCATTGACCGCTGCAGCCAATGCGTCCGCGTCGGATTGGATCGCATGGAGCGTGTCGGCGACGTTCTGGAACGCCGTGATCAACGTCAGGCGATATTGCTCCTTGGCCTGGAGCAGGCCTTCGTCCGCGGCCCGTTCGCGATGCAACAAGGTGAAGCCATCGAATATGGGTTGCGCCACGTCGCCAGCGATGTTCCAGAACGGGCCGCCGGTGCTGAACATCTGGTTGACTTTTGATGCCACGCCACCGATGGCACCGGTGATCGTGAATTGCGGCAGGCGGTTGGCGATCGCGACGCCGACCTGCGCGCTGGCCGAATGGAGTTGCTCCTCGGCGGCGCGCACGTCCGGGCGCTGTTCGACCAATTTCGAAGGCAGGCTCACCGGAAGATCCTCCGGCAGGTGCAAGGCCGATAGATCGAAGTCATCGTCAACGGCTTCATTGGGCAGATTCCCGCACAGCGCCCGGATCAGGTCATGCGTCTGCTCGAGTTGCTTTTGCAGCGGAGGAAGCAGTTCCTCGGCCTGGGCAACGGCAGACTCCTGCAGGGCGACGTCGATGCTCATGGCGTACCCCAGCCGGAACTGATTGCGCAGGACCTCGAGCGCCTTGGTATTGGCGTCAATGAACTCCTGGGTCGCCGTGATCTGGGACCGCAATGACGCTTCCTGGATCGCAGCAGCCACGACATTGCTGGCGAGCGTGATGTAGGTAGCCTCCATCTGGTAGCGCAGTGCATCGGCCTGTGCCCGCAGGGATTCGACCTGTCGGCGGTTGCCCCCAAAGACGTCCGGCGTGTAGCCCAGAGTGAGCTGCGACGTGTAGAAGGTGTAAATAACCGGACCATTGTATGGAGCTGGTCCGGCTGGGTTCTGATAGGTCGAGATTACGCTCCCGTTGCCCTGAATCCCCGGAGAGTTTCCGCCTTGATTGCCCGCAAGTTGTTGCCGATTCACGTTGAGATCTGCGCCGATGGTCGGGTAGAAGAAGCCTTGCTGCGCATAGACATATTCCAGCGCCTGGCGCAGTGCCGCCTGTGCTGCGGGGATCGTCGGATTGGCCTGTAGCGCTTTTTCCACCAGTTTGTCGAGCTGGGGAGACTGGAACTGCGTCCACCATGCGAACGGGATATCGCGCCCCATCACAAAATGCTGGGAATTGCCGGCCGGGCCGGCGGTCGATGCGGTTGTGTCGGCCATAGCTTGCGGTGCATAGCCACTGCCGGTGGCGGTAGTGGGCCGCTGATAGTCGGGGCCCACTGCGCACGAGGCCAGCACTGCAAGCGCAAGCGCGGCGAGCACGGGTTGTCGCCAATGCCGTGCAGTGGCAAAGGATTCGTGCCAAGGCTTCAATGGTGCCTTTCCGGAGCCCGTTACTGTTCGAGAATGTGACCCGAGTCTAGAAGCCCCGCCGCTCCGCGGAAACTGTTACTTATCGCAGTTGACCGCGCGCCGCCGTCGCAAAGATCATATGTTCGTTCATCTTGGGGCGGATCTATGCGAATCGGAAGGATGTCGATCATTGTTGGTGCAAGCGCAGCCGTGATCGCGGGGGCCGCGGTCATCGCTTTCGTTCCCGGATTTGCCGGCCAGAGTCGCCTTGCGCCAACCACCACGAGCGCGGTGGAGCCGGCCGCCGCGCAACCAGCGGGCGCGGAGGCGTCCAAGGCTGCGGACAGCGTCGAGCTGAGCGATGCACAGGTAAAGACGATCCGCATCAGCCCCGCGCCAACGCACGTGTTTTCCGTGCAACGCACGGCAGTGGGCAGTATCGATTTCGATGAGAACCGGTCTGTCCAGGTATTTACGCCGTATCAAGGGAAAATCATCCAGGCGTTCGGGGACATCGGCGACGAGGTTGCCAAAGGCAAGACGCTGTTCACCATCGACAGCCCGGACCTGATCCAGGCCGAATCGGCCTTAATTGCTGCAGCCGGCGTCGACGAACTGACGACGGCCACCTTGGCGCGCGCCAAGGAGCTCTATGAGACAAAAGGTATTGCCCAGAAGGATCTGGAGCAGGCGGTCTCCGACCAGCAAACCGCAGAGGCCGCTCTCAAGGCGGCGCGCGATGCGGTCCGTGTCTTCGGCAAGTCGGAGGCGGAGATCGACGCGATCGTTGCCAAGCGCAAGATCGACCCCGCGCTGGTCGTGCCCAGCCCCGTCTCCGGGAGGATTACCGCCCGCGTAGCCCAGCCTGGACTGTTCGTTCAACCGGGTAACACGCCGGCACCCTACACCATCGCCGACGTGTCGACCATCTGGATGCTGGCCAGCGTCACGGAGAGCGACAGTCCTTTCTTCCGGCTGGGGCAGGAAGTCAAGGTCAAGGTCATGGCACTGCCGCAACGGGTTTTCGAAGGCAAGATCACGACGATTGGCGAGACAGTGGATCCGAACACCCACACCGTCGTGGTGCGTTCAGAGGTGCGCGATCCCAAGCATGAACTGCGCGCCGGGATGCTCGCCACGTTCGTGATTCGCACCGGCGACCCGGTCACCACAATTGCGGTTCCTCAGAACGGCGTGGTCCGCGAGGGCGACGGCACGATGACCGTCTGGGTCACCAGCGATCGCCATCACTTCACCCGAAAAATGGTGCAGATCGGCCTGCGCCAGGATGGACTCGACCAGATCACCGAGGGTTTGCAAGCCGGCGAACTCGTGGTGACCGATGGGGCAATATTTCTCAGCAACATGCTGGTTGCAAGCCCTGAATCCTGATTTCCACTGCCCTGCGTTGCAGGGCTCAACCAAGAGACGACCATCGTGCTGAAGGGCATACTCGCGTTCGGCTTGACGCGCAAGACCATCATCCTGCTGTTCCTGTCGGTATTTCTTGGCGGCGGGGCCATTGCCGTTACCGAACTCAACGTCGAGGCATATCCCAATCCCGCTCCCGTGATCCTGGAGATCACGGCGCAGGCGGCCGGTCTTTCGGCGGAAGAAATGGAGCGGTATTACACCGTGCCGATGGAGATCGGACTGTATTCCACGCCGGGCGTGGCCAACATCCGCTCCACCTCGTTTTACGGCCTTAGCTTCGTCCGCGTCACCTTCAAGTACGGGGTCGACTACTTCTTCGCATACACGCAGGCCGCGTTGAGCCTGCAGCAGAATGTCTCGTTGCCGCAGAATCAGGTCGCACAAATCCAGCAATCGAGCCTCGTGGGCGAGGTGTACCGCTACCAGGTGGTGGGCCCGCCGCACTTCGGCTTGACCAACCTGCGTACGGTCCAGGACTGGATCGTTCTGCGCCGGCTCTCGACGATTCCCGGGGTCGTCGCCATCAACAGCTGGGGCGGCACGACCAAGGAGTTCGAGGTCGAGGCCGACATGAACAAGCTTCAGGCCTACAGCGTCACGGTGCCGCAGCTTCTTGCTGCCCTGGGCAACGCCAATGTCAACGTCGGCGGGCGCGAGATCAACATCGGCCAGCAGTCCGTGAATATTCGCGGCGTCGGCCTGGTTGACAGCGGCGGCAATGACGACCTGACCAAGGGGTACAAGGTCGACGATATCGAGAACGTCGTTTTGACGCAGGCGAACGGCGTGCCGGTTCGGGTCAAAGACGTCGCCAGGGTCTATATCGGCTACGTCCCGAGGTTGGGCATTGCCGGGCGCGATCACGACGATGACGTCGCTGCGTCGATCGTCGTCATGGGTCGAACCCAGCATACCAACGAGATCATTCCGCGCATCAAGGCCGAAGTGGAGAAGATGAACCACGACGGCACCCTGCCGCCCGGGGTCAAGATCGTTCCTTACTACGATCGGAGCTCGCTCGTCGAGGTCACCACGCACACGGTCTTCCACAACCTCATTTTCGGTTGCCTGCTCGTCTTTCTCATCCAGTGGATATTTCTCGGCGACCTGCGCAGCGCCATCATCGTCGGCGTCAATATTCCCTTCGCCTTGCTGTTTAGCATCATCATCCTGGTGTTGCGCGGCGAGGATGCCAACCTGCTGTCGATCGGCGCGGTAGATTTCGGGATCATCATCGATTCGGCGGTGATTCTCGTTGAGAACGTCTTTCGCAATCTGCAGGCCAGCAAGGAGAAGCGGCGCAGCCTGCTGGAGGATCTGGCCGAGGGCCAGCTCGGAACGGACCCGACGCACGCAAGGGACGTGAACCATCCGCACTGGACCAACCGGATGCGCCTGATCTACATCAGCGCGCTGCAGGTGGACAAGTCGATTCTGTTCTCTGTCGCGATCACGGTTGCGGCCTTTGTTCCCCTCTTTACGATGCAGGGTGTCGAGGGCCAGATCTTCGGGCCGATGGCCAGGACCTACGGCTATGCGCTGGCTGGCGCGCTGATTGCAACCTTTACCATCACGCCGGTCTTGGCCGCTCTCTTATTGCCGGTGCACTTGAAGGAAGTCGAGACCATCCTGGTCCGGTGGATACGCTCGGCCTACACGCCGGCGCTGCACTGGTCGCTGGCAAACCGCAAGGTGACCGTTGGGCTGGGGGCGGTCTTCTTGGTCCTGAGCGGCCTGCTCGCAACACGGCTTGGCTCGGAATTCCTGCCGGCCCTGGAGGAGGGCAACTACTGGATTCGCGCGTCCATGCCCTTGACGATGTCGCTGGACGCCGGCACCGAGGCCACCAGCAAGATGCGCGAGATCCTGCTGCGGCATCCGGAAGTTCTCACAGTCGTTTCGCAGCATGGCCGCCCCGACAATGGCAGCGACGCATCGCCGTTTTCGAATGTCGAGCTGTTCGTGCCGCTCAAGTCGTACGACGACTGGCCAGCGGGACTGACCAAGGACAAGCTGACCGAGCAACTGCAGAAGGAATTCAGCGAGGCGTTGCCGGGCGTGGTCTTCAACTTCTCACAATACATCCAGGACAACGTCGAGGAGGCGATTTCCGGTGTCAAGGGCGCCAATTCGGTCAAGATCATCGGCCCCAACCTGGCGACCCTCGAAGAATTGGCGGTGCAGGTCCAGAACGAGATGCGTCAAGTGCGTGGCGTTGCCGACCTGGGAATTTTCTTCGTTCTCGGCCAACCAAACCTGAACATCAAGGTGGATCGCGAAAAGGCCGCTCGCTACGGGCTCAATACGGGCGACGTGAACACGGTCATTCAGGCTTCCATGGGTGGCGCGGTGGCAAGCTCGGTTCTCGAGGGCGACCGCACCTTCAATCTCACGGTCCGGCTCGCACCCAAGTTTCGTGACTCCATCGAATCGGTTAGCAACATCAAGGTCGGCTACCAGACGGCCAGCGGCGCGGCGGCCTACCTCCCGCTGCACGATCTGGCGGCGATCAGCCTCGATACCGGAGCCTCCTACATCTACCACGAGACCACCAAGCGATTCATCCCGATCAAGTTCAGCGTCCGCGGCCGCGATCTCGGCGGTACGGTTGCCGAGGCCCAGGAGCGGATTGCCCGCAACGTGACGCTGCCCACCGGCTATCGCATGATCTGGGCCGGCGAGTTCGAAGACCTGCAACTTGCGCAAAAGCGCCTGGCCGTGGTGGTCCCGCTGAGCCTGGTACTTATCCTCGTGCTCCTGTATGGGCTGTTCAATTCTCTGCGCGACAGCCTGTTGGCGCTAGCGGGCATTCCCTTCGCCATCGGCGGCGGCATACTGGCGCTTTACGTCACCGATCTTCCGTTCAGTATCTCCGCGGCAATCGGATTCATCTCGCTCTTCGGCGTGTCGGTAATGAACGGCATTCTCGTGATCACCTACTACAATCAAACGCGCATGGGTGGCATGGGTAGCATCGACGCCATGGCCCATGCTGCCGAGCAGCGAATGCGGCCCATGTTGATGACCGCGCTCTCCGCGTGTATCGGCCTGCTGCCGGCAGCGATGTCCCACGGCATCGGCAGCCAGGTGCAGCGGCCGCTGGCTACCGTTGTCGTGGGCGGCTTGCTTATCGGACCGATCTTGCTGCTGGTGGTCGTGCCGGCGCTCCAGACCTTGTTCCTGCAGAAGGAACTGCCGGCACGTCACGCTGCGGCAGCGGCGGACGAGCAGGAATAAGTCGCGTGCCCGGAATGCAACCATGGTAGCTTTGCGTAATCGACCGCAGACGTCCAGGCGCGGCGCAACGGGCGGGAAGGAGCGCCTCGTGCGCCGCCTCTGGTTTTCGCTGGCCCTGTTTGTGCTCGGGACGTCGGTGACCGATATTGGCCATGCTCAGCAGCATCGCACGGTAGACCCTGCCTCGACCAAGGCCGTCAGAGGCGGCAGTGGCGCGGTCGGTGGGCCTGCATCGGGCTCGGGCGTCGAGAGAAGTAGCAACCGGTTCCCGCTCGTGCCGGCCGGAGCCCTGTACCGGCCGATGGTCTCTTCGCTTGGCCGGCATCAATCCTTCCCGGTCTCCAAGGCGAGCGCGGGTACCAGCGGCGTCGAGGTAACAGGAGTCCCTGCCCCGGGGGCCGAAGGCGCGGCTCGCGATAACGGCAACCGCGCTCCACGGCGGCCGCCAACTCCCGTCGCGGCTGGGCCATCGAATCCCGCGGCACCGAGGGCGGTTGCATCCATAGGGGCAAATACGCGCGCGAGTGCTGGCAAAGCAACGCCGGCCCCGAGCGGCCGCCTCGGGGACGGCCCGAAAAAAGCGTCCCCTCCCGCATCCGACCCTCATCCCCGAACTCAGACGATGGCGGATGCGGCAAAAGCAGGCGGTCAAAACCGGAGCGCCACGCGGACCCTGCCCGGTGGCGCGGTATCCGCGCAACCGTCGGCGGGCAAGACCTCGGGGCCAGGAACCGATGGAACTATGGCTCGATAAGGCGGCCGCTCACCGCCTTGACTACCGCCTGCGTACGGGTTGCCACGCCGAGTTTGGCGCGGGCATTGTCCATGTGAAAGTCGACCGTGCGCTTACTCAGCCCAAGAATCGTCGCAATTTCGTCCGACGTCTTGCCCCGCGCCGACCAGGTCAGCACTTCAATCTCGCGCTCGCTCAACTCGATCGTTCGCGGCCATACTTCCATGCGGGCAACGCGGACCAAGCGAGCATTGATGATCGTGGCGAGGACGTCGAAATCGATCGGCTTGTGGACGTAGTCATCGGCCCCACGCGTGCGCCCCTTGAGCTCGTTGTCTCGATCCGTCAGCGCCGTGAGGAAAATAAACGGCATATCGCGAAAGCGCGGCGAAATTGCGGTCAGCTGGTCCAGTACTTCAAAACCGGACATGGTCGGCATGCTGATATCGCACAATACAAGATCGGGATGGCCGCTCAGAATCGCCGCAAACCCGGCGCTGCCGTCATGCGCGACCGCCACGTCGAAGCCGCGCTCAGTGAGATCCTCGACGAGCAGCTCTGCGGTCTGCCGGTCGTCCTCGATACAGAGAATTTTCTTCCGATCCTCGGCCATGGCGCAATTGTACGAGGAACGACCCGGGCGTACTGCGGGCCGGGCAGCGCCGAGGGCAAGGCGCCAACTCCCGTGCAGCATCAAGAATGCCGCGTCTGCTCCACATGAAGCGCCATTCCATCAGGCGGCGATTGTCCGCGATATTCACGGCCTTCGGGCTGCTCTTAGTGATTTTCGGGCTGTTCAGCATCTGGCGGCTGGCGGAGGTCTATGACGCGTCGGCGGAGATTCGCGACCGTTGGCTCATCAGCACACGTCTTCTTGGGGACCTCAACAATTCCACCTCGGATTTCCGCGCTGCGGAGGCAAGTCACCTGCTCGCACCGGACCGGGTAGAGATGGGGAAAACGGAAAAGGAGGTCGCCGAGCTAAGCGGCGCGATTGCCCAGGCCAGGACCAGCTACGAAAAGGTGCTCCACGATTCCACGGAAGACAAGCTCTGGCGCGAATTCACCGAAGACTGGGAGGCATATCGCAGGGTGGCCGACGAGGTAATCCGCCTGTCGTCAGAAGGGAAAAAGGCGGCTGGCAACCGCCTGTACCTCACGAGGTCACGAACCGCATACTCCGCGGCCAGCGATGCGCTGGGCGTTCTGACGGATCGCACTGTCGGCAGCGCCACGGAGGCAAGCAATCGCGCCCAGGCGATCTTCCAAAAAACGCGCTCGCTTATTGTTCTGGCGGTCGCATTTCTGGTATTCCTGAGCATCCTGGTGATGCGCCATATCAGTAGCAGCGTGCTGGGACCCATTCTGGATCTTGCGACGCGCATGCGCTCGCTTGCTACCAACCAGACCGACATCGAGACCCCAGGTACCGAACGGCAGGACGAAATCGGCGAGATGGCGCGCGCCATCGTCGTCTTCCGTGACAACGCCATCGAGCTGGCACACAGCAAACGCGGCCTCGAGCAGCAAGCGGCGATGTTCGCGGAGAAGCTCGAGCAGGAGCAGCGGCTTACGGACCTGCAGCGCAACTTCGTGTCGATGGCCTCGCATGAGTTCCGCACGCCGCTGACCGTAATCGATGGCCAGGCGCAGCGGCTGATCAGGATGCGGGACAACGGCATTACGGGCGCCGAGCTTGTCGAACGTGTCGAAAAGGTTCGCATGGCGGTGCGCCGGATGACGAACCTGATCGACCGGCTGCTCAACTCGTTACAGGTGTTCGAGGGGACTGCCGAGCTCTATTACCACCCGACCAAGTTTGATCTGGCCGAGCTTCTGCATGATTTGTGCCAGACCTACCGCGAGATCACGCCCGGCGCGCAGATCGTGGAGAACCTTCGCAACGCGCCGCGGACGGCAGTAGGTGACCCCAAACTGCTCTACCAGGCATTTAGCAACCTGCTCTCCAACGCGATCAAGTATTCGCCCAATGGCAGCTTGGTCGAGCTCAGTGCCTACGCCGAACCGGGCGGCCAGCTTATCGTCGTGGAAGATCACGGTATCGGCATACCGCCAGCCGATCGGGAACGGCTGTTCGAGCGCTACCACCGGGGCAGCAACGTCAAGGGTGTCGTCGGCACGGGCATCGGCTTGTATCTGGTCAAGATGGTTCTCGAAATGCACCACGGCAACATTGCCGTCGAGAGCGTGGAGGGGAAGGGCTCTCGGTTCATCGTACGTTTACCCATGGCCGGACAAAGCAATGCGTGAAAGCGTTGCCGTATGCGCGAACGATCACCAGGCGCCCGGAAGCAGACAAAGGGATGGTGGCGCCGGCCCACCTTTACCGTTCCGATGCGAGCTCCCATGACTCGCTCTGTGACAACGACGAACCCCGCGCAAAGCGCGGCCGCGACTGTGGATGCGAGCCGATCAGCCATCTCGATTCCCAAGTACTGCGACGCCTCGATCGCAAGCTACGAATACGGTGCGCGGCTGGACGAGGAATGCCTCGCGCTCGCTTGGGACCAAATCGCCAAGGCGCGCGAACTCTACAACAAGGTCGTCGAGCGCATTCGCGAGATCGTGGGGGAAATGCAGGCGTACGTGATCGCCCAAGGGGGACCGGCGGCGGCAGAGCTGCAATCACAAATCGACGCTTGCAACCGCCGATTTGGTATGGCCAAGACATGCAATGACGACCGCGCCCTGCGCGAAATTGCCCTCGAGCGGCGGGGCCGGTGGAAAGACTTCGCGCGCCTGCTTGCCTCGGTGCGCAAAGATCACATGGAGATACTGAAAAGCCGCTTCTACGCGCGCATCGGCAGGAACGCTGGAACGGACACCTACCGGCTGCGTGCCGAAGCGGTAGCACAGGGCCTCGGATGGGCCACAGCAAATGCCGTGCTGGACAATGCGCTGCGCGCGTACTCCGAGTCGATCGCGAAGGGGCGTCCTCCACGTTTTAGCATCGGCGCGGACAAGACCCACGATACCTTGACTTTGCAGTTCACGGCGGCTGGAGGCGTTAGTGCCGCGGACATCCTGAGCGGGCGCCACAGTGAAATAGCGTTGGTTCCGACCGACGGGGTCGGCCGCCGCAAGTACGGTCAATTGCGCTTTCGCCTCGGACCCGCCGTCGCGCGCACCGATGCGACCGGCACCTTCCAGTATCACCGGCCGCTGCCGGAAGCCGCACATGTCGCGCTGGCGCGGCTCGTGCGCCGGCGCATCGGGTTCGACGCTGGCTGGACGATTCAGCTCTTGGTCAAGCGGCCACCGGCCACGATGGTCGTTCCCGGCGCGCGCAAGCCGCTAGCGGCAGTGCACTTTGGCTGGGCGACCGATACCAGCGGCCGCAAGGTTGCCGGGCTCGCCACCGGTGCGGATCCGGGATGCGCGCGACTTGTCCAGTTGCCACCGAGCGTCGAAGAAGACCTGCAACGAGCAAGCGCGCTACAGGCCGCGCGCGACGCGGCACGGGACCAGCTCGTAGTCAGGCTCAAGGACCTTACTTGCGGCGCGGTGCCGGAGGTGGCTCAGGCGGAGTTCCTGGCACTGGTTGCGCTGCCAGCGCAGCAGGTCTCGCAGCGGCGACTCGCCGCCTTTTGTGCCAAATGGGAGAGTGCCCCGGCGGAATCGCCCGACTGGTTGCGCCAGTGGCGCCGCGAAGATCGCCTGCGCTGGCAAGCGAGCACGCATATCGCACGACGCGCGCGCATGCGCCGCCGAGACTTCTATCGCGTCTTGGCTGCGGAATTGGCCAACTCCTATGAGGTCGTCGCGATCGAGCCGCTGGACTTGGCGGCAACGGCGAAGAAGATCGATGAAAGCACGGGGGAACGCGGTGCTTTCGGCGCCAAAGCGCGAGCAGGTCAAAACGTGGCGGCGGTGAGTGAACTCGAATCCGCCGTTCGGTGGGCATGCGCGAAGGCCGGATCGGTCGTGCTCGACGTAATTGCACCGACGGCCAGCACATGCTCGATTTGCGGCGGCGCGCTGTCCGACGAGACCGATCGCCCCGATCAGAGCGCGGTTCAAACCATTGCCTGTCCGCACTGCGGGGCCAGGATCGACCGCAAGTGCAACGGGGCTGCCGTCGCGTGGCAAATCGTCTGGTCGGAGCGGGACGCATGGATCGAGCGGTATCACCTGGAGGCTGCGCAGGCCATGGCAAGCCGCGAGGTAAACGCTGTGGCGCGGAAAACCAAGATGGCGGCGGCCCGCAACGCAAAGCGGCAGGCCCTGCAGGAGGCAAGCATTGCCGCCAAGGAGACGCAAGCCGGCGAGAAAGCGCCTACATGCAGAACCGGTCGGTAGGAACCGGGGGACGCGGTGCGCCTGCCTTTGCGGAGCGTTCTATCGATTCGCGCACTCGCCAAGCGGTGGCGCGAGCGCCAAGGCTGGTGTTGCAGGCGTTCGACTTGCCATCGCAGGGGCATCGTACCTGCGACGTAGATGACGCCGCTTACCGGTGCTGCAGGCGAAGTTTCACTGGCCATTGCAGGGGCATCGTTCCTGCGACCATGCGCCCTCGAACATTGCGTAAGGTCGGCGCTTCCTCGGCGGACCCCGGGCCGCATCGGGCTGATGACCTCGCCAGGTCTACCCGGCCGTCAGACCCTGGCCACTTCCCAAGCCACTCGGGCGGGCCTGGTTCTTTTGCCGCTGGCGGCCACGTACTATGCCAACGAGCTTCGCTTCCTCGCTCCATTGATCCCATCGACATCATCGCTACCGATTGCTTTGGGCAGCGCACGCGCGGCGCGATTGTGGCGAATCCGCATCTTCCTGTGGCGGTGCGCGGTTCTGTCCCGCGGAGCGTTCTCGGTGGCAGGGCGCAGGACCATCGAAGTCCGCGGGTGAGATTGCGCCATGGTTGGTCGCCGCGGGCGTTGGTCGGCGCACGGGACAGGCATGCGATTGCGCAAGCGAAGAAAAGCTTCTGCACTAGCTAGCGCCGCCAACGCGATGCATCCGGATCTGTCCGTGACCGGCGCGAGTCGCAAGCTCGGCGCGCGTCTTCTTGCAGCCGCGCTGCTGCTGCCCCTGGTCGCCCTGGCCCAGACCGACGAGATCGAGGTCTACGACGCAGCCATCGTCGGCCCGGGCAAGGTCGAGCTGACGATCCACGGCAACTACACGCCCGATGGTCGCCAGACGCCCGACTT
>Ga0209415_10000509_pt1 | contig 72255 bp, 68 predicted proteins | sample PeaSoiSIISIP2007_FD_187696 | JGI IMG/M metagenome (GOLD analysis project Ga0209415, IMG submission 187696) | Peat soil microbial communities from Weissenstadt, Germany - SII-SIP-2007 (SPAdes) (version 2) | ecosystem: Environmental > Terrestrial > Soil > Wetlands > Peat | place: Germany...
GTCGTCGTGGCGGCGAAGGCGGCGCCATGACGGCACGTCGCCTGTGGCGCGATCGGCGATTCACATCACGGGCGCAACCGATGGCGCGCCTGCAAGGCAGCCGGCGTCGAGCCTAAAACAAAACTCTACCGTGGCGACGATCCGCTGGCCTTCGTCATCGACGCCAACGTGCATCGGCGGCACCTGGACGAGAGCCAGCGGGCGGCGGTCGCGGCGAGGGTGGCGACATACAAACACGGCGGAGATCGACGGTCAGATCAAGCGGCAAATTTGCCGCTTGTTAGCCAAGCTGATGCCGCAGTGATGCTGAATGTCGGCGAGCGATCTCATTGTCGCGCTGCCGTGGCGGCGGCAATGCGATAGCGGGCAGCTTTGACCAGCCGCTCGGGCGGGCGCTCCCTCGGCGCTCGGGCCGGCCTCGACGCCGCTGCGTGACAGTTTGTATGACCGCAACTGCCTGACAGTAACCTATTGATTTCATAGCATAAAATAAGCCGTACGGCGGACACCCCATCCGCCACTATCTATTGAGACAGAACGATAATTTGCCGAAAGTCCCAATGGTCCCACAAATTGGTCCTCAATTCACCGTCGCGACCCTGGCCGTTCTGGCACCCGACCCTGTTTCGTGACGACCTACGCCGGTCGGCTCGGCCGGACGGGCACCGTCCGGTTCTCGTTCCCGACGGCGCCGTATTTCTCGGCGGTGATCCGGGCAGAGACTTGACCACCTCGACCGGGGGTGGTGTGGGGCCGGGGTTGCGTCGCGCGCATCAGGCTTGCATGCCGATCCTCCCACGCGACGCCGATGAAAATCCTTGTTACCCACGCTTACCAGCGTCGCGAGTTCCCGCTTCGTGCGGGGACGCCACCCCGGTCTAGTGGGACAGGGGCCAGGAACACTGTAGAGATCATCGGGCAGGATACCGCATTCGGCGCGGGTGCGGCGCGATGGGCGGGAGCACGACATTGCGCCAGCGTCGCGCGAAGCTCGTGCAAGCGGAACGACCGATTTCTACGCCACGGCATCCTTCTTCCTTCCCGGCGATTGGGATCACGCTGCCGCGCCCAATGGCTTCGCGCGTTCGATTCGCTCCCGCTCGCGGGGGCTGTTCATCGCCTCCCAAAGATCGCTCCGGCGCTGCACGTTGAGCCAGAAATCCGGGCTGTTGCCGAAGACGCGCGCGAGGATGAGCGCAGTCGCTGCCGTTACATTCCGGCGGTTGTTGCACAGCTCATTGACGTGCTTGCGCTGAACGCCCATCGCCTCGGCTAGAGCAGCCTGCGTCAGCCCCATCGGTTGCATGAACTCCTCGATCAGAATCTCGCCGACCGTGGCCGGCTTGCGCTTCGTCGTCAGCATGGTTCGCCTCATCTGTAACTGTGGTCGTCGAGATAGACGCCTTCTGCTTCGCCGCGGCTGCGGTCCCAGTGGAAGACCAGCCGCCACTGGTTGTTGACGCGGATCGAATGGAAGCGTGCCAGGTTGCCGCGCAACTTCTAGAAGTGATTGCTGGGTGGCACCCGCAAGTCCTGATCGGTCGTGGCCTCGTCGATCATCCGGAGCTTGCGGAAGAGACGGCTTTCAAGATCGGACGGGATGTGCCGCGACCGCGTATCCTCGACGAAGAAGGCGCGCAGCCACTCATCCCGAAAGCTCACGATCATGCGGCGGCTCCGTCTGTGTATCTATGTACCACTCATCGGTACAAACCGCAACCGCAGAAGCCTGGATCGCAACGGCCGGCGCTCGGATGATTGATATCATTGACGTTTAGGCGGAAACCGACAGCAGGGGGTGTTCGGCAGGTGGGGCAAAACCTCAGTCAATCCAACCACACGCGACCAACCGACGGCGTGCCCTTTTATCTTGCCTTCGCTGAACCGTCCTTACAGCCCCCGAAATCTGCATGCCACTACTTCCCGGCCACAACCGAAACAGCTTGGCGAAAAGAGCCATTCTGCCCTTAATCACGCTTCTCGCCGATCGCCACCGAGGCATCATGCATCAGAGTACGATAGCGTAGACGTAGTGCTCATCATCGTCGGTCGTGGCCCGCCAGGCGCTACCGCTTCGCCGGCGGGCGCTCGCTGAAGAGCACGCCGCCTCTCGCCTTGGAGGTCTTCGGCGCCTCGACGATCTGCACGATGACGGCTTCGGGGTCGACCTCGAAATGGCGCACGACTGCGCCGGTGATGTCCTTCACCAAGGCGCGCTTCTGGTCGATGGTGCGGCCTTCCATGGCATAGATGACAATCTCGGGCATGCGGCTCTCCCTGATTGCGGGGCGTCGCCGCGAGACTAGCGGATCGCGTCTGCCGATGGGAAGCGGGGCGGCGCGGTCGCGCCGGCGCGGCTCAGCCCGACGAGCTTGCCCGCGGCACCGCGTGCAGCGGGCCGCCCTTTTGCCGGCGGCGCCAGCGGTCGATGACGGCGGCGACCCAGTCGGTGTCGTCGATCTCGGTCTGCCACGATTCGGAGAAGCTCGCGGTCTTGCCGCGCGGCATCTCGAGCGCCGGCAGCTGATCGAAACTCATGCGCAGCGGCACCGGCACGCCTTCGCCGACTACGATCGCCTCGCCCGTCCGGAGCGACGGCAGGAACTCGAGCAGGCCCAGCCCGGATTCCGACATGGCGGCGCGGACGAATTCCTGATCCGACTGATTGCTCATCCTGAGCGCGAAGACGGTGTTGCACTCCGACAGCATGCTGGCGGCGAGATCGGAGGGGCGCTGGCTGACGACGCAGAGCGAGACGCCGTATTTGCGTCCCTCCTTGGCGATCTGCGCCAGCGCGCGCTTGGTCGGCGCAAATCCCAAGGCCGCGCTCTGCGGCGCGTAGCGGTGGGCTTCCTCGCAGACGATCAGGATCGGCACCCTGCTTTCGCTCCACATCGCGAAATCGAAGGTGAGACGGCACAGCACGGAAACGACGACGTTGAGGATCTCAGAGGGAACGCCGGAAAGATCGACGATGGTGACCGGCTTGCCCGCGACGGGAATGCGAAACAGCCCGGTCAGGATCTCCGCCATCTTGTCGCCGGCCGAGGCGCGGCTGAACATGAAGGAGAAGCGCGAATCGTTCGAGAGCACCTTGAGCCGGCTGATGAGCCGCGTGTAGGCCGGCAGCGATTCCGGACGCGTCAGCCGGCCCTGCGCCTCCTGCAGCACGTTGATGACCTCGGAGACCCAATAGGGCGCGGGGGTATCGACCGTCACCGGATATTTCGCCTTCGGGCCGGCGAATTTCGACCGCGCCGCGACGATCGCATCGCCGAGGATCGTCACCTGCGCCGCGCGCGAATCGGTCTCGGTCCCGACCACGACCTCGCAGATCTCGTCGAAATTGAAGAGCCAATACGGCAGCTCCAAGGTCGTCGCGGGATCGAGCACCTGCGCCTGCTCGCCGAAGGCCTGGGCGTATTCGTTGTGCGGATCGAGCAGGAGAATGCGCGACTGCTGGTTTTCGCGCAGGATCGCCTTGAGGACGACGGTCACGGCGCAGGACTTGCCCGAGCCGGTCGTCCCGAGCACGGCAAAGTGCTTGCCCAGAAGGTCGTCGATCTTGACGTAGGCCGGCAGCCGGCTGTCCTGATGCACATAGCCGACCCGCGCAGTCGGCACCGCCGGGCAGGCATAGATTTGGCAAAGATCGTCCCGCGTCGTCAGGCAGACCGAGGTGCCGATCGCCGGAAAAAACGACACGCCGCGCTGGAATCCGGAATCGGGCAGCGTCCCATCGGCGAGCCGCTCGCCGACGAGCTCGAGCTCGACGATCTTCAGCTCCTCATCGTTCGGCTCCGCCGTCGCCATCGGCACGCTGACGCCCTTGACCATGCCGTAAATCGTCGAGCGCGGCGTCGGTATCCTGACCATCGTCCCGGTCTGCACATCCGCGGCCGCAACGGCCTCCCCTTCCGGATCGCGCTTGGGATTGTCGAGCAGGCAGATCGCCTGGGACCCGGACACGGAGACGATCCGCCCGATTTTATCGTTGTTGTCAGTCATCTGATTTCTCCGGAATCAACCAGCGCGTCGCGGTAGCGCAGGAGCAGATCGTGGGTCTCGGATTCCTCGCGCTTGCTCGAAGGGCCCGATGTGGCGTGCAAGAGGACGCGCTCGGCCGGGATCTCGACCGTGACGGTGGTGCCGCGTCCAAGCTCGCTCGCGAGCGTCATGGAGCCGCCGTGCAGCTCGACGAGACGGCGCGTCAGCGGCAGGCCGAGGCCGGTGCCTTCGTAGCGCCGGTTGAGGGCGCTGTCGGCTTGCGCGAACGGCTCGAGGACCTTGGCCAGGTTTTCCGGGGCGATGCCGATGCCGGTATCGGCGACGACGAGATTGCACTTGCCATCGGAAAGCAGACTCCAGCCGACCGTGACGCTGCCTCCGGCGGGCGTGAACTTGACCGCGTTCGACAGCAAATTGATGGTGATCTGCTTCATCTTCCGCTCGTCGCCCCAAATCAGCAACGGCTGGTCGGCGCCGGCGACGCCGATGGTGAGCTTGCCGCTGCCGGCGCGCTCCTTGACCAGGGTGAGGCAGGCGCCGATCACCTGATTGAGATCGAGCAGATCCTCGTAGAGCTCGAGCTTGCCGGCTTCGATGCGCGCCAAGTCGAGAATGTCGTTGATGAGCCCGAGGAGATGTCCGGCGCTGCTGCCGATGTCGCTGGCATACTCCTGATATCGCGGCATGCCGATGGGCCCCAGCATCTGCGCGGCCATGACCTGCGCGAAGCCGATGATCGCGTTCAAGGGCGTGCGCAGCTCATGGCTCATATTGGCGAGAAATTCGGATTTGGCGCGGTTCGCGGCCTGCGCCTCGATCATCGCATCGGTCGCCGCCTTGGCCGCGATTTCCGCCGACACGCGCGCCGCCCGGAGCGCGATCTCCGTGCGCCGGTGCCCCACGAGATAGCCGAGCTGGTCGCAATAGCGGCGGAGATAGGAGCTGGCGCGCGGATCGGGAAGATTGCCGAAGCCGGAAATCATCGCGTGAGCCTCTGCGTCAACCCGAGGGCCGTCGGTGCCGCGCTCAGGCCCGCCGCCGATCGGGGCGGGAACGGCGATCGTCTGGCGCAATTCGGCCGACCGCGGGGATGGCTCGATGGGTTCCGTCGCGAAACGGAAGAGGACTGGCGGATCGCTGCACCGAGGACTCCGGGACGCCTGGCCTAGCTTTACTGATCAAGCTAGGTCTATCGGAAATAGGTTATGGATTCCTTGGTGGAGCCCGCCCCTTATTTCGCGTCCGAGGCGAAGCCCATGACCTGCGCTTGGCCGGTGCGACCCAACCGATGGCCGCCGGCGGGCTCGACGAAGGCTTCGAGCCAAGCCTCGGCAAGCGCCCCCTGATCGCGATAGGGAACCGCCGCGGGCATGGCCCCGCGCCGGCGCGCGAGCTTTCCGAATTCTCGTGCACGTTCAATCGGTTGCCGGGAAAAGACGCGCACCACGCCGACGGCGCGGATCATCCGCACGGCGGCGCCGGCTTCGGGCACGCCGTAGGCCGAGGCTGCGACGATCTCGAGCCGGCCGTCCGGACCATGGATATGCAGCACCCGGAAGCACAATGGCCGCCGCTCGGCGTCGCAGACTTCGATGAGGTCGCCGGCCTCGGCGTCGATCTCGCTGATCGCTTCCGCCGCGCCGGGGATCGCGCGTAACCTCATTGCGCCGGCTCCTCGATCGAGGAAACGGGGTGGGCGAATGGTTGGAATTATAACGTCAAGCGGCGCGCCGTCAACTTAAAGTTGACGTATGTATTTATCACTCTCTGGCTGATTGTGCCGCCGTGCAACCCGAAAGCGCGCTTTGCCGCGCTCAGTTTTTCTCGTCCGAATGCTCCGTTGGCCCGGCAGTCGTCTGAGTGAGCCGCGGAATTTCGTCGGTGAAGCGAACGCCGGCGAGGTTGTTGCCGATCCAGACGACTTCCCCGCGCAGCCGACCGAAGCGTTCGATGACCACGGCCACGACCTGCTGCGGCGTGAGCGGCGCGGAGACTCTGAGCTTGGCTCCTTGCGCCGAAACGTCGAGCACGACGCAATCAACGCGCTGGGTCGCGGTCTCGAGTTCGGCCGCCCACAGCACCGGTTTGCGCCGGTGCTGCCGCCGCTCCGTCATGCACTTTCTGAGGCTGGCGAGCAACTGCTCGGCCTCGAACGGTTTCTCGAGCCCGCCGTCCGCGCCCAAATGCTGCGCCATGTCGATGAGATCGCGATTGGCCCAGCGTCCGCCGCCGGAAATCGCCAGAATCCGCGTCTCCGGCTGCTCCCGCTTGATGATCTTGATCGTCTCGAAGCCTTCCATCTCCGGCATGATGACATCGGCAATGACCAGTTCAGGGCGATGGACGCGGAAGAGTTCGATCCCTTCTCTGCCGTTGGCCGCCAGCAGCACATTGAAGTCCGCTTCCTGCAGCATCGCTTCGAGCGATCGGCGCACCAAAGCGTCGTCGTCGATCACCAGGACATTGGTATTCACCCCGAAGCCTCCTCGACCGCGCGATTCACCAAGCGGCGGGTCGCTGCGGCCAGTTGCGAACGGCACATGCTCGGCATCGCATGCTAGTGCCCAAGCGGTTAACAATTTGCGTTTCTGCCGGCAGTTCGCAGTCTCGAAGAGCCTCGCGCTCTTAGCCGGCTGTTAACCAGACATCGGCGAAACTCCGCTAGCGAATAGGGTGAGAAACGCGTGCGTTGGCGCGCCTCGGTTGTACCCGCCTGGGCGGTCCCATGCTGAGAGAATGGCGATGCTGACTGACACTTCATCGGGCAACGCGGGCGAGTGGGCGGCAGCCGACGCATGACCGCAACTTCGCATCGCGGCTCGACCGCGTCCAACGAGCATCGGCGCGATGAGCCGCCGATCGAAGATGCCCCAACCCCGGTTCAGCCGCGCGAGATCAAGCGGATGATCGCGCGCGTCGCCGCCCTGCGGCGCGAGATCGAGCGGATGCCGAAAAGCCGCTCCCTGGTCGATGGCCAATCGGCGGACACCGCTGCGCTTCTGCTCGAGGACGCGAAAAATGCTCTGGCCCGCTCCGAAGGGCTGTTTCGCGGCCTGATCCACCAAGCGCCGGTCGCCGTGCTGAAATTAACCGAAGACGGCGCCATCCTTTTCGCCAACGACACCGCCGAGCGCGCCGCCGGACAGGGCAATCTGGTCGGCCTCAATTGGGGCGAGATCTTCGCGGAATCGCGCACCGCGGCCTGCGATTGGGCGTGGCTCGCCCGGCATCGCGGCCGTGATCGCGACGTGGGTTTCTTCGCCGCCGACCGCAGCCCGCGCATCATGGCCTGGAAGCTCGTCCAGGACGTCAAATCGACCGATCGCCCGCGCTACTTCGCCTATGGCGTCGACGTGACGGAGCGCAACCGCATCGAGACGGAACTGCGGCAAAACCGCGAGCATCTCGCGCGCGCGCAGCGCGTCGCCGGGGTCGGCAGCGCCGAACTCGACTTCGCCGGCGGGGCCGTCCATTGGTCCGACGAGACCTTCCGGATTTTCGGCGTCGCTCCCGGCAGCATCGACCTCGACATCGAGACGGTCACGAGCTTCATCCACCCCGACGACCGCGAGCGATGGCGCGCCGCCTATCGCTCTGCGCCCCTCGGCATTCCCCCGACATCCGGCGAATTCTGTCTCGTTCGCCCGGATGGCGTGATCCGCATCATCCAGCGCGAGCTCGAGACCATCCTCGACGAGGACGGCATGCCGTCTCGCCTGATCGGCACGATCCGGGACATCACGGAATTGCGCCAGGCCGAGCGTCAGCGCGACGAGCTTCAGCGCGAACTCGTTCAGGCGCATCGCTTCGAGGCCATCGGCACCTTGGCGAACGGCATCGCGCATGATCTCAACAACGTCCTCCTGCCGGTTCTCGGGCTCACCAGGTCGGTGATGTCGCACCTCGACGAGAACAGCCGCGACCGCGCGAATCTACAGCTGGTCTTTGAAGCCGGCGAGCGCGGACGCCGTCTCGTGCAGCAAATCCTCGCCTTCAGCCGCAAGCGCAATGCCGAGAAGGCGCTCGTGCAGATCGACGCCGTCGCCGAGGACGCGTTGCGGATGCTGCGCGCGAGCATCCCCTCGATGATCCGGATCGAGCAAAGGATCACGAAGGTCCCGCCGGTCCTCGGCGATTCCGGCAGGCTTTATCAAGTCTTCTTGAATCTCGTCACCAATTCGGCTCAGGCGATCGGCGATCGGCAAGGCACGATCAGCGTCGATGTCGACGGCGTTCTCACCACGCCCACGCCGGCGGTGCTGATTTCGGTGGTGGATGACGGCTGCGGCATGGACGAGGCCACGCTGGCCCGGATCTTCGAGCCGTTCTTCACCACGAAAGCGGACAGTCAGGGCACCGGCGTCGGCCTCTCGGTCGTGCATGGGATCGTCACCCAGCACGGCGGGTCCATCAAAGTCGAAAGCAAGCCCCTGCACGGTGCCCGCGTCGACATATACCTTCCCGCCCATCTCGACGAGGCGGCGCCGCGCTGAGATCGCTCGCCGCGGCTCGCCGCGACGCCTCAGCCCTGCGCCGCCATGAAGCGCTCCATCACGGTCGCGAGATAGACCGGCGTCTCCTGCATCGGATAGTGGCCGGCATTGGCGATGACCAGAAGCTCGGCCTTGGGATGCCAAGCGAGGTAAGTCTGCTTCATGACCTCGGGCGTGAGCCCTTGATCGAATTCGCCGACGGCGACGAGAATGGGCGTCGGATTGCCCTGCACCGCCGCGGCAAAATCGCCGGTGCTCCACGATTTCAGATAAGCCGCGAAGGCGTCGCGCGTCGTGGTCTCGCGCGAGCGCTGCACCATCCAGTCGAGCCAGGCGCCCGAGAGCCGGTTGCCGCTCGAGAAGTCGATGATCATGCGGCGCTTGGCGTCGTCGTCCACGGCGCCGTCGAAGAGCGCCTGCTGCTCCGGCGGAAATGGCGGCAGCGCCGCCGGCACCGGCGTCAGCGCCACGGCCGACTTCACGCGCCCGCGCGAGTCGATGATGATCCGCTCCACCGCCTTGCCGCCCATGGAATGGCCGATCGCGTGAAAGCGCTGCCAGCCCAGATGATCGGCGAGCGCGATGGCGTCGGCGGCAAGCTCGGCCATGCTGTAGTTGCCCTTGAGCTCGCGCGACTTGCCGTAGCCGCGGTAATCGACGAAGGCATAGGTGAAGCGGCCGGCGTCGAGGCAGGGCAGCATCGGCGCGAACACGGTGCTGTCGGCAAACCAGCCATGCATGACGATGACCGGTTCCTTGCCCCGGCCGACCAGCGTGTGCCCGATAATCATGGCGGCCCCTCCCCGCGGCATCGCGGCAGTTCCGTCGCAATGCCGCGCCTCTCTATCGCGTCCGCGCTTTGGCCTCAAGCGGCCCGATCGATCCGGCTTGGCCGTGGCGCGCGACGTGCTATGAATAGCCGCAAGCGGCTCGAGCGAGCGAAGGGAGAGATCAGATGAACGCGGACGCCAAGAAGACGGCGCTCAGGATGATCCCGTACGGCATCTACATTCTCACCGCCGACGACGGCAAGGGCAATGTCGCGGCGGCGACGGTGAACTGGGTGACGCAGACGGCGTTTGCGCCGCCGCTCGTCGTGGTCGGCATCAAGGCCGATTCCGGCGCCTGCAAGATCGTCAAGCAGACCCGCGCCTTCGCGCTCAACATGCTCGGCAAGGAGCACAAGGGCCTTGCCTTCGCCTTCTTCAAGCCGGTCGAGCTGAAGGACGGCAAGATCAGCGGCCAGCCCTTCACCAAGGGCGAGACCGGCGCGCCCATCCTGACCGAGGCGCCGGCTGCGGTCGAATGCCGCGTCAAGCACATCGTCGAGGACGGCGACCACCACATCGTCGTCGGCGAAGTCGTCGAGGCGCATCTCCACAAACCGCCGTCCGGCCGGCCCGACGCCGCCATTCTCGAGATGAAGGATTTGGGCGAGAACGTTTTTTACGGCGGCTAGCGCGACAGGCCCCCTCACCCCTGCCCTCTCCCCAAAGGGGAGAGGGAGGGACCCGGCGCGAGGCGAAGGGAGGGTGAGGGCGCGCGCCCCGTTACCAATTCCTTACCATCGCGCGGCTAGGCTTGGTCCATGCCGACGGACCGGACCGCCGCAGAGGGGAGTCTTGCACCGCCGATGGCGGCGGCGCTGGCGGCGCGGCTGCTGCGCAGCGACGCGGCATTCTACGGCGGGGTGACGCTGGCGCTTATCCTCCCGCTGTTCTTCTTCGATTTTCTGCCGCTCTACGATCTGCCGAACCACATCGCGCGCCAGCACGTGCTCTTCGGCGAGGGCGCGCCCGGCGCGGACGCCTATTACGCCGTGCGCTGGCGCCTCATTCCCAATCTGGCGCTCGATGGCGGGGTCTATATGCTCCACCACATCGTCTCGGTCGAAGCCGCCGTGCGGATCTTCGTCGCCGCGACCGTGGCGCAGCTCTTTCTCGGCGCCGTCGCGCTCAACCATGCGCTGTTCGGCCGGCGCGGCCGCTTCGCTCTCGCCGCCGCGCTCTTCGCCTATAACGGGCCGCTGCTCTTCGGCTTCGTCAATGTCAGCTTCGGCCTGGGCATGGTGCTTTGGGTCTTCGCCTTGTGGCTGCGCTGGCGCGACCGGCTTTGGACCCAGCTGCTCTTCGCGCTGCTCGGCAGCGTCATCCTGGTGGCGCATCTCTTCGCCTTCGGCGTCTATGGCTTGGTGCTCGGCTGCGCTTGGGCGGGCGAGGCCGGGCGGCGGCTCGTGGTCGAGAAGGCGCCGCCGCGCGAGGTTCTGCGCTCGCTCGCCTGGCTCATCCACCTCGCGGTGCCGCTCGCGCTCTACGCCTTCGCCATGCCGCGCCAGAGCCATGACCTCTCCGGCGCCTATTCCGAATGGATCTACAAGCTGTTCTGGCTGCATTCGATCATCGGCTTCAACGACCCCGCCTTCGACCTCTTCCTGCTGCTGGCGGTGCTGGTGGGAGCGCTGTTGGTCGCTCGGCGCATCGTCATCGCGCCGGCGATGGCGGCGCCGCTCATGGGCCTGGTCGCGGCCTATCTGGCGCTGCCGCATCAGCTCGGCGAGGGCACCTTCGTCGATTACCGCATGCCCTCCTTCGCCATGCTCTTCCTGGTCGGCAGCACCGCTTGGCGCGACCCCGCCGATCCGCGGCGCGGACGAGCGAATTTGTTTGTCCTGGGCATGCTGGCTCTGCGCTTGAGCGTGCAGTTCGCGGAATGGGCGGCATGGCAGCCGATCTATGCCGAATACCGCGCCGCCTTCGCGCTGCTGCCGCAAGCGGCGAAGCTTCTGCCGCTGCGGGCGCCGCCCTACATCGCCGACTTCATCGCCCATCCGCCGTTGGGCCATATCGCGGCGCTGGCGGTAAGCGAGCGCGGCGCGCTCATCCCCAATCTCTTCGCCAACACCGGCCATCAGCTCTTGGTCTACAAGCCGCCCTATACCGGGCTGTGCAAGATCACCACCGCGCCGACGCAAGCGGATGTGCCGGATTACGACTACCTCCTTTTGCTCCACCCCGAGCAGCTCGATCCCAAGACCCTGCCGCCCTATGAAATCTTGGCGCGGGGCCAGAGCTTCATCCTCGCCCGCATCCTGCGCTAGGGTCGCTCCGCCGCCCGGTATAGGATCGCCGGGTCGATCATCACGGAGGCGAGGATCATGGACCGGGAGCTGCTCGAAGACCGTACGGACGGCGTGTTGACCCTGACGCTCAACCGGCCGGAGCGGCTCAACGCCTTGACCCTGGAGATGTCGGATCTGCTCGAGCAGGCGCTGCTGCGCGCCGCCGCGGACAATGCGGTGGGCGCGATCGTCATCGCCGGCGCCGGCCGCGCCTTTTGCGCCGGCGGCGACGTCAAGGCGATGGCTGAAGGCGGCCACGCCGGCGACAGCTACGAAGAGCGCGTTGCCATCTTGCGCCGGCGCATGGAGGCGGTGCGGCTCTTGCACGAGATCGCCAAGCCGACCATCGCGATGCTGCGCGGCCCCGCGGCCGGCGCCGGGCTGTCGCTGGCGCTCGCCTGCGATCTGCGCATCGCCGCCGAGGATGCGCGCCTCACCACGGCCTTCGCCAAGGTCGGCCTGTCCGGCGATTTCGGCGGCACTTATCTGCTGACCCGCCTAATCGGCGGCGCCAAGGCGCGCGAGCTGTACCTGACCAGTCCGATCCTCAGCGCGCGCGAGGCGCAGGCGCTGGGCCTGGTCATGCGGGTCGTCGCCGATAATGCACTCGAGGCGGAGACGCGAGCCCTCGCGCGCAGCCTGGCGCAAGGTCCCCGGATCGCGCTCGGCCACATGAAGCAGAACCTCAACCTGGCGGAGAGCGCCGGCCTGGCGGCGGTGATGGACGCCGAGGCGCTGCGCCATATCCGCTGCACCGCGACCGAGGATCACCGCGAGGCGGCGGCCGCCTTCGTCGCCAAGCGGCTGCCGGTCTTCACGGGGCGCTGAGCCATGACCACGGCCGCGATCGACATTCACACCCATATCGTTCCTGCGGAGTTCCCGGCCTATGCCGGCAAGCACGATGCGATGCGCTGGCCGCAGATGGCGCCGATCGATTGCGGCCACGCCAACGTCATGATCGGCGGCAAGGTCTTCCGCCGGGTCGAGGATTATTGCTGGGACGGCGCGCGGCGCATGGCGGCGATGGCGCGCATGGGCATCACGCATCAGGTGCTCTCGCCGATGCCGGAGCTGCTCTCCTATTGGCTTCATCCCGAGGATACGCTGGCGCTCGGCCGCTACATCAACGATCAGATCGCGGCGATGGTCGAGCGCGCGCCCGAGCGCTTCTTCGCGCTCGGCACCGTGCCGCTGCAGGACCCGGAGCTGGCGGCGCGCGAGGTCGAGCGGCTGATGAAGAGCGGCAAATTCCGCGGCGTCGAGATCGGCACCAATGTCAACGGCACGCCCATCGGCGATCCGCGCTTCGCGCCGTTCTTCGCCGCCGCCGAGGAGCACGGCGCGGCGGTCTTCGTCCATGCGCTCCATCCTGCCGGACAGGAGCGCTTCGTCGGTCCGGCGCAGGTGACGAATCTGGTGGGATTTCCCTGCGAGAACGCCTTCGGCATCGCCTCGCTGCTGACCGGCGGCACGCTCGAGCGGCATCCGGGCCTGCGCCTCGCCTTCAGCCATGGCGGCGGCGCCTTCGCATTGGTGCTGAAGCGCCTGACGCATGGCTGGAGCATCTACCCGCCGGTCCGAGAGCGGATCAAGGAACCGCCGGCCGAGCTCGCGCGCCGGCTCTATTACGACACGCTGGTCTACGACAGCGCGACCCTCGCCTTCCTCATTGCGAGCTTCGGCATCCGCCAGCTTTGCCTCGGCAGCGACTTCCCCTTCGACATCCACGACCGCAAGCCGCTCGAGCGATTGGCGCCGCTTGCGCTCGCCGAGCAAGACGAGGCTCTGCTGCGCGGCGGCAACGCCTTGCGCTGGCTCGGCGGCGGCAAGGAATAGCCGGCGCGGCGCCAACATGCGCCAGGCGATCCCGTGGCCGGCCAAGATCGCGGCGAAGCTGGTGCTGTCGCGGCTGCCGGTCGGCTACGGCCTGTGGAAGCGCATCGGCCTCTTCGAGCACGGCCACATGGACGACCCCGCCTATGGCGAGGCCGTCTTCCTGCGCCATTTCCGGCGAACCCATCTCGCGGGCAAGCCGGGCTTCACCTGTCTCGAATTGGGGCCGGGGGACAGCCTGTTCTCCGCCGTGCTGGCGAAGGCCCATGGCGCAAGCGCGTGCTGGCTCATCGACACCGGCGCCTTTGCGGCGCGCGACATGGCCGGCTATCGCAGGCTTGCCCGCCATCTCCAGGCGCAGAATCTGCCGGCGCCGCCGGAAGCGGGTTTGGCTTCGCTCGACGCGCTCTTGGCCTATTGCGGCGCGCGCTATCTGACCGACGGCCTCGCCTCGCTGCGCACCGTGCCGGCGGCGAGCATCGACTTCCTCTGGTCGCAGGCGGTGCTCGAGCACATTCGCAAGCGCGAGTTCGATGCGCTGCTGCGGGAGACGCGGCGCGTGCTCAGACCCGATGGCATCGCCTCGCACCGGATCGATCTGCGCGACCATCTCGCCGGCGCGCTCAACAATCTGCGCTTTTCCGAGCAGTTGTGGGAGAGCGAGTGGATGGCGCGCTCGGGCTTCTATACCAACCGCCTCGGCTACGAGGAGATGCTCGAGCGCTTTCGCGCCGCAGGCTTTGCCGTCGAAATCGTCGGGGTCGAGCGCTGGCCCGATCTGCCGACCGCGCGCCGCAGCCTCGCCGCGCCCTTTCGCGACCGGCCGGAAGAGAGCCTATTGGTCTCCGGCTTCGATGTGGTGCTGCGGCCGGCCTGAGCGCCGGCAGGCCAGATAAGGTCAGCACTGCATGGATGTCGTGCGTGCTTCGAGACGGCCGCTTCGCGACCTCCTCAGCATGAGGAAGATCTTTGATGGCACGAAGAAAAGTCCTCGTCCTGAGGAGCCGGCAAAGCCGGCGTCTCGAAGGACGCAATGAGTCGATCCAGCCAGTATCCGGGCTAGCGCAGCGACGCGTTGAGCTTGTCGAGCGCGGCCGCGCCCGGACACAGCGCGGCCTCGCCAAGCGCGTTCAGCGGCTGTGCCACGGTATCCAGGTGGTCGTGGAGATCGCGCGAGTCCGGATCGACATAAAGCAGGCCGGTGATGATCTCGCCGGCCGCGTGGCGCTCCTGCAGATAGGTCATGGCGGCGACCCGGTCGGTCGGATCGTAGTCGGCCGCGAGCTTGCGCAGGCGGAGGACCGATCCGTCATGCTGCGTCACCGTCTCGACCGTGCCGGGCGCATAATCGGCGGTGATCTCGGCGCGGCCCATGATGACGTCGAGCCGGTTCACCGCCTCGTTGTGCTCGCGCACGAAGTCGAAGCTCTTGGTCGAGCCCTCGTGGTTGTTGAAGGCGACGCAGGGGCTGATGCAGTCGATGAAGGCGGCGCCGTGATGCGTGATCGCCGCCTCGATCAGCGGCACGAGCTGGGCCTTGTCGCCGGAAAAGCTGCGCGCGACGAAGCTCGCGCCCAGCAGTAGCGCCATGTCGATGAGGTCTATGGGCTCGTCGTAATTGACGGCGCCGCGCTTGCTCTTCGAGCCCCGGTCGGAGGTGGCGGAGAACTGGCCCTTGGTCAGGCCGTAGACGCCGTTGTTCTCGACGATATAGACCATATTGACGCCGCGCCGGATGCTGTGCGCGAACTGGCCCAGGCCGATCGAGGCGCTGTCGCCGTCGCCGGAGACCCCCAAATAGATCAGGTCCTTGTTGGCGAGGTTGGCGCCGGTCAGGACGGAGGGCATGCGGCCATGCACGCTATTGAAGCCGTGCGAGCTGCCGAGGAAATATGTCGGCGTCTTCGACGAGCAGCCGATGCCCGAAAGCTTGGCGATGCGATGCGGCGGCAGTTCGAGGTCGAAGCAGGCCTGCACGATCGCGGCGCTGATCGAATCATGGCCGCAGCCGGCGCAGAGCGTCGAGATCGTCCCCTCGTAGTCGCGGCGCGTATAGCCGAGCTTGTTGGTCGGCAGCGAGGGATGGTGGAGCCTTGGCTTGGTAATATAGGTCATCGGACGACTTCTCTCAGGGGCGCGGGCTTGCGCGCGCCCAGCAAGGACGAGATCTCGCGGGTGATGAAGCGCGCGGTGATGGGCGTGCCGTCGTAATTCAGCACCGGCGTGAGCTTCGCCGGATCGATGGCGCAATCGTTGACGAGGAGGCAGCGGAGCTGCGCGTCGCGGTTCTGCTCGACGACGAAGATTTGGGCGTGGCGGCGGATGAAGTCGACGATCGCGTCCTGGAACGGGAAGCTCCGCACTCGGAGCGCATCGAGGTAGATGCCATCCTCTTCCAAGGCGGCGAGCGCCTCGTGCATCGACGGCGTGGTCGAGCCGTAATAGATGACGCCATGCTTGGTCGCTTGCTTAGCGCTTTTCAGCACCGGCGCCGGCGCAAGTTTCTTCGCGGTCTCGAGCTTGCGCAGCAGGCGCTCCATGTTGTCGACATAGGCCGCGCCCTCCTCGGTATAGCGGGCGTAGGGGGTGCGGCTCGTGCCGCGCGTGAAGAACGCGCCGCGCGTCGGATGCGTCCCGGGATAGGTGCGGTAGGGAATTCCGTCACCGTCGACATCGAGGTAGCGACCGAATTCCTTGCCGGATTCGAGATCGTCGAACGTCATCACCTTGCCGCGGTCGAGGCGGCGCTTGTCGTCCCACGCGAATGGCCGGCAAAGCCATTCGTTCATGCCGATGTCGAGGTCGAGCATGACGAAGACCGGCGTCTGCAGCCGATCGGCGAGATCGAGCGCGGCGGCGCCCATCTCGAAGCATTCGTGCGGGTCTTCGGGGAACAGCAGCACGTGCTTGGTGTCGCCGTGCGAGGCATAGGCGCAGGCGAGGATGTCGGCCTGCTGCGTCCGCGTCGGCATGCCGGTCGAGGGCCCGGCGCGCTGCACGTCGAACACCACCGCCGGGATCTCCGCGAAATATGCCAAGCCCAGGAACTCCTGCATCAGCGAAATGCCCGGCCCCGAGGTGCAGGTGAAGGCGCGCGCGCCGTTCCAGGCGGCGCCGATGACGACGCCGATGGAGGCGAGCTCGTCCTCGGCCTGGACGATGGCGTAGCGCGCCTTCTTGGTCTCGGGATCGACGCGATAGCGCCGGCAATAGCGCTCGAACGCCTCGGCCATCGAGGTCGAGGGCGTGATCGGATACCAGGCCGCCACGGTGGCGCCGCCATAGACGCAGCCCAAGGCCGCGGCGCTGTTGCCGTCGATGAAGATGCGGTCGCCGACCGCATCGGCGCGGCGCAGCTTGAGGCCAATCGGCTCGAGATGCTCGCGCGCGTAATCGCGGCCCAAATGCAGCGCGTCGCGATTGGGCGCGATGAGCTTGTCCTTGCCCTTGAACTGCTCGCCGAGGAGCTTCTCGATCTCGGCCACGTCGATGTCGAGGAGCGCCGCGAGCGCGCCGACATAGATGATGTTCTTGAAGAGCTGGCGCTGCCGCGCGTCGGTGTAGGCCCGGTTGCAGATCTCGGTCAAGGGCATGCCGATGACGTTGATGTCGTCGCGGAATGTCGAGGGCGGCATCGGCTTGGTCGAATCGTAGAACAGATAGCCGCCGGGATCGATCGAAGCCAAATCCTGCGCCCAGGTCTGCGGATTCATCGCCACCATCAGATCGACGCCGCCGCGGCGCCCGAGGTGGCCCGCTTCGGAGATCCGCACCTCATACCAGGTCGGCAGCCCCTGGATGTTCGAGGGGAAGATGTTGCGCGTGCTGACCGGGACGCCCATGCGCAGGATCGACCGGGCGAAGACCAAATTCGCGCTCGCCGAGCCCGAGCCGTTGACGTTGGCGAACTTGACGACGAAATCGTTGACGCTGGCTATCGGCTTGGACATGCCCCGGCCAATCTCATATCGAGCAGGAATTTCTGCATATCCCACGCCCCGGTCGGGCAGCGCTCGGCACAGAGCCCGCAGTGGAGGCAGACGTCCTCGTCCTTGGCCATGATGCGGCCGGTCTTGAGCGTGGACGAAACGTAGAGATCCTGCGAGCGGTTCTTCGCCGGCGCGTTGAGCCGCGTGCGCAGCTCCTCCTCCTCGCCGTTCACGGTGAAGGTGATGCAGTCCATCGGGCAGATGTCGACGCAAGCATCGCACTCGATGCAGAGGCTGGTGGTGAAGACGGTCTGCGCGTCGCAATTGAGGCAACGCTCGGCCTCGAGATAGGCGAGCTTCAGATCATAGCCGAGCTCGACCTCGACCTTCACGTCCTTGAGCGCGACCGCCTTGTCGCGCAGCGGCACGCGGTAGCGCAGATCGTTGGAGATGTCGTTGTCGTAGCTCCACTCGTGGATGCCCATCTTCTGGCTGATGAGCGCCACATCGGGCGGCGGACGGTTCGACACGCTCTCGCCGCGGCAGAGCAGATCGATCGAGATCGCCGCGTCGTGCCCGTGCGCCACCGCCCAAATGATGTTCTTGGGCCCGAACGCTGCGTCGCCGCCGAAGAAGACGTTGGGGAGGGTCGATTGCATCGTCTTGGGATCGACCTTCGGCATGTTCCAGCGATCGAAATCGAGGCCGATGTCGCGCTCGATCCAGGGAAAGGCGTTCTCCTGCCCGACCGCCACGAGCACGTCATCGCAGGCGATACGCTGGTCGGGCTCGCCGGTCGGCACCAGGCTGCGCCGGCCCTTCTCGTCGTATTTCGCCGCGACCTTCTCGAACAGAACGCCGGTGAGCTTGCCGCCCCGGTGCGTGAACTCCTTGGGCACGAGGTAGTTGAGGATCGGAATGTCCTCGTGCATCGCGTCCTCCTTCTCCCAGGGGGACGCCTTCATTTCCTCGAAGCCGCTGCGGACGATGACCTTGACGTCCTCGCCGCCCAGCCGCCGCGAGGTCCGGCAGCAATCCATCGCCGTGTTGCCGCCGCCCAAGACGATGACGCGCTTGCCGATGCGGTCGATATGGCCGAAGGAGACGTTGGACAGCCAATCGATGCCGATATGGATGTTGGCCGCCGCCGCCTTGCGGCCGGGGATGTCCAATTCGCGGCCGCGCGGCGCGCCGGAGCCGACGAAGACCGCGTCATAGCCCTCGGCCAGGAGCGCCTTCAAACTGTCGATCCGCTGCCCCATCCGCAGCTCGATGCCCATATCCGTGATGTAGCCGACCTCTTCGTCGATCACCGATTCGGGCAGACGGAAGCGCGGGATCTGGCTGCGGATCATGCCGCCCGGCAGTCGATCGCCGTCGAACATCACCAGCTGATAGCCCAAAGGCGCGAGGTCGCGCGCCACGGCGAGCGATGCCGGACCGGCGCCGACCAGCGCAATGCGCTTGCCGTTCTTGGCAATGGGGATGCCCGGCAGGCGCCCGCGAATGTCGTCCTTGTGGTCGGCGGCGACGCGCTTCAGGCGGCAGATCGCCACCGGCTCCTTCTCGACCCGGCTGCGGCGGCAGGCGGGCTCGCACGGGCGATCGCAGGTGCGCCCGAGAATCCCGGGGAAGACGTTGGAATGCCAATTGATCATGTAAGCGTCGGTGAAGCGCCCGGCCGCAATCAACCGGATGTATTCCGGAACCGGCGTGTGCGCCGGACAGGCCCACTGGCAATCGACGACTTTGTGGAAGTATTCGGGTACAGCGGTATCGGTGGGCTTCAACGCGCCTTCTCCTGCAACACCCTATTCGGCCGCGCTCGGACGATCAGGCCGGTTCCGAAAGTTCGGCTTCATCCTCCAATACGCGCGCGATGCTCAGCAGTTCCCGCGTGATCTCAGGCACCGCCGTCATCTCCGCGAGCCGCCGGCAACGCAGCGCGAAGCCCTGTAGGCGCTCGGCGAGGACCGCCGAACCAGCGCCCGACCTCGTCTGCATCTTGGCTCTCCCGCAGCGCGAGCCGTTCCCGTCCATCGCGCCGAACGCATTGCTGCGCCGACCCGATTTGGGGGCCGATACTTTGCCGCATCGATCCCCAAATCGCAACACCAGGGAACTATAAACGGCAACGCTTTGCCGAATGTTATCGAGAGCCGGCATCGCCACAAGGCGCCGCGCCGCATATCTCCATCGCTCTTCGCGCAGGGACCAGCGCGCCGCATCGTCGGCCGCGGCATACCGCATCTGCTAAGAGCAGGCGTCAGGCAATCCACAAGCGAATTGTCGCATCGAGTTTGACCGCGCGCTCGCGACAGCGAGTCGCTGCGCATGCGCCCCGGCATCGGGTGGCGCCCGATGGGCCTCATTTACGAAATTAAGGTTACATTACAAGTTATTATGTTATCTTGGAAAAGCGCTCGCGCATAACCGAATGGATTCGATCGGCGGCGGGCCCGCGCGCGATTGGCGAGGCGAAGAACTTGTCACAGCTGAAAACCAAAAGAACGCCATTATTATGGTAAATTATTTGTTTTGCCACTGCGCCGCCGAGCGCCTAACCTGAGGCTATGCAGGAAGGGTGGGGGCTTCCTCTCGCATTAGCCGTGGCATTGGCTGGCTTGCTCCAGCCGGGCCCGGCGACAGCCGCCGTTCATCATCCACGCCACCTGCAAGCGGCCAAAACCGCGGCGCAACCCCCGCGCCAGATCGGCCAGGCGAGCTGGTATGGCGATTGGCACAAGGGCAAGGCCACCGCCAACGGCGAATCGTTCGATCCCGAGGGGCTCACCGCGGCCCATCCCACCCTGCCGATGAACACCGAGGTCTCGGTCCGCAACCTCGCCAATGGCAAGACGGTCACGGTGCGCATCAACGACCGCCTGCCGCGTCACAGCCCCCGCATCATCGATCTGACGCAGCGCGCCGCGGAGCAGCTCGGCATCGAGGAGCGCGGCCACTGCCGTGTCGTCGTCGAGGCGCTCTACATCCCCCAGAAATGATTCTGACGCCGATCGCGCCCGGCCAGTTGCGTCGGGCGCTCGCGGGCTTCGCCGCTGCGCTTGACAATGAAGAGGCGCGCCGTGTCTTCCGCCGCATCGCGCGGCCGCGCGACGCAAGGCGCGCCCGCGGCGCTGCCGCTGCCCGCCACCATGCCGCCGCATTGCGGCTCGCGCATTGCTTCGGCATGGGGCTTCGCCCGGGATCGCCAGGGGCGAGCGTCGGCTGGGACGGCAGGGCGGCGCGCACCGCCACCGAAGCCTATGTCCTGCTGCACGAGGTCGCACATTTCCAGTTGGCCTCGCCGCGACGGCGGCGCGCCATCGACTTCGGACTGGGCCCCGGCCCGGAGACCGGCAACCGGCGCGCGGCGGACCATGCCGCGCTCCTCTTCGGTCTCGCCCGCGAGCGCGAGGAAGCGATGGCCTCGCTCCTCGGCATCCTCTGGGAGCGCGCGCTGGGCCAGCCGGGTTTGGCATCGTTTCTCGACCAGAACTGGCTCGAGGGCGCGAGCGCCCGCGCGGCGCGGCATTTCGCCACCATCCTTGCCGCGCTCCGCGCCGCCGGCTTCGCCGGCGCCACGGGACGCCCGACGCGGCGGCTGCAACAACGGCCGGACGTGACAGACTAATGCGATTTCGGCGGCATCGGCGCGCCGCGGGTCAGGCGCAGCGGCTGAGCAGCTGCCGTCCGGAGAAATGCGCCAGGAGATTGTCGACCATGAGCCGGCCCATCGCCAGCCGCGTCGCACGCGTTCCACTCGCCACATGCGGCGTCAGCACCACGTTGTCGAGCGCGAAGAGCGCCTCGGGCACCTTGGGTTCCTCGGCGAAGACGTCGAGCCCGGCGCCGCCGAGCCTGCCCTCGAGCAGCGCCTTGACCAGAGCCGGCTCGTCCACGACCGAGCCGCGCGCGATGTTGATGAGCGCGCCGTCCTTGCCGAGCGCGTCGATCACCTCGGCATTGACCAGATGCCGCGTCGCGGCGCCGCCCGGGCAGTTCACCATCAGGTAATCGACCGCCCGCGCCATGGCGACGAGATTGTCATAAAAGGGATAGGACACATCGAGCCGCCGCCCCCGTGCGTGATAGACGATGCGCATGCCGAAAGCCTCGGCGCGGCGCGCGACGGCAAGCCCGATGCGGCCCAGGCCCAGAATCCCCAGCGTCGCGCCGCCGACCTTGTTGGCGAGCGGAAATTGCGCTTCGCGCCAATGGCCCTCGCGCAGGTAGCGATCCGCCGCGACGATGCGCCGGGCGACGCAGAGCAGCAGCACCATGCCCAAATCCGCCACGTCGTCGGTCAGCACATCCGGCGCGTTGGTGACGGCGATACTTCGGGCGCGTGCCGCGGCGAGGTCGATATGGTCGACGCCGACCGTCATCGCCGCAATGATTTCGAGCCGCGGCAGCGCCGCGATCATCTGCGCCGTGATCGGCGCGACGGACGTGCAGATGCCTCGCGCCTTGTCGGCGAGCGCGGCGAGGAACGCCGTTTGATCCCTCGCCTCCGACATCAGATGGGGCGTGAAGGCCTCGGCCAGCGCCGCCATGTGGTCGGGGTGAAACGGGTTGGCGACGATAATGTCCGGTTTCATGACCCTCGGCCTGTAGCGACGATTTGTCGAATTCGGGCGGGAGACGGCCCTTGCGACGAGGCCTTGCGCGATGGCGGTGCCGCCCGCTAAGAATAGGCGCTCCGCCAGGGGAGGCAAGAATGGCTGTGGCCGCGCAGCGCAGCCCGCGCGACGGCGACGCCACTCAGGACAAGGTGCTCGCCCTGCCCCCCGACATCGCCGTCGGGGAGGGATTGCAGCTTGTCCTGGCGAGTGCCCTGCGCAGCCTGCGCTTTAGCACCGCACGGGCCGAACCCTCTGGCCCCGAGATCATCCACCGCTTCCGCATCGGCGTCCGGCGCCTGCGTTCGCTTCTTGCCATTTTCCGCTCCGCCCTGCCGGAGGAGGATCGGCGCGGCTTGAGCCGCTACCTCGCCGGCTTCGCGCAGCGCTACGGCCGGGTCCGGGAATGGGACGTGCTGCTGACCGAGACGCTGCCGCCCTTGCGCGCCGCCCTCCCCGACGAAAGCATCACCAGCGAGATCGCCGACAGTGCCGGCCAGGCACGCCGGAGCGCGCTGCCGCAATTCGCGCTCGAGGGCGAGGCCGCCGCCATCGCCGCCGCACTCGAGACGGCCGCCTTCCTGCGTCAGCCCCTGCCGGATCATGAAGAGATTTGGTCAAGCAACCTCAGGGACTTCTCGAGCGAACTTATAGAAAAACATCATCGCCGCTTGAGAAAATGGTTGAAGCACCTCGACCTCACCGACCAGGCGGCCTTCCATAGCGTGAGAATTAAAACGAAGAGATTGAGATATCCGATTGAAATGTTTTCTACTTTATTCGATGAAGGGGCCGTTCAGCCCTATCTGCGCCGGGTGATCCGCGTGCAAAGCGCGCTCGGGCACCTCAACGACGCGCAAACCGCCCGAACTCTGCTGGGAAATTTGCCCCTGTCGGGCCGCGCGCAGGCGCTGGCGAATGGCTGGCTGGCGCGCGACATCCTGGCCAGCCGCGAGCGCTTCCCCAAGATTGCGCGCGCCTTGCGCCGCAGCGCGCCGTTCTGGGCGCGCTGAGGTCTAGCCGCGCCCCTCGCCTATGCCCACAGTGAAGGCCGGATTGCTCAGCGCGAGCTTGCGCAGGGTGATCGCCCAAAGCAGGCGGAGAATGCCCTCGCGCGCCGGTCCGGGGCGGTCATAGGCGCCGGCGCGGATCGCGGCGGCGAGGCGCTCGAGCCGCTGCTCCGGCGCGGTCATGCCGAAATGTTGGGCCAGGCCGTGCTCGATCACAGCGGCGGAGCCCGCGCTGCGCAGCGTGCGTTCGCCGATGGCGAGGCAGCGCACGATCAGCGCCGCTTGCTGCTGCCGCTGCTCGGCCGGCAGGGAGGCGAAATCCCGCTCCCAAGCCGCGCGGACGAGCGCCAGCAATTCGGCGGCGCTCGGCGGATCGTCGATCATTCCCGCGTCTCCGGCTCACCGGCGGTCAAGCGCAAGAGTTCGAACTCGCATTCGGCCGCCCGCCTTCCCGTCAGTGCGAGATCGAGCGAGCGCTCGCCCTGCTTCAGGAACCGGTCGCGTTGCAAGAGCGCGACAACCAGCCATTTGAGCGCCGCCATGACTTCCCAGAAGCGCAGCCGCCGCGGGTCGAGCCGCCGGCCCGCTTCCGTCTCATAGCCGCCATAGAGCGCCGTTCGCGACGCGATGCCGCCGGCCTCGCGCTCCAACTCGGAGAAGCGCCAGCAGCGCGAGCAGAACCAGCCGAGATCCGAATCGGGATCGCCCCAACCCGCGAATTCCCAGTCCAGAATGGCGGCGAGCGCGCCGTCCGCGACGAGATAATTGCCGGTGCGGAAATCGCCGTGGCAGAGAACCGGAGCGGCGGGCGCCGGCAGGTTGCGCGCGAGCCAGCGCAGCCCCCATTCCGCCACCGGCCGCTTCTCGCCGATCGCGTCGAGACGGCGGCGATACTCGGCGAGCAGCGCCATTGCGGGATCGACGGGCGGCGCGCCGAGGAAGGACAAGTCCAGGCGCGGCGGCCGGATCGCATGAACCGCCGCCAACGCCCGCCCCAATTGCGCGGCCAAGGCGTCGTTCGGCCCGGCTGCGACGATGCGTTCCGCATCGGCTTCGCCCGCGACCCAGCGCGTGAGATGGAACGGCTTGCCGATGATTGCCGCATCGCCACAACAAAGCAGCGGCTCAGGCGCGGGAATTCCCGCGCCGTGGACGGTCCGCAGCAGCGCGAACTCCTGCACCAGATCGAGACCGAAACCGAGCGGTGTTTGCCCGTCGCTGCGCAGCACAAGCCTGTGCCGCCCGGCACAGGCGCCGCCGCAGATTTCGGCGACCACCAGCCAATGCTCGCGCACCGCCCCGCCCGGCAACCGCCGCGCCTCGACCACCTCTGCCCTGTCTGCACGCAATTCGCTGGCGATGAGACGCGCCAGCGCGCTTGGCGCCAAGAACATGCCTAAACCGGGCTCACCGCGTGGCCGCCATCGACCGGCAGCACGGCGCCGGTGATGTAGCTGCCGGCGTCGGAGGCCAGCAACAGCAGCGCGCCGTCGAGATCCGCCATCTCGCCGCTCCGCCCCAAGGGAATGCGCGCCACCAGCGCGCGGCCCGCCGGGCTGCGCAGGAAGGCGCGATTGAGATCGGTCTCGATATAGCCCGGCGCCAGCGCGTTGACGGTGATCCCCTGCTCCGCCAGCTCGACCGCCAGCATATGAGTGAGATGAATGAGCCCGGCCTTGGATGCGGCGTAGCTCGGCACGTTGCGAATGGTGCGCAGGCCCAGGAGCGAGGCGATGTTGATGATGCGGCCGGCTCGCCGCGCCCCGACCCAGCGCGCCGCCACCTCGCGCGCCATGAGCCACGCCCCTTTGAGATTGGTATCGACGACACGGTCCCACTCGGCCTCGCTGTGCTCGAAGAGCGGCTTCGAGATCGCGATGCCGGCATTATTGACGAGAATGTCCAAGGGGCCGAGCGCGTGCTCCGCGGCTGCGACCGCCGCGCGCACGCTTGCGCCGTCGGTGACATCGCAGGGAATGGCGACCGCGCGCGCCCCCTGGTCGGGAAGCGCGCGCGCCGCTTCCTCGAGCCGCTCCGCCCGGCGCGCCAGCAGCGCCACCGCCGCCCCGGCGCCGGCGAGGGTTTGCGCAAAGTGGCGGCCGAGGCCGCTCGATGCGCCCGTGACCAGCGCCACGCGGCCGGTGAGATCGAAGCTCGGCATGGTCCGCTACTTTAGGAAAGGCCGCGCCATCCTCATGCGTTCGGCAGGGAAGCGTCAAGCCCGGCGGCATGTTATGCTGGCGCAGCATCGACCGCGGAGGCGCGCTTGCGCATCGACATCGTTCTCGACGTCATCTGCCCCTGGTGCTTCATCGGCAAGCGTCGGCTGGAGAAGGCGCTGGCGCGTCGGCCGGAGATCACGCCCGAACTCGCCTGGCGGCCGTTTCAGCTCAATCCGGACATGCCGCTCGAGGGCATGCCGCGGCAGGACTATCTCGCCGCCAAATTCGGCGGGGCGCAGCACGCCGGCCGCATCTACCAGGCGGTGACGCAGGCCGGCGTCTCGGTCGACATCGCCTTCGCCTTCGACCGCATCCGCCGCACCCCCAACACGCGCAACGCGCATCGCCTGATCCGCCACGCCGAGGCCGAGGGCCGCGCCGATGCCGTCGTCGAAGCGCTGTTCCGCGCCTATTTCCTCGAGGGCCGTGACGTCGGCGACCGCACGACCCTCGCCGAGATCGCCGGCGAGGCCGGGCTCGAGTGGGCAGAGATCGCGGCATTTCTCGCCGGCGACAGCGCCCTCGGCGAAGTGCTTGCCGAGGACCGCAACGCGCGCCGCATCGGCATCAACGCCGTGCCTTGCTTCATCTTCGCCGGCCAATACGCCATCTCCGGCGCCCAGGAGCCCGAATTCTTCTTCCCCGTCTTCGACCTCGTCCAGAACGGCGGCGCCGCGGCGGCGCAGTGACCGCGCGAGCAATTGCATTGTCAGTGCATTGTTATGATCGTCCCCGGGCGAGAGCGTTGAGAGCGACGTAATCGCCTCGGATCAGCGCTTCCTTTTTTGCTCTTGTCCAACCTTTTAATTGTCTCTCGCTCGCAATGGCATCGCCGATGCGCTCGAATTCCTGGTGGAATACGAGCTCGACGGGACGCCGCCGCGCCGTATAACCACCCGGCTTGCCGGAATTATGCTGCGCCATTCGAGCTTCCAGCGACGCTCTGGTGCTCCCCACGTAGTAGCTGCCATCGGCGCAACGAAGGATGTAGACATAGGCGCCCACTTCAATCCCCTGCTGCCGCCGGGCCGTGCGCCCTTCGACTTCGCTTCGCTTCGCTCAGGGTGAGGAAAGGCGGAGCACGGCACAATCGTGATACAATGTTGGCTATCGCCTCATCCTGAGCGGAGCGCGCAGCGCGTAGTCGAAGGGCGCTTTGCCTCGATGCGCGCACCCTACCGCGCTCGTGCCGGCATCGGCGCCTGCGGCTCGGAAGGCGCCGCCGCCGCGATTTCCACAAGCCGCCGCAGCAGCGCCGTGACGCCGTTCAGGCGGTCTTCGCTGCGCTCCCAATGGCGCATCAGCACCAGCCTCTGGTCGGGCCTGAGCCGCGCCGCCGCGCCCTGCTCTTCGAGCAAGCGCACGAGGCCCGCGGGGTTGGCGAAGCGGTTGTCGTGGAAGGCGATCACCGCGCCCTTGGGCCCGGCCTCGACCTTGGCGACGCCGGCGTCGCGGCACAGCCGCTTGATGGCGATGATGTGCAGGAGATTTTCGACCTCGCGCGGCAGCGCGCCGAAGCGGTCGATCAGCTCGGCGGCAAAAGCGTCGATCTCGCGCCGATCGACGAGCGCGGCGATGCGGCGGTAGAGGCCGAGCCGGACGTGGAGATCGGCAACATAGCTCTCGGGAATGAGCACGGGAGTGCCGATGGTGATCTGCGGCGTCCATTCCTCCGGCGCCTCGCCCAACGTGCCCTCGCCGCTGCGGGCGTTGGCGATCGCCTCCTCGAGCAGGTGCTGATAGAGCTCGACCCCGACCTCGCGGATATGTCCGGATTGCTCGGCGCCCAAGAGATTGCCGGCGCCGCGGATGTCGAGATCATGGCTCGCCAGGGTGAAGCCGGCGCCGAGCTGATCGAGCGTCTGCATCACTTCGAGCCGGCGCTGCGCCGTCGGCGTCAGCATCTTGCCGCCGGGCAAGGTCAGATAGGCATAGGCCCTGACCTTGCCGCGCCCGATCCGGCCGCGCAGCTGATAGAGCTGCGCCAGGCCGAACATGTCGGCGCGATGGATGATGAGCGTGTTGCAGCTCGGGATGTCCAGCCCGGATTCGATGATGTTGGTCGAGAGCAACATGTCATAGGCGCCGGCATCGAAAGCGCCCATCACCCGCTCGAGCTCGACCGCGCCCATGCGGCCATGCGCCATGCCGAGCTTGATCTCCGGCACCAATTTCTGCAAGTCGCGTCGGACCTCGTCGAGATCGCTGATGCGCGGCACGACGTAGAAGCACTGCCCGCCGCGGTGGCTCTCGCGCAGGATCGCCTCGCGCACGACCACGGAATCATAGGGCAGCACGAAGGTCCGCACCGCCAGCCGGTCGATCGGCGGCGTGGCGATGACGCTCATGTCGCGCACCCCCGACAGGGCCAGCTGCAAGGTGCGCGGGATCGGCGTCGCCGTCAGCGTCAGCACATGGACATTGGCCTTGAGCTGTTTCAATCGCTCCTTCTGCGCCACGCCGAAATGCTGCTCCTCATCGACGACGAGCAGGCCCAAATGGCGGAAGGCGACGTTCTTGGCGAGGAGCGCATGCGTCCCGATGACGATGTCGATGCGGCCTTCGGCAAGCTCCTTCTTGATCTCGGCCGCCCGCTTCGCCGGCACCAGACGCGATAGCTGCTCGATGCGCAGCGGCAGGCCGGCGAAGCGCTCGGCGAAGGTGCGGAAATGCTGGCGCGCCAAGAGCGTCGTCGGCACCACCACCGCGACCTGGGTTCCGGCCATGGCGGTTATGAAGGCGGCGCGCAGCGCCACCTCGGTCTTGCCGAAGCCGACATCGCCGCAGATGAGCCGGTCCATCGGCCGGCCCGAGGCCAGATCCGCCAGCGTATCCTGAATTGCGCGCTGCTGGTCCTCGGTCTCGGGATAGGGAAAGCGCGCGGCGAATTCCTCGTAAAGCCCTTCCGGCGCCGGCAGTATCTCGCCCTGGCGCAGCAGCCGTTGCGCCGCGATGCCAATGAGATCGCCGGCGATGTCCTTGATCCGCTGCTTGACCCGCGCCTTGCGCGACTGCCAGGCGACGCCGCCCAGGCGGTCGAGCGGCACATCGAGAGTCTCCGAACCGTAGCGCGACAGCACTTCGATGTTCTCGACCGGCACGAACAGCTTGTCGTCGCCGGCATAGATGACGCGCAGGCAATCATGCGGCGCGCCCGCCACTTCGAGAGTGACGAGCCCGTCATAGCGGCCGATGCCGTGATCGGCATGCACCACCAGATCGCCCGGGCTGAGCGCCGCGACCTCGGCGACGAAATCCTGGTAATTGGCGCGCCGGCGCGGCGGCCGCGCCAGGCGGTCGCCGAGAATGTCCTGCTCGGTGACGATACTGGTCTCGGCGAAGCCGTAGCCATGCTCGATCGGCAGGATCGTGAGGCCGACAGTGCCGAGCGGGACGGCGGCGATTTCCTCCCAGCCTTCGAGGACGGCGGTCTCGCCGACGCCGTGATCTCTGAGCAGCGCTCCGAGCCGCTCGGCCGAGCCGCGGCTGTAGGCGGCGACGAGGATGCGATGCTGCGCCTGCTGCTCGCCGCGGATGTAGTCGCGCACGGCGTCGAAGAGATTGACCTTCGGATTGGCGCGCGCCTCGGCGAAGTCGCGCCCCGGACGCGCGCCGGCATCGGCGGCGGGCGCGGTCCCTTCGGGCGCGGCGAAAGGCGTGAGCTGCCCGAGGCGGCGGCGCGACAGCGCGGCGCTCCATTCGGCGTCGTCGAGGAAGAGCTGCGCCGGCTCGACCGGGCGATAGACCGGCCCACCGCCCGGCGCGAGCCGGCCGACGCCTTGCCGCGCCGCGTAGAAATCGGCGATCGCGGCGACCCGGTCGGCCCGGACCTCCTCGGCCTGCGGATCGAGCGTCACCGCCGCATTCGGCAGGTAGTCGAAGACCGTCTCGAGCGTCTCGTAGAACAGCGGCAGCCAATGCTCCATGCCGATATAGCGCCGGCCGGCGCTCATGGCCTCGTAGAGCGGATCGTCGCTGCCGACGGTGCCGAACTGCTCGCGGTAGCGGCTGCGGAAGCGATGGATCGCGGCGTCGTCGAGCAGTACCTCGCTCACCGGACGCAGGGTGAGGCTCGAGCGCGTGCCGGTGCTGCGCTGGGTCAGGGGATCGAAGACCCGCATGCCTTCAATGGTGTCGCCGAAGAAATCGAGGCGCACCGGATCGGCCGCGCCGGAGGGGAAGAGATCGACGATGCCACCGCGCACCGCGAATTCGCCGGCCTCGCGCACGGTGTCGGTACGGCTGTAGCCGTTGCGCCCGAGAAACCCGAGGAGCCGGTCGAGCGGCAGCGTGCCGCCCACGCCCAATTGCAAAACCCGGCCCTCGAAGAGCCGGCGCGGCGGCACGCGCTGCAGCGCGGCGTTGACGGTGGTGAGCACGATGCGCGGCGGCGCGGCCGCTTCGCCCGCGGCCAGACGGGTCAGCGTGTCGATGCGCCGGCTGACGATGTCGGCATTGGGCGAGACGCGGTCATAGGGCAGGCAATCCCAGGCCGGCAAGGTCAGGATTTCGATCCCGGGATGGAAGAATCGCAGCGCCGCGCCGAGCCGCGCCATGCGCCCGTCGTCGCGGCAGATGTGGAGCAGCGCCGGCACGATGCCGCGCGCGGCAAGGCCACCAAGCACGAAGGCGTCATGCCCCTCCGGCGCGCCGGAGATGACCAGTCGGCCGGCGGTCGCTGCCGATGCGAAGAAGCTGTCGATTCTCGTCAAGGGGGCGGTGAAGGCATGGGGCGTGGGGCCAATGTGTCCCCCCCGGCGCGCGGGATCAAGCCTCGCCACGCTCGACCGGATGATAGCGCCGGCGGCCGCGACGCGCCGCGGGGCTCAGGCGGGACGCGGACGGAAGCCGGTAGACTTGATCAGGCGCAGCAAATCGCCATCATGCTCGGGCGGCGCGACGCGGCGGCCGGAGAGCCAGTCGAGCAGGTCGGCGTCGCTCTCGCCGAGCAAGGCCTCGTAGCGGTCGAGCTGGGCCGGCGTCAGCTCGGCCAAGTGCCGCTCGGCGAAGGAGCCCAACAAGAGATCGGCCTCGCGCATGCCGCGATGCCAACTGCGGAAGAAGAGCCGCTTGCGGCGCGTCTCGATCGCCTCGCCCATGGCCGTACTCTGTCCCGCGCGGCCGGCGCGAGCAAGCCCGGATGACAGGCCGGCATTCCCTTGATAGAAGGGCCGATCGCTCGCACCCTGTTTCGCCCCGGAGGACATCATGGCGACCAAGCACCGAATCATCGCCCTGGAGGAGCATTACTGGGACGCCGAAATCGGCGCCACCTACACCGCAGCCGATCAAGTCAAGGGACCCGGCATCAATGAGCGGCTGCATGATCTGGGCGCGCTCCGGGTCAAGGACATGGACGACGCCGGCATCGATTTTCAGGTGATCTCGCATGGCGCCCCCTCGACGCAGCGGCTCGACGCCGAGAGCGGCGTGCGCCTGGCGCGCCGCGCTAATGATCGGCTCAATGAGGCGGTGCGTGCCCACCCCAACCGCTTCGCCGGTTTCGCCGCGCTGCCGACCGCCGATCCCAAAGCCGCCGCCGACGAGCTCGAGCGCACCGTCACCAAGCTCGGCTTCAAGGGCGCGATGATCCATGGCCCGACCGACGGCCGCTTCATCGACGACAAGCGCTTCTGGCCGATCTTCGAGCGCGCGCAGGAATTGGACGTGCCGCTCTACATGCACCCGGCCCTGCCCAAAGAGGAGGTCGTCGACGCCTATCTCAAGGACTATGCCAAGCAATATCCGATGCTGCTGCGCGCCGCCTGGGGCTTCACCATCGAGACCGCAACGGTCGGCATCCGGCTGGTGCTCAGCGGCGTTTTCGACGCCTATCCCCGCGTCAAGATCATTCTGGGCCATCTCGGCGAGGGCCTGCCCTTCTACCTCTGGCGCATCAACCAGGCGCTCTCGCGCATCGACAACGCCAAGGCGCCGCGCTCCTTCCGCGACTATTTCTGCGAGAACTTCTGGATCACCACCAGCGGCTTCTTCTCCAACCCGGCGCTCTTGTGCTGCGTCATGGAAATGGGCGTCGACCGCATCATGTTCTCGGTCGATTATCCCTTCATGCCCAATCCGCCCGGCACGAAATGGATCGACACCATGCCCTTGTGCGAGGAGGACAAGGCGAAGATCCTGCACGGCAACGCCACGCGGCTGTTGCGGTTGTAAGCGCCGCTTGCGCCCCGAGATCCTCAATCCGCTCTTCGTCCCGATTACTGGGCTGCGCGGAATCGGACCACGCTACAGCAAGCTGGTCGAACGCTTGGCCGGCGCCAAGGTCGTCGATCTGCTCTGGCATCTCCCGGTCGACATCATCGACCGCCGCTTCACACCCAAGGTGATGGCGGCGCCCGTCGGCGCGATCGCGACCCTGACCGTGACGGTCGAGGCCCATCTGCGGCCGGCGAACCCGCGTCAGCCCTATCGCGTGCGCTGCCGCGACGAGACCGGGTTTCTTCATCTGGTGTTCTTTCACGTCAAGGGCGATTACCTCGAACGGCTCCTGCCGGTGGGAGCGCTGCGCGTGGTGAGCGGGCGCATCGAGCATTTCAACAACCAGGTTCAGATCACCCACCCCGACCACATCGTCGCGCCCGAGGAACTCGACCGCATGCGGCCGATCGAGCCGGTCTATCGTCTGACCGCCGGCTTGAGCCTGCGCATCCTGCAGAAGGCGGTCGATGCCGCGCTCGCCCGCGCGCCGGAGCTGCCGGAATGGCTCGATCCGGCCTTCCTCGCGCGGCAAGGCTGGTCCTCCTGGCGCACGGCGCTCATCGCCGCGCATGCGCCGGAAAACGCCGCCGATCTGCTGCCGGAAGCGCCGACGCGGCAGCGACTGGCCTTCGACGAGCTGTTGGCGAACCAACTCGCCATCGCCGTCGTGCGCGCGCATCAGAAGCGCCTGCCCGGCCGCGCACTGGCTTCGGCGGGCAAGCTGCGGCGCAAGGTGGTTGCGGCGCTGCCCTTCGACCTCACCGGCGCGCAGCAGCGTGCGCTTGCCGAAATCGTGGCCGACATGGCGGCGCCGAGCCGCATGCTGCGTCTTCTCCAAGGCGATGTCGGCAGCGGCAAGACGGTCGTGGCGCTGTTGGCCATGCTCGATGCGGTCGAAGCCGGCACCCAGGCCGCGCTGATGGCGCCGACCGAGCTTTTGGCCCGCCAGCATTACGCGACGTTGAGCAAGCTCGGCGCCGCCGCCGAGGTCGAGATCGCGCTCCTTACCGGGCGCGAGAAGGGCCGGGCACGGGGCGAGATTCTCGCGCGTCTCGCCGCCGGCGACACCGGCATCATCGTCGGGACGCATGCGCTGCTCGAGGAAGGCGTCGCCTTCAAGGATCTGGCGCTCGCCATCATCGACGAGCAGCATCGCTTCGGCGTCGAGCAGCGGGTCGAGCTCGCCGCCAAGGGGCGAGACGTCGACATCCTCGTGATGACGGCGACGCCCATTCCGCGCACGCTCATGCTCACGGCCTATGGCGATCTCGACGCCTCGCGCCTCGACGAGAAGCCGGCGGGGCGCCGGCCGGTGACGACGCGCACGATCCCCGCCGAACGTTTCGACGAGGTGGTGGAAGCCGTGCGGCGCGCGCTCGGCGCCGGCGCCAAGATCTATTGGATCTGTCCGCTGGTCGAGGAATCCGAGGAGAGCGATCTCGCCGCCGCGACCGAACGCTTTGCTCAGCTCAAATCACTCTTCGGCGCGCGCGTGGGTCTGGTCCATGGCCGCATGAAGGGCGCCGAGCGCGACCGCGTGATGGCGGGCTTCGCCGCGGGCGCCATCGATCTGCTGGTCGCTACCACCGTGGTCGAAGTCGGCGTCGACGTGCCCGACGCCACCGTGATGGTGATCGAACATGCCGAGCGCTTCGGCCTCGCCCAGCTGCATCAGCTTAGAGGCCGCATCGGGCGCGGCGACAAGCCCTCGGCCTGCCTGCTGCTCTATACGCCGCCGCTCGGTGAGACCGCCAAGGCGCGGCTCACCATCCTGCGGCAGACCGAGGACGGGTTCCGCATCGCCGAGGAGGATCTGCGCCTGCGCGGCGCCGGCGAAGTGCTGGGCACGCGGCAGAGCGGCCTGCCGGCGCTGCGGCTCGCCGATCTGGCGGCGCATGCCGAGCTGCTGCAGATCGCGCGCGAGGATGCGCGGCTGGTGCTGACCCGCGATCCCGAGCTCGAGAGCCCGCGCGGCCGCGCGCTCCGCACGCTGCTCTATCTCTTCGAGCGCGACCAGGCCGTGCGCACCATGCGCTCGGGGTGATCGCCCCGGGCCTAGTCCTCGCCCGTCGCGGCGATCTGCGGCGGCGTCGCCGGGCGCGGGCGGCGGTCGGGCGGCGTGACGATGCCGCCGGAGATCACCAGCTTGATGCCCTCCTCCACGCTCATCGCCAGCGTTATCAATTCGCGGCGCGGCACGAACATGAGATAGCCCGAGGTCGGGTTGGGCGTGGTCGGCACATAGATCGCGACCGCATCGGGGCCGGCATTCTCGCGAATCTCGCCCTCCAGACGCGCGGTCACGAAGGCCACCGTCCACATGCCCGCGCGCGGCCACTCGACGAGCACGACTTCGCGGAAGGTGTTGCTCTGCTTCGCCAGCACGGTCTCGAAGATCTGCTTGACCGCGCTATAGACGCCGCGCACCACCGGCATGCGCGCCATGATGCGGTCGCTCAAGCGCAGGAAGACGCGGCCGAGATAGCCGGCGGTCGCCGCGCCGATCAAGGTCAGCACCACGACTGCGCTAACGAGGCCGAGGCCCGGCACATTGAACGGCAGATAGGTCTCGGGGTTGTAGCGCCCGGGCAGAATCTTCGCGACCAGCCCGTCGAAGAAGGCGATGAAGAGCCAGACGAGATAGAGCGTGAGCGCGATCGGCCCGGTCACGAGGATGCCGGCGATGAAATAGGCTCTGAGCCGCTCCATCAAATGGCTACGACGGCGGCGCGGCTCGAGCGCGGGCGGTGCTGCGAGGCCTTCCATCACTCAACCGCCGTCGTGCCGGCGAGAACTGCCGGGCCAACCGCCCGAGCGCTCGAACATGTGATCGGAATATGCGAACATTTGATCCGGGAATGAAGGGCCGTCGCCCTACCGTTGCGGGTCTCCAAACCCCCACTTTAATGGCGCCGGGAGCCAACCGCCAGTGACGACATCGAACCCCCGCCTTATCGCCCTCGCCACGGCGGTGCCGCCCTACGCTCTCGGCCAAGCCGAGGTGGCAGCGCGCCCGCGGCATCTCTTCGCCGAGACGGCATCGGTCGATCTCGACCGCATGATGCCGGTCTTCGCCAATGCCGGGATCGAGCGCCGCTACTCCTGCGTGCCGATCGACTGGTACGACCGGCCGCATGGTTGGGTCGAGCGCAACGCGCTCTATCTCGATCACGCCTTGGAATTGCTCGAGCGCGCGACCCGCAACGCTCTGGCGCAGGCGCGGCTCCAACCGCGCGACATCGGTGCGATCGTCGCGGTTTCGACCACGGGCATCGCGACGCCGAGCCTCGATGCGCTGCTGATGGACCGGCTGGGCTTCGATCCCAGAACGCGTCGGCTGCCGATCTTCGGCCTGGGCTGCGCCGGCGGCGTGATCGGGCTGTCGCGCGCCGCGATGCTTGCCCGCGCCGCGCCGGACAGCCGCGTCCTCCTGCTCGTGGTCGAGCTTTGCGCCCTGACCTTCCGCAAGCGCGACACCTCGAAGAGCAATCTGGTCGCGACCGCGCTCTTCGGCGACGGCGCGGCGGCGGCGATCCTCGCCTGCGACGGGACGGGCGCGGCGCTCACCGGCTCGGGCGAGCACACCTGGCCGGGCTCGCTCGCGGTGATGGGCTGGGAGGTCGCCGAGGACGGGCTCAAGGCGCTGTTCTCGCGCGACATCCCGACCATCGTGCGCGACCGGATGCGCGACGCGGCCATGGAATTTCTCGCGCGCGAAGGCCTGACGCTCCCGGACATCCAGGAGTTCGTCTGCCATCCCGGCGGCGCCAAGGTGCTGCCGGCGCTCGAAGAGGCGTTCGGCCTCGCCGCGGAAACGCTCGCCGACGAGCGCGCGGTGCTGCGCGATTTCGGCAACATGTCGGCGGCGACGGTGCTCTTCGTGCTCGAGCGCCGGCTCGGCCGCTTCGTCCGGGGGCGCCTGCTCATGACCGCGCTCGGCCCCGGCTTCACCGCCGGCTTCCAGCTCCTAGAAGCGCCGTGAGCGCGGTCGCGATCGTGGTCGGGGCGGTGGCGGCGGAGCGGCTGGCGGAGCTGATCTATGCCGCGCGCAACACGCGCGCGCTGCGCCGGCAAGGCGCCATCGAATGGGGCAGCGGGCATTATCCGCTCCTCGTCGGACTGCACGCGGCGTGGCTCGCGGCGCTCCTTTTGCTGGTGCCGGCGGCGACCCGTCCCGATCCATTGTTGCTGATTTTGTTCGTGGCGCTCGAGGGCTTGCGGCTGTGGACGATCGCCAGCCTCGGCGGCTTTTGGACGACGCGCATTCTGAGCTTGCCGCGCGCGCCCTTGGTGCGGCGCGGGCCCTACCGCTTCCTGCGGCATCCCAATTATGCCATCGTCGTCGCGGAGATCGCGGTGCTGCCGCTCGCCTTCGGCGCCTGGCGCGTCGCGCTCGTCTTCGCCGCGGCGAATTTGGCGCTGCTGGCCTGGCGCGTGCGCATCGAAGAGCGCGCGCTGCGGCCGCGGCGGGCGCTCTAGACCGGCCGTTCTCGCGCGACGATTGCACGGCATTTGACCGGAGCGGGAAGCGCGCCCTATGGTCCGGCGTCGTCGCGAGCCCGTAGCTCAGCTGGTAGAGCACTTGACTTTTAATCAAGGGGCCGCGGGTTCGAATCCCGCCGGGCTCACCAACTAAAACAAGAGGTAGATCAACAGCCAAATTCCTCGAAAATCGCTCGTGTCCGCACCGTGTCCGCAAATGCAACAAAAGCTATCGCCGCGGTTCGCGCTCACCATCGCTAATCGAAGGGTCTTGCGGGCGTTCAGGACGAGACCCCAGCCTGCATCGCCACATACTCGGCGCCGGATCCGCCTCTGCTCAAATCGTGCTGCGCCGGCGCGGGCATGGCAAACGCACCTATCCCAAATCGAACAACAGGATCTCGGCATCGGTTTCGGCCGCGACGGCGATAGACCCCTCGCCCTCGATCGCCGCTCCGTCCCCCTCCCGCATCTCCGTGTCGTTCAGGGCCACGATGCCGCGAGCAACTTGCAGCCATAGGCCGCGCCTCGGCCCAGCCTCGTGGGCGATGCGCTCGCCGGAACCGAGCGTGGCGACGAAGAGGCGCGCGTTCTGGTGAATCGTGACTGCTCCATCTTGTCCATCGGGAGCGGCAACGAGCCGCAGGCGTCCACGCCGCCCCTCGATCGGAAACGCCTTCTGCTGGTAGCTCGGCGGCAATCCGAGCTGGTCGGGGATGATCCAAATCTGCAGGAAGTGCACCGGCTCGGTCTTCGACGGATTGAACTCGCTGTGGACGATGCCGGTACCCGCGCTCATGCGCTGCACTTCGCCGGGTCGGATCACGGTGCCGTTGCCGAGGCTGTCCTTGTGCTCGAGAGTGCCGGCGAGCACGTAGGTGAGGATATCCATGTCCCGGTGACCATGGGACGGGAACCCCGCGCCGGGGATGACGCGATCCTCGTTGATGACTCGCAATGCGCGGAATCCCATCTGCGCCGGATCGTAATATTCGGCGAAAGAGAAGGTGTGGCGGCTGTCGAGCCATCCGGTATGGCTCCGGCCGCGCGCCATTCGGTCGCGAAAGGCGATCATGCGATCCTCCGTCCTAGCCGCTCCAACAAACCGGGCGCAACCCGAAACGAATCTATCTGCCTCATAACTTCGCTCCGGGTTACTCCGGTCCGAATCAAGCGGCTGCTTCGCGCGGCAGCTCCGACGAGCCTACGGACAGCCTGCTCACCAGCGCCGAAAATTGATCGACGAAGCCTTTGAGGAATGCCCGCGTGCCGGCGTCGGAGATTGCACCGGAATCATCGATCAGGCCGGGCTTGAAGGCGATATAGGCCTCGCCGCCCATGACGAGCACACCGAGCACGCCGAGGATCTGCCGCAAATGCTGCTGCGCTACGGCCGTGCCGATGGCCCCCGGCGAAGTGCCGGTAATCGCCGCGGGCTTCCCGGCCCACGAGTTCTTGCCATAAGGGCGCGCGCCCCAGTCGATGGCATTCTTGAGGACCGTCGGAATCGAGCGATTATGCTCGGGGGTCACGAACAGCAACCCGTCGGCGGATGAAATCTCGGCCTTGAGCCGGGCAACGCTGCTCGGCAGCTCGGCTTCGAGGTCCTGGTTGTAGAGCGGCAGATCGTCGATCTGGACAAAGTTGAAGGCGAATTTGTCCTCGCCAAGCCTGGCGAGCGCCTGGGCGAGCTTGCGATTAAGGGATTCGCGGCGATTGCTGCCGACGAGGATTGCGATCTTGAACCTGGTCATGATGGGGCCTACCTTGGTTACGGTTTGATACCAAGGCTAGATAGATGACCAAGCGACCGCGACAAGAAGGCACAGCGCTGTTACCGAGTAACTTGCATGTGGCCGAGGACTGCCGCGCCGTGAGCGAGGTTCTGGCGCGCGTCGGCGACAAGTGGACCGTGCTGGTCGTCAGCGTGTTGGGCGACGGGCGAAAGCGCTTCAACGAGATTCGGCGCGCGCTCGGCAGCATCTCGCAGCGGATGCTGACGCTGACGCTGCGCGGGTTGGAGCGGGACGGGCTCGTCACGCGGACCGTCTTTCCGACCATACCCCCGCGCGTGGAATACGAATTGACGAAGCTTGGACGCTCGTTGCTCGCGCCAGTGAGCGGTCTCGGCATGTGGGCGCGCCAAAATCGCTCCGCCATTCAGGAGGCAAGGCGCCGGTTCGATCGTACGGCGGACGCCGGCTAGAATGACGATCGGGTATGAGAGCGAGCATGGCATTCCATCGCTCGCCAACGAGGTCCGGCACGGCTCGCTGGCCGATGATCGTCCCTTAAGAGGCGCAATCCGGACCGATGTTCACCACGCTCGTTCGTCTCGGACGCGCTAGGGGCGGATTTTCGACCTTCGATATCGGCAATTTGCGCCGAGCAGGCTGTCGCCCGCGGGTGGATTGTGCTTGACCGTCCGTGACCGGGCCTTCACATTGAACGCGCGTTATTCAAAACAATCAAGCGCGGGAGGCGTTCCCACTTCACGATTGCTGGCACTTCGCGCTCGCATTGTGTCGCATCTCCGTTCGATGATCGGGGGGCGAAGCACGAGCGTAGAATTCACGACGCGAGAACGCATTCCGTCGCAAAAGTCCCACGCAATGAAAGGAGGAAACGCCATGACGACCAAAGAAACGGTGCCGTTCGGCGTAACGCTCGCGCCGAGTGCGGACCAACGGGCGGCGCGCCGGCGCGCGCTGCGCGCCATTGCGGCGGCGGGCGCGGCCGTGCTGATGCTCGGCGCGCTGGATCCGTCGGCCCGCGCCGACGATGCGATCAAGATCGGAATTCTGCTGCCGCTCTCGGGCAATTTCGCGGAGAACGGCCAGCAGACCCTCACCGGGCTAAAGATGTATTTCGACGAGGTCGGCAACGCGGCGGCCGGCCACAAGCTCGACTTGATCGTCGAGGACACGCAGGGCAAGCCCGACGTCGCGGTGACCAAGGCGCGCAAGCTCGTCGAGCGCGACGAGGCGCAGGTGCTTACCGGCGTCGTCTCTTCCGGCGAAGCGCTCGCCGTCAACGAGTACTCGCGCGACAACAAGGTCCCGCTGGTCTTTTCCGGTGACGCGGGCGCCGACGAGCTCACCATGCCCGGCCCGCTCCTCAACCCATACGTCGTCCGCGTCACGCAGAATGGCCGCACGGTCTCGGCCGCGGCCGCCGACTGGGCATACAAGAAGGGCTGGCGCAAGGTCACGCTCATCGCCTCCGACTATGCCGGCGGCGTCGACGTGATGCACGGATTCGCCCAATCGTTCTGCAGGCTCGGCGGAAAGGTCACCCAGGAAAATTGGCCGCCGATCGCGACCGCCGATTTCGGTCCCTATCTGACCAATTTGGACCGCACCGCGGACGCCGTGGTGACCTTCAACCCGGGCGCGGACGGGCTCAGGCTCGGCCGGCAATATTCCGAGTTCGGCCTCAAGGGCAAGCTGCCGGTGCTCGACATCTACGGCACGGTCGTCTACGAGTCGAACCTGGCGCAGCTCGGCGACGCGGTGCTCGGCATGTATTCGAGCCTCTTCTACACGCCGATGCTCAAGACGCCCGAGAACGAGCGCTTCGTCACGGAATATCGCAAGCGGATGGGCAGCATGCCGTCGAACGAGGGGCCGAACGGCTATGTCGGCGCGCATGCGCTCGTCGATGCGATCAAGGCGGTGAACGGCGATCTCAACGACAAGATGAAGTTCATCGCGGCGCTCAAGGCCGTCAAGTTCCCCTCGCCCAAGGGCGACATCTCGCTCGACAAGTACGGCATGGTCATCCAGACCATGTACATCCGCGAGGCCGAGAAGGTCGACGGCCAGATCGGGAACGTGCCGATCGCAACCTATCCCAACGTCGACCAGTTCTGGCCGTTCAGCGAGGCCGAGTTCGAATCCTACAAGTACACCTACAAGGACCTCAAGGGGTCGCTGACCGATTGCGGCAAGGTTTTGGCCAAGAAGTAGGGGCGCGACGCCGCCTGGCGCCTCGCGACTGACGGGCGCTCGGCGGCGATCGCCGATCGTGCGGAAACGGGCCGAGCCATGATCTGGGTGATTCACACGCTCAACGGCATCGCCTTCGGGATGCTGCTGTTTCTGCTGGCCGCCGGGCTTTCGCTCATCTTCGGGCTGCTGAAGATCCTGAACCTGACGCACGGGTCGTTCTACCTGCTCGGCGGCTATATCGGTCTCACGGTGATGCGGCTCACGGACAGCTTCGTGCTGGCGCTGCTCGCCGCGGCGATCACGATCGCGCTCCTCGGCGCGGTGATCGAGCGTTTCTTCCTTCGGCGCTTCCATCTTGACGAGCTGCCGCAGACGCTGTTGACCTTCGGGTTCCTGTTCATTTTCGCCGACCTGTCGCTGTGGATCTGGGGCGGCGATCCGTTGATGTTGGCGCAGCCGCGGATCTTCGCGGGCTCGCTGCCGTTGGGCGATTACGTCTATCCCTACTACCGGCTGTTCCTGATCGCGGTCGGGCTCGTCGTCGCCGGCGCCTTGTGGTGGTTTCAGGAGCACACGCGGCTCGGCACCATGCTGCGCGCCGGCGTCGACGATGCCGAGATCGCGCGCGCGCTCGGCGTCAATGTCTCGCTCCTGTTCACGCTGATCTTCGCGGTCGGCGCGGCGCTCGCGGCGCTCGGCGGCGTTCTCGCCGGACCCGTGCTCAGCGTCTATCCCGGCGCCGACTTCGAAGCGCTGATCCTCGCCTTCGTCGTGGTGATCGTGGGCGGGCTCGGCAGTCTCAGAGGCGCGCTCGCCGGCTCGCTTCTGGTCGGGATTCTCGACGATTTCGGCAAGGCATTCTTCCCCGAGTTCGCGCTTTTCACCGTGTTCGTGCCGATGGCCATCATTCTCGTGGCCCGGCCGACCGGCCTGTTCGGCCGCGGATGACGGGGCGCGTCGGATCGTTCGCCGCCTCGGTCGTGGCGCTGGCGCTGTTGCTCGCGCTGCCGCAGTTTCTGCGCCAGTACTATCTTGGCCTCGCCACCAGGATGCTGATCTTTGCGCTCTTCGCGATGAGCCTCGATCTTCTCCTCGGCTATGCGGGGCTCGCCTCGCTTGGTCACGCCGCCTATTTCGGGGTGGCGGCCTATACGATCGCGCTCCTGATCCTGCGCGCGCATCTCGGCAGCGGCATTGCCTTTCCCGCGGCGCTCGTGGCGGCAACCGCGATCGGCGCGCTGTTCGCTCCGCTGGCGCTGCGCGCGCGCGGCAGCTATTTCCTGATGATCACCTTCGCCCTCGCCCAAGTGGTGTGGAGCGTCGCGTTCGGCTGGCGCTCGCTGACCAACGGCGACGACGGCATGCCCGGCGTTCCCCGCCCGAATTTCGGATGGTCGCTCGACAGCACGCAGTCGTTCTATTACTTCGTGCTGGCCATTGTCGGGCTCGCCGCGCTGCTGCTCCTCGCCATCGTCAAGTCGCCGTTCGGCCGGGCGCTGCGCGGCATTCGCGAAAGCGAATCGCGCATGCAGGCGCTCGGCTACAACGTGTGGCGCTACCAGTTCGTGGCATTCGTGCTGGCCGCGGCTTTCGCCGGGCTCGCGGGCGCGCTCTACGCCTATTTCAACCGCTTCGTCGGCCCCGAATACCTGTTCGTGATCCAATCGGCCGAGGCTCTCATCATGGTCATCCTGGGCGGCGCCGGCACGCTCATCGGGCCGGCGATCGGGGCCGCCGTAATCGTCTTCCTCGAGGATTTCGTGAGCTCGATGACACAGCATTGGGTCATGGTCCTCGGCATCATCTACGTCCTGGTCACGCTGTTCGCGCGGCACGGCCTGATCGGACTGATCGTCGACTATCGCCAGCGCCGGTCCGAGCCGTGACCGCGCTCGCCATCGAAAATCTTTCGAAGAATTTCGGCGGCGTCACCGCGCTGTCGGGCGTGTCGCTCGAGATCGGCATCGGCGAGCGCCGCGTTCTCCTTGGCCCGAACGGTGCGGGAAAGACGACCTTGTTCCACGCGATCTCGGGCAACGTCATGCCGTCGTCGGGCCGGATCAGCCTGTTCGGCCAGGACATCACGCGGCTTAAGCCCGACCGGCGCGCCCGGCTCGGCCTCGCGCGCACCTTCCAGATCACCAACCTGTTTCCGCGACTGACCGTGCTCGACAGCGTGCTGCTCGCGGTCGGCGGCGCGAACGGACGCCCCATTCGATTGCTTCGGCCGATGTCGAGCTATCACGGCCTCTACGACGAGGCCCATCGTCTGCTCGACCAATGGGGCTTGGCGGGAACCGCGCGGCGCGTGGTGCGCAACCTCTCTTATGGCGAGCAGCGCCAACTCGAGCTCGTGCTCGCGCTGGCCGGCGAGCCCAGACTGCTCCTGCTGGACGAGCCGACGGCCGGCCTCTCGCCGGGCGAGACGAGTCGTGTCGTCGCGATGGTGCAGCGGCTTCGGCGTGACATGACCATTCTGATGATCGAGCATGACATGGACGTCGCCTTCGAGCTCGCGGACCGTATCGCCGTCATGCACCAGGGGCGACTGATCGCCGAGGGCGACGAAGCAGCCATTCGGGCCAACCGACAGGTGACCGAAATCTATCTGGGAACGGAATGACGCCGTGCTGCAGGTCGAAGACATCCACACCTATTACGGCGCTAGCCATGTCCTGCAGGGGATGTCGCTCAAGGTCGAGCATGGCGAGGTGGTTGCCGTTATCGGACGCAACGGCGTCGGCAAGACCACGCTCGTGCGCTCCATTATCGGGCTCACTCCGCCGCGAAGGGGGCGCATCCTGTTCAAGGATACCGAGATCACCCACATGCCGGCGCACCAAATCGCCCGCATGGGCATCGGGCTGGTGCCGCAGGGGCGACGGATATTTCGCTCGCTGTCGGTGCGCGAACATCTCGAGGTCGCGGCGCGGCGCCGTGGGGCGGCGCAATGGACGCTCGATCGGATGATCGCGCTGTTTCCGAACCTCGGCGCGCGGCTCGGCCAGACCGCCAACAAGCTGAGCGGAGGCGAGCAGCAGATGCTCGCGGCCGGACGCGCCCTCGTCGGCAATCCCGATCTCCTCCTGATGGACGAGCCGACCGAGGGGCTTGCGCCGCTCATGGTGCGCGAGTTCGGCCGGCTGTTCGCAAAGCTCAAGGAGGCCGGCGCGTCGATCCTCCTGGTCGAGCAGCAGCTCGCCTTTGTCCTCCGCCACGCCGATCGCATCTACATCGTCAGCAAGGGACAGATCGTGCATCACTGCCGTCCGGCCGAGCTTGCCGAGGATCACGAAACCAAGTCACGGTTCCTGGGCGTGTAGAGCGAGTGGTGTCGTCGGCCTGCTTCGTTACCGATCTCGGCACGGTGCCCACTCTGATTCGCGCCCCCGCAGCGTTCCTGCTAATGCTGGCGGTCAAGCAGCTCGCCAAGGCGGTCGGCCTCTATCCAACAACCCGGATTTTTGCAGCGCCGCGACAGGAAGGAATGGACACAACGCCGATGATGTCAAACGGGCCTGACGTTCGGCACGGTCTCGTCCCTCTTCGGCCTTTCGCATGGGATCATCGCTCAATGCCGGCGCTTCGCGCTGGTCGCAGCCGTGATCGCAAATGCCGTCGTGCCGATGCTGATTGCGAACGCCTTCTACCGAACCCGGCATCTGCTCCCGGCTGAGAGAGAGGACGAATTGGGACGATTACCCCGCTCGACGCGCTCGATCGCGAGTGTCGGGCAAAAGGCGGACGAGCGCTGAGATTCTTCAGAGAGGACGCGATGCAGATTCCCAAGGACGCGGTGCTGCTGCGGATATTCTTCGGTGAAAACGACCGCTTCGAACACCAGCCCCTCTACGAGGCAATCGTGTTGAAAGCACGGCACATGCATCTTGCCGGTGCGACGGTGCTGCGCGGTCCGATGGGATTCGGCCGCTCCAGCCGCCTGCATACCGGCGAAATTCTTCGGCTCTCCTTCGACCTTCCCATGGTCGTCGAGATCGTCGACACGGAAGCCAAGGTCAAGGAGTTCCTGCCGATCCTCGACCAGATGTTGGTCAGCGGACTGGTCACGCTGGAACCGGTGCAAGTCCTCCAGTACGGCAAGGAGGGGCTCCCAGAACGAGCGGGTTTCGCATCTTAGGCGATGGTCCCTGCAGCTCGCGGCGCAGCAGCCGGTGCCACCGGGTCAGCGGCCTTCCCGCTCTGCTCCGCTTTCGCGGTGGCGAGCTGCTCGTATCGCCGCCGCCGAGCCGCCGGCATCTACCGCGCCCCTTGTGAGGCTTGCCGCCGGCGGGGACGGGCGCCATGAATGGCGCGGGCGAAGATGAGGCCCATGCGGGGTGGCGAAGCCGAGATGAGCGCCAAGCGCGACGCGGCGGCGGAATTTGAGCGATAGGGAATCGCGCCGCATCGGCCTGCCGCTCGAGCGTTTCGAGGATCGCGCGCTGCTCCTCGGCCGCGGCCGCTTTGCCGACGATATGCCGGTCCCGGCGGGGACGCTTCATGCCGCGATCCTGCGCTCGCCGCATCCTCATGCCGAGATCCGCGGCATCGATGCCGCCGCCGCGCGCGCCCTCCCCGGCGTGTTCGCAATCGTCACCGGCGAAGATGTGCGCCGTTGGACGCGGCCCTTCACCGTCGGCGTCAAGCAGAAGATGGAGCATTGGTGCCTGGCCGTCGATCGCGCGCGCTATGTCGGCGAGCCGGTGGCCGTGGTGTTGGCGGAGGACCGCTACCGCGCCGAGGATGCGCTCGACGCCGTCGCCGTCGACTACGCGCCGCTCGATGCCGTCGTCGATCCGCAGCTTGCGCTCGCCGCAGAGGCCCCGGTCTTGCATGCGGGCGTCGGCGGCAATCTCGTCTCGGAGCGGCGCTTCCGCTATGGCGATCCCGAAGCGGCCTTCCGCGCCGCGCCGCGCCGCATCGCCATCACCATCGACTATCCGCGCAATTCCTGCACGCCGATCGAGGGTCTGGTGGTGCTGGCCGAGCATCTTCCCGGCGCGGAAGGCTACGAGGTGTTGGCCAATTTTCAAGGCCCCTTCGCGCTTCATCCGGTGATGGCGCTGGCGCTCAAGGTGCCGGGCACGCGGCTGCGGCTCAAGACGCCGCCCGATTCCGGCGGCAGCTTCGGCATCAAGCAGTCGCTCTTTCCCTATGTCGTGCTGATGTGCGTGGCGGCGCGCAAGGCGGGGCGGCCGGTGAAATGGGTCGAGGATCGGCTCGAGCATCTCGTCGCCGCCAGCTCCGCCACCAACCGCGTGACCACGCTCACCGCCGCCGTTAGCGCCGAGGGCGAGGTGACGGCGCTCGCCTGGGACCAGCTCGAGGATTGCGGCGCCTATCTGCGCGCGCCGGAGCCGGCGACGCTCTATCGCATGCACGGCAACATGAGCGGCGCCTATAAAGTCCGCAACCTCGCGATCACCAACCGGATCGTGCTCACCAACAAGACCCCGACCGGGCTCAACCGCGGCTTCGGCGGGCCGCAGGTCTATTTCGCGCTCGAGCGGCTGATGCAGTGCATCGCCGTCGAGCTCGATCTCGATCCGCTCGAGATCATTCGCCGCAATCTCGTGCCCGCCGACGCCTTTCCCTATCGTTGCCCGGCGGGGGCATTGCTCGATTCCGGGAATTACCAGGAAGCGGTTGCGCGCGCCGTGGCGGAGGGCGGGCTCGACGAGCTGCGGCGGCGGCGCGATGCGGCGCGGCGCGAAGGCCGGCTCTACGGCATCGGCTTTGCCGCGGTGGTCGAGCCCTCGGTCTCGAACATGGGCTACATCACCACCGCCCTCACGCCGGAGGAACGGCACAAGGCCGGCCCCAAGAACGGCGCGCAGGCGAGTGCGACGGTGGCGCTCGATCCCCTTGGCGGCGTCAGCGTCGCCGTCGCCTCGACCCCGCAAGGCCAAGGCCACGCCACGGTGTTGGCGCAAGTGGCGGCCGACGCGCTGGGCCTGGAAGCCGCCGAGATCCGCGTCACCGTCGAGCTCGACACCGCCAAGGACGCCTGGTCGATCGCTTCCGGCAATTATTCGAGCCGTTTCGCCGCCGCGGTCGCGGGCAGCGCGCATTTGGCGGCGCTGCGCCTGCGCGAGAAGCTGGCGCGGCTCGCCGCGGCGCAGCTCAACGTTCCCGCCGGCGAGATCCGCTTTGCCGGCGGCCGCATCTTCGCCGCGGGGAATCCCGAGAACAGCCTCGCCTTCGCTCGCATCGCCGGCACCGGCCACTGGTCGCCGGGGACGCTCCCCGAAGGCGCCGAGGCGGCACTGCGCGAGACCGTATTCTGGACCCCGCCCACGCTCGACCCGCCCAACGATGCGGACGAGGTCAACAGCTCGGCCGCGCATGGCTTCGTCTTCGATTTCTGCGGCGTCGAGATCGAGCGCGACACCGGCAGGCTGCGCATCGACAAATACGTCACGATGCATGACGCCGGGCGCGTGCTCAATCCGGCCTTGCTCGAGGGTCAAGTCCGCGGCGGCTTCGCGCAGGCGCTGGGCGCGGCGCTGTTCGAGGAGTTCGTCTATGCCGAGGATGGCAGCTTCCTGTCCGGGACCTTCGCCGATTACCTGCTGCCGACCACCGCCGAAGTCCCGGAGCCGCAGATCCTGCACATCGCGACGCCGTCGCCGGTGACTCCGCTGGGCGCCAAGGGCGTCGGCGAGGGCAATTCCATGAGCACGCCGGTCTGTCTCGCCAACGCCGTCGCCGACGCGCTCGGCGTCGCCGACATCCGGCTGCCGATGATGCCGGCGCGCCTCAAAGCCCTGCTTGAGCCCGCCGAGCCGCCGCCGCCCGCGCGCCCGGCGAGCCCCGGGCAGAGCGCTGCGCGATGAAGCCGCCCGCCTTCGATTATGTGCGCGCCGAAAGCGTCGAAGAGACGCTGGCAGCGCTCGCCGAGGAGGGCGACGAGGCCCGCATTCTCGCCGGCGGTCAGTCTCTGGTGCCGATGCTGAATTATCGCCTGGTCGCGCCGAAATTGCTCGTCGATATCGGCAATCTCGGCGATCTCGCGGCGATCGAGGCGGACGGCGCGGCGGTGCGGGTCGGCGCCACGGTCACGCAGGCGCAGTTCCTCGCCTGGCCCGGTCTTGCCGAATCGCTGCCGCTTCTGGCCCAGGCGCTGCCCGACATCGGACATTACCAGATCCGCTTGCGCGGCACCGTCTGCGGCTCGATCGCGCATGCCGATCCCAGCGCCGAGCTGCCGCTCTGCCTGGTCGCCCTGTCCGGCACGATCATGTTGCGCTCGCGCCGGGAAGCCCGCGACGTCGCCGCCGATGCCTTCTTCTCCGGCGCGCTCAGCACGACGCGCGCCCCCGAGGAGATGATCGTCGCGGTGCGGTTCCCGAAGCGACGCTCGGGCTGCGGCTACGCCTTCCGCGAATTCGCCATGCGCCGCGGCGATTTCGCGCTGGTCGCTGTCGCGGCGATCGCTTCGGACGACGGGATGCGGATTGCGGTCGGCGGCGTCGGCGACCGGCCACGGGCCTGCGACCTGCCGCCGCTCGCGGACGCGGCGCTCGCGGATGCGCTCAACGCCTTCGCCTGGGAACTCGAAGCGACCGACGATCATTTCGCCACGGCGGCATACCGCCGCGGGCTGGTGCGGAGCCTGGGCCGGCAGGCAGTCGCGGAGGCGATGCGATGCCGCGGCTGAGCCGGGACATGCGCCACCCCATCCGGCTCGTCGTCAACGGCCGCGAGATGGCGGGCGACGCGGCGCCGCGCCTGCTGCTCAGCGATTTTCTCCGCCATGTTCTGGGGCTGACCGGCACGCATGTCGGCTGCGAGCACGGCGTCTGCGGCGCTTGCACCGTGCTCATCGACGGCGTGCCGACCCGCTCCTGCCTGGTCTTCGCGGTGCAGGCGGCGGGACGCAAGGTCGACACGGTCGAGGGACTTGCCGGGCCGGACGGAGAATTGAGCCCCTTGCAGCTTGCCTTTCAAAGGAACCATGCGCTGCAATGCGGCTATTGCACGCCGGGCATCCTGATGTCGCTGAGCGCCTATCTCCGCACCCATCCCGAGCCGGACGAAGGCGCGTTGCGCGACATGCTGAGCGGGCATCTCTGCCGCTGCACCGGCTACACGCCGATCATCCGCGCCGCACTGGAGGCCGCGCGCGAGCTGAGGAAGGAGAGCTGAGGTGCTGGATCTCGGCCGCACCTTCATGGCCGCCGTCGAGCGCAGCCCCGATGCCGAAGCGATCGTCGATGGCGAGCGGCGCCTGACCTATGCCGCCTGGTTCGCGCAGATCTGCGCCACGGTCGCCGGTCTCGACCGCCTCGGGCTGCGGCACGGCGACCATCTGGCCGTCATCCTCCAGAACCGGCTCGAGGCGGCGACGCTCCATTGGGCCTGCCAGCTCGCAGGATTCATCATCACGCCGGTCAACTGGCGCGCCAAGGCGGAAGAGCTCGACTATTGCCTCGCCGACGCCGAGGCGCGAGCGCTGGTGTTCGAGGATATCTCGGCAAGCGCCACTTCCGGCGCGTCCTGCGCGCGCGAATTGCCGCGCATCGGCGTCGGCGGCGCCGCGGGCACCCTCGCCTTCGCGGAGCTTGTTGGCCAGCCGCCCGAAGCCGCGATCGCGCCGCGCGCCGATCCCGCCGATATTTCGCTCATGCTCTACACCTCCGGCACAACCGGCGCGCCCAAGGGCGTGCCGCGCCGACATCGCGCCGAGCGGGCGGCGGCGCTCGCCCATGTCGCGCAGAACCTCTACGCGCGCGGCGAACGCACGCTCGGCGTCATGCCGCTCTATCACACCATGGGCGTGCGCTCGCTCATCGCCATGGCGCTCATTGACGGCTGCTTCGTCTGCCAGCCGCGCTTCGCCGCCGCTGAGGCGCTCGAGCTGATCGAGCGCGAGCGCGTGACCAACCTCTATCTCGTCCCGACGCTCTATCACGATCTGATCTCGCATGAGCGCTTCGCCGGCACCGATCTCGGCTCCTGCCGCAAGCTCGGCTTCGCTGGAGCGGCCATGCCGGATGGGTTGTTGAAGCGCGTCGCCGACGCCTTCAAGCCCACCCTCTTCGTCAACCATTACGGCTCGTCCGAGATCTACACCTTCACCATCGAGCAGAATGCGGCGGCGAAGCCGGGCTCCGCCGGCCGGGCCGGGCTGAACGAGCGCATCCGCGTGGTCAAGCTCGGCGCCAGCGACCCGGAGGCGATCTGCGCGCCCGGCGAGGAAGGGCAGATCGTCGCCGAGCTGACGAGCGATGAAGCCTTCGAGGGCTATTGGCGCCGGCCCGAGGCCGATGCCAAGGCGCTGCACCGGGGCTGGTACTTCACCGGCGACACCGGCTATTTCGATGCGGCGGGCGACCTCTTCGTCACCGGACGGGTCGATGACATGATCATCACCGGCGGCGAGAACGTCTCGCCCGGCGAGATCGAGAGCGTGCTGTCGCTCCACCCCGATGTCGCCGAAGTGGCGGTGGCGGGGCTGCCCGACGAGCGCTGGGGCCAGCGCGTCGTGGCCTTCGTCGAACGCCGCCGACCGGTCGATGCCGCGGCGCTCGACCGGCACTGCCGCGGCTCCGGCCTCGCCAATTTCAAGCGCCCGCGCGACTATGTCTTCGTCGTCCAGATTCCGAAATCGCCGGTCGGCAAGCTGCTGCGCCGCAAGCTCGTCGCCGGCGAATACGAGCGCGAGGAAGCAGCAGACACTCAGCGGGAGACCAGCTCATGACACCCTACCGCTTCGCCAGCGCCGATGCCCTCCTCGCTCAGCTCGAGGGCTTCCGCGTCGAGTGGGAGCCGGCATCGGAACGCGCCGACATCGTCCTCGACCGGCCGCCGCTCAACGTCGTGGCCATGGCCGAGCGCGATCAGCTCGCCGCCGTCTTTGGCGCGCTCGACCGCGACCCTGCGGTGCGCGTCGTCGTGTTGCGCAGCGCCGGCAAGAATTTCTCGAGCGGCGGCGACATCGCGGGCTTCCTCGCGGCCTCGCCCGAGCACGTCTCGCACCTGGCCGACAATGTCGCGGCGCCCGAACGATGCAGCAAGCCGGTCATAGCGGCAGTCCGCGGCTATTGCTTCGGCGTCGGCTTCGAGCTCTCGCTCGCCTGCGACTTCCGCCTCGCCTCCGAGACCGCCGAGTTCGCGCTGCCGGAGATGCGGATCGGCATGATTCCCGGCTCGGGCGGCTCGGCGCGGCTGTTGCAGATGATCGGCATCGCCCGGACCAAGGACATGGCGATGCGGGCGCGCCGCGTGCCGGCAGCCGCGGCCAAGGAATGGGGCTTCGTCACCGATGCCGTGCCGGATGGCGAACTCGACGCGGCGGTGGGGCGTCTCGTCGACGAGCTGCGCCAATTCTCGCCGCTCGCCCAGCGCGCCATCAAGCACGTCCTGAACCAGGGCCAGCACCTGCCGCTGCGCGGCGCGATCGAACTCGAGGGCCAGGCCTATGGGCGCCTGCGCGGCTCCGCCGATTTCCAGGAGGGCGTCGCGTCCTTCGTCGAGAAGCGCAAGCCGAAATTCCGCGGCGAGTAGCGCGCATCGGCAACGAGGTCTGCGCCCCTAGCGGAACTGCCCTTTGGTCTCCGGTATGACGATGGCGCCGATCAGATAGATGATGAAGCCGCCGACGAGAAAAACAGCCAAAGCCACCGGAAGACCCTCAACCGATCCGCTCGTCAGCGAAACGAAGGTCGGCATCAACCCGCCGATGGCGAAGCCGACATTCCAGGAAAGCCCGGTGCCGCTGGCGCGCAACGCGGTGGGGAAGCGCTCGTTGAGGAAGATCAAGGTCGGCGCATAGGCCGCATTGCCGAGGAAGGCGATGGCGAGCGAATAGAGCCAGACGGCCCCCATGCTCTCCTGATGCGCCAAGGACAAATAGAGGATCGGCAGGAGGACGACGTTGAGAACGCCGAACAGGAGATAGGTCTTCTTGCGCCCGAGCCAATCGCTGAGCGCGCCCACCGTGATCGCGGCGAAAATGGTGACGAGACTGCCGACGATCAGCAGGGCCGAGGTTGTCGGATTGGGGAGCTTCAGCACGACGCGCAGAAAGGCCGGCATGTAGCCCGAGGTCAGGTAGTAGCCGACGCCGCCGCCGACGGTGATCAGGAGATTGACCAGGAAGGTGTTGAGGTGGGGCTGCGAGAACAGAGTGCGCAGCGGCGCGTGCTCGGCCGCTTTGCCGCGGTCGATTTGCTTCCACAGCGGCGATTCCTCGAGCGCGTTGAAAATGAAGAGGCCGAGAACAGAGCTGAGAATGCCGGTGAAGAACATACAGCGCCAGCCCCAGGTGGCAAAGGCATCGCCGGGAAACACCGAGGAGGTGATGTAGTAGGCGATCGAGGCGATGAGCGCGCCGATCCCGGCGCCGCCGCCGCCGATGAAGCCCGACAAGGTCCCGCGCCACCGCGCCGGAACGGTCTCCGTGCCGATGGTATGGGTCGAGGCGACCACGCCGCCGACGAAGACGCCCTGGATCAGCCGCAGGATCAGGAAGAGGATGGGCGCCAGCACGCCGACGACCTCGACGGTCGGCAAGAGGCCGAAGGCCGCGGTCGCCACGCCGACGCCGATCACGGCCAACATCATCGCCCCCTTGCGCCCATGGCGGTCGGCATAGGAGCCGAAAAATGCGGATCCGACGGGGCGCATCAGCAGCGTGACGGCGAAGGACGCGTAGACCGCAGCGAGCGATAAGGTCGGGTGAGTCGAGGGGAAGAAGAGCCGGCCTATCACCGGCGCGACATAAAGCAGGATGAACAGATCGAAGAGGTCGAGCGACCAGCCGAGAACCGAGGCGATGATGGCGGCGGCGAGCTGGCGGTTCCCGACGCGGTCCCCGCCCGTCCGACCTTCGGTCATGGCCGACATTGCCCCCTCCCAAGCGCCGTTATCGTTGATCAACTACACCACAGTTTGCCGCATCCCGCCAGCGTCGCGGGCCGGCACCGGCGGCGATGCCCGCCGCAGCCGCATACTTTGTCTCCTCCGCCGGGTCTTCCGTCTTGCGCGGATTTTCGAAATCTTCTCTACTGCGCCGGCGCCGGTGCGAGGCGGTTCGCCGCCGCTCGGAATTCCGGTCGCGCGTCTGGGGACAAGGCAAGATGACGGTAGCCGTGGTCGGCGCGCGGGTCTTCGATGGATCGGGTGCGGACCCGATCCCCGACGGTGTCGTGCTGATCGAGGGCGAACGCATCGCCGCCGTGGGACCGGCGCGATCCATCGCGCTGCCGCCCGCCGCCGAGCGTCTCGATGCCGCGGGCCGCACCGTGCTTCCGGGCATGGTCGATTGCCACGTCCACTGCACCTATCGCGCGCGCGACATGCGCCAGCATTTGCTCAACACGCCGACCTACAATGTTCTGAAGTCGGCCGAGATCCTGCGCGAAACCTTGGCCTGCGGCGTGACCACGGCACGCGATTGCGGCGGCGCCGATGCCGGCTTCCGCGCCGCCATCGAGGATGGCGCGATCGACGGGCCGCGTCTCCTCATTTCCATTCTCATGATCTCGCAGACCGGGGGCCACGGCGATTATTGGCTGCCCGCCGGGATGCGCCTGCCGAAGCGCGCCTGGCTGCCGAGCCCGGTCGCTGACGGTGTCGAAGGCGTGCGGCGCCTCACCCGCGAAGTGCTGATGATGGGCGCCGATTTCGTCAAGATCTGCTCGACCGGCGGCATCACCTCGGTGACGGATCATTGGAACGAGCCGCAATTCACCGTCGCGGAGATCGCCACGGCGGTGGCCGAGGCCGCCGCCAAGCACCGGCGCGTGGCAGTCCACGCCGAGGGCCTCGCCGGCATCCGCAACGCGCTGGCCGCCGACATTCATTCGCTCGAGCACGGCTGGTTCCTCGACGAGGCCTGCGTCGATGCCATGATCGCCAAGGGGATCTGGTGGGTCCCGACCCTGGCGCTGGTGCCGCTCTCGGTCGAGCGGCGCAAGCGCGACACCGCCTGGAGCGGTCAACAGCTCGGCGACGAGGCGACCAAGGATGCCGAAATCTACGCCCTCATGCAGAAGCAGATTCCCATGTGGCGCGACGCGGTCCGCCGCGGCATCAAAGTGGCGATGGGAACCGACCAGTCGCATCGGCTGCTGGTCGGCGAGAATCTCGTCGAGCTCGAATTCATGGTCCGCTATCTCGGCATGACGCCCGCTGAGGCTCTGGCCGCGGCGACGAGCCGCGCCGCCGAATGTCTGGAGCGCGGGGATATCGGGCTCCTCGCGCCGGGCCGCTTGGCCGATCTGCTCGTGGTCGAGGGCGACCCCTTGAGCAACATTGCGGCATTGCAAAAGCGGGAGAATATCAAGCTGGTGATGAAGGGCGGAAAAATCTTCGCCAACCGGCTGCAAAGTTGAGGGAGAGCAACATGCTGATCAATCGTTTCATGATCCGACCCTTCGTCGAGCAGGCATTGCGCGAGGAGCTCAATGCCGGCGATACGACCGGCGGCTTCCTGGTCGGCGACGATCCGGTGCAGACCGGGCGCATCTACGCCAAGGGCCGCGGCATCGTCTGCGGCTTGCTGCTCGCCGACGAGACCATTCGCACGCTCGACCCCGAGGCCGAGATCACCCATGGCAGCCAGGACGGCGCCGTGATGGAGCCCGGCACCGTCCTCCTCACCATCAAGGCGCGGGCCTCGACCTTCTTCGCCATCGAGCGCTGCGCGCTTGATTGGATTCAGCAGATGTCGGGCATCGCCACCAAGACCCGGCGCTATGTCGATCTGGTCAAGCATACCAAGGTGCGGGTGACCGACACGCGCAAGGGCTGGCCCGGCCTGCGCATGCTGCAGAAATACGCGGTGCGCGTCGGCGGCGCGCACAACCACATCTTCAATCTCACCAATTGCGTGCTCGTCAAGGACAATCACCTCAAGATCGCCGGCGGCATCCGCAACGCCGTCGAGATCCTGCGCAGCCGGGCGCAGCACACCTTCAAGTTCGAGGTCGAATGCGAGACCCTCGAGATGGTGCAAGAAGCGCTCGATTGCGGCGTCGAGGTCATCATGTTCGACAACATGGACCTCGACGAGATCCGCGCGGGGCTCAAGCTCGTCGCGGGACGGGCGCTGACCGAGGCCTCGGGCGGCATCAACGAGACGACGATCGTGCCGATCGCGGAAACCGGCGTCGACATCATCTCGGTGGGCGATCTCACGCACACGGTCAAGGCCGTGGACATCAGCCTCGACGTGCAGGACATCAAGCCCAGCGCCTTGCGGACGATCGAGCGGCTGCGGGCGGCTCAGGCCTGAGATGGCGAGCCTGCTGGAGTCCGGATTCAAATCGTCGCACGGCATCATCCCCGCGCTCGATTCCGAGACGCTCGACGAAATCAAAGCGGTGGTCGCCGCCACGACGCGGATCACCGGCGTGGTCGGCTACAAGGTCGGTCTGACTGCCGTGCTGCGGCTCGGGCTTGCGAAGGCGGTGCAGGAGCTGCGCGGCGTCACCGATCTGCCGCTCATCTACGACCATCAGAAGGCCGGGCCGGACGTGCCGGACATGGCGGCGAAGTTCACCGCGATCTGCCGCGAGGCCGGGGTCGATGGCCTCATTCTTTTCCCGGTGGCTGGGCCGCGGGCAGTGCGCGAGTTCGCCGGCGGCGCGCTGCGCAACGGTCTCCTCCCCATCGTCGGCGGCGACCTGCCGCTGCCCGACTACAATGTCTCGGGCGGCGGCTATGTCGCGGATGACGCGCTCGCCCGCATCATCGCCGACGCCGTGGCGTTGGGCGTCGATCATTTCGTGATCCCCGCCAACAATGCTGCGCGAGTGAAACGGCTCGCCGCCGATCTCGTCCTCCTTCTCGACCACCCGCCGGCGCTGGTGCTGCCGGGCATCGGCGCGCTCGGCGGCAGCATCGGCAACGTTTTCGCCGCAGCCCCCGGGTGCCGGCTCTATGCCGTCGTCGGCCGCGCCATCTATCACGCGCCCGATCCCGCGGAAGCGGCCAAGGCGCTGGCCGAGGAAGCGCTGAGCTTTGCCTGAGACGCGGCTCTTCATCGACGGCGCCTTCGTGCCGGCGCGCTCCGGGCGGGTCTTCACGACCTACGAGCCGGCGACGGGCGCGCCGCTTGCCGAAGTCGCGCGCTGCGGCGTCGAGGATCTCGAGATGGCCGCGGCGGTGGCGCGGCGCGCCTTCGACGACGGACCGTGGCGACGCATGCCGCCGTTCGAGCGCGGAGGTTTCTTGGCCCGGATTGCCCAGCGCATCCAAGCGCGCGCCGAATCTCTGGCCGAACTCGAGACGCGCAATGGCGGCAAGACCATCCAGAATTCGCGCAACGAGGTCGATGCCGCCGCGCGCGTCTTCGACTACTACGCCGGAGCGATGGACAAGTTCTTCGGCGAGACCATTCCGCTGGGCGATGGCGTGCTCGATTTCACCTTGCGCGAGCCGGTCGGCGTCGTCGCCCAAATCACGCCGTGGAATTTTCCGTTTCTCGCCGCCGCGTGGAAGCTGGCGCCGGCGCTCGCCGCCGGCTGCACCTGCCTGCTGAAGCCCGCGAGCCTCACGCCGCTTACCGCGCTCGCTCTCGCCGAGATCGTCGCCGAAATCGATTTGCCCAAGGGCGTCGTCAACATCGTGCCGGGTCCGGGGGCCGAGCTTGGCGCGACGATCGCGACATCGCCCTATATCGACAAGATCGCCTTCACCGGCGAAGGCGCTACCGGGGCCGCGCTAATGGCGGCGGCGGCGCCCTCGGTGAAGCGCGTCTCGCTCGAACTCGGCGGCAAGAGCCCGAACGTGATTTTTGCCGATGCCGATCTCGCCAAGGCCGCCGCCGCCGCGGTCAAGGCCGGCTTCGGCAATGCGGGACAAAGCTGCTCGGCGCGGACGCGAATCCTGGTCGAGCGTTCGGTCGAGGAGCGCTTTCTCGAACTCTTCATTGCCGCGACCCGGACCTGGCGCGTCGGCGACCCGCTCGATCCCGCCACCGATATGGGGCCGCTCATCTCGCGCGATCGCGTCGAAGCGGTGAAGGCCTATGTGCGCAGTGGGCTCGAGCAAGGGGCGACGCTCGCTCTCGGCGGCGCGGAGCCGCCCGAGCTGAAGCAAGGCAGCTATTTCGCGCCGACCATCTTCGCGCAGGCCGCGAACACGATGCGCATCGCGCAGGAGGAAATCTTCGGCCCGGTGGTGGCGGTCATCCCCTTCGACACCGAGGAGGAGGCGGTGCGCCTGGCGAATGCCAGCGAATACGGCCTCAACGGCTCGGTCTGGTCGCGCGACATCGGACGGGCCCTGCGCTTTGCCCGCGCGCTGCAGAGCGGCATGGTCTCGATCAATTCGCACGGCAGCGCCAGCCGTTACGGCACCTACGCGCCGTTCGGCGGCTACAAGAAATCGGGGATCGGACGCGAGCTTGGCATGCATGCGCTCGGCCTCTATACCGAGGTGAAGAACATCTTCATCGATCTCGCGGATTGAGGGCGCAGATGAGTTCGATCTTTTCCGAGCAATTATTAGCTGCGGCAGCGAGCGTGCTCGCCGCCGCCCGGCAGTCGAAGCTGCGCCTCGCCACCGCCGAGACCGTGACCGGAGGCTTGGTCGCGGCCTGCCTGACGTCGGTCTCCGGCGCCTCCGAGGTGTTCGAGCGCGGCTTCGTGCTCTATCACAGCTCGGCCAAGGCCTCGGGGCTTGGCATCGACGCCGAGATCTCATCGCGGCACGGCGCGGTCAGCGCCGAAGTCACCAAGGGGCTCGCCGAGGGCGCGCTCACGCATTCGACCGCCGGCGCCGCGGTCGCGGTGACGGGCTATGCCGGTCCCGGCGGCGGCAGCACCGCCAATCCCGTCGGCACCGTCTATGTCGCCGCCGCCCGAAGCGGCGGGCCGACGCTCGAAGAGCGGCACGTCTTCCCCGGCAGCCGCGACGAGGTGCGGCTGGCCGCGGTCGGCGCCGCGATCCGGCTCCTCAAGAGCGCCCTCGACGGCAACTGACGCTGCCGGCGCTCTAACGGTTCGGAATTTTTTTCAGCAGCGCGACGGCTTCATCGCCGGTCATGACATCGCCGAATTGCTGGATCACGACTTCCAGGGTTGCGCGGTGCTCCTCGTCGGAGAGCGCGGCGCAGCAATCCGATAGCATGACCACATTGAAATCCATCATCATCGCGTCGCGCGCTGTCGATTCGCAGCAGACATTGGTCTTGGTTCCGCCGATCAGGATGGTGTCGATGCCGAGACTGCGCAGGATGCGCTCGAGCGGCGAGGCGCCGGGAATGAGCGCGCTATAGCGATTCTTGACGATGGTGATGTCGCCGGGCGCGACAAGCAGTTCGGGCCACACCGCCTGCCGTTCCGGCGCCAGGCTCTCGAGCGTGCGCGCGCGTACTTCGTCGGCAACGAAGTGATTGAAGAAGCCCTCCCAGTCGCTGCGGCCGCGGCGCGTCGTGTTGGCGTTCAGGATCCAGATGACCGGAACGTCCAGGGCGCGCAGCGCCGCGGTCAGGCGGTTGATCTCGCCGACGATGCCGCGCGATGCCGGCACCTCGGCCGGCGCGCCCGGCTGACAGAAGGTGCTCTGCATGTCGATCACCGCCAGCGCCGTGCGCCGCGGATCGAGACGGTCGAACAAATGATAGCGGCCGCGCCGGGCCACCACGCGATCGACGATTTCCCGGCGGATTTCGACTGCATGCATGATCAATTCCCCGCTTCCGGTCGGACGGACGGTGCCTCGTCGCACTCTGGGCGTTTTCGCGGGATCGGCGCAAGCCGCATTTGAACCGGCCCGCGCGCCGCCGCAGCTGCACCGAATCGTATCGCGCGGGTTGACTTCGGTCAGCCTTAGTCTTAAATTGTTTAGTCCTAAACACCCCTCGGCCCCGCGATGTGGAAGCCGCCGCAGCGCATCATCTTCAAATCGAGCTATGGCCATGTGCCGAGCCGCGAGGAGGCGGCGCGATCGCGGCTCTTCGCGCCGATTCGCGTCGGCGCGGCGATGCTCGAACAATCCACCTGGGTTCCGGCGATGGTGCCGTGGCGGGCGACCGAGCAAGGCTTCGTCACCGACCACGTCCTCTCGTGGTACGAGCGCTTCGCGCGCGGGCGGCCCGGCGCCATCGTCGTCGAGGCGACCGGGGTGCGCGACACCCCAAGCGGCCCGCTCCTGCGCATCGGCGATGATTGCTTCATCCCGGGCCTGCGCCGCCTGGTCGAGACCGTGCGCGCGGCCAGCGCCGGGCACACCCGGCTCTTCATTCAGCTCCTCGATTTCCTGACCATCCGCCGCCGCCCCGAGCCGCAGAAGTTCTTCGAGCGCTTCCTCACGGTGACCGATCGGCACCGCGCGGCGCTCGGCGCCCCGGATCTGCCGGAGGAGGACGTGCGGGCGCGTCTCGCGGCGCTGCCCGAGGCGGAGCTGGCGCAGGCGTTGACGCCGCGCGAGCTCGAGGCGCTGCGCTTCGGCTATCGCGAGCGCGTCACCGACATGGAGCTGCCGCATATCCGCAGCTTGCCGCAGGCGCTGCCGGACGCCTTCGCCGCCGGCGCCGCGCGTGCGCGGGAGGCGGGGTTCGACGGCGTCGAACTGCATTACGCGCACGCCTACACCATGGCGTCATTTCTTTCGGCCACCAACACGCGCGAGGACGGCTATGGCGGCGCGCGCGAGAACCGCCTCCGTCTGCCGCTCGAGGTCTATCGCCGGGTGCGCGAGCGCGTCGGCGGCGATTTCATCGTCGGCTGCCGCTACCTCGCCGAGGAATGCGTCGGCGGCGGATCCCCGCTCGAGGATACCGTCTATTTCGGCGTCGGCTTCGCCGCGGCCGGGATGGATTTCCTGTCGACCTCGCGCGGCGGGCTGTTCAACGACGCCAAGCAGCCGCATGTCGGCGAAGCGGCCTATCCCTATACCGGCCCGAGCGGCTACGAATGCATTCCGCAGCACATCTCCGACGAGCGCGGCCCGTTCGGGCGCAACATCGCCGCCACCGCGGCGATCCGCCGGGCGATCCGCGCCGCCGGCTTCACGACCCCCGTCATCGCCACCGGCGGCGTCCATAATTTCGAGATCGCGGAGCGCATGCTGGCCGAGGGCGTTTGCGACATCGTCGGCGCGGCGCGGCAATCGCTCGCCGATCCCGACTGGTACCGCAAAGTCGCGCTCGGCCTCGGCGGCACGGTGCGGCTGTGCGAATACACCAACTACTGCGAGGGCCTCGATCAGAAGCACAAGGAGGTGGCCTGCAAGCTCTGGGACAAGAAGGATCTCGACGCGCCCGGCGTACCGCTCACTGCCGACGGCAGGCGGCGCCTGGTCGCGCCCGATTGGGACGGCGCGCCGGATTAGGGCGCCGGGATCAGGCGATGGCGCTGAACAACCGGACCCTCCGCGCGACCTATGGCGGCGACCTCGAGACCCGTGTCAGCCCCGACGACCATGCCGACCTGCGGCTGTGGCTGCGGGTCATGACCGTCCACAAGCTCATCGGCAACGAAATTCGCCGCCGCCTGCGCGCCGAGTTCGGCATGTCGCTGGCGCGCTTCGACCTGATGGCGCAGCTCGAGCGCAATCCCCGGGGCATCCGCATGGTCGAGCTGTCGCGGCGGCTGATGGTGACGACCGGCAACATCACGCAGCTCACCGATCAGCTCGAGCGCGAAGCGCTGGTCCGGCGCACCCCCGACCCGCAGCACCGCCGCGCCTTCCTGATCTGCTTCACGCCCAAGGGCCGCCGGCTTTTCGCCGCCATCGCGAAGGCGCACGAGGCCTGGATCGTCGAACTCTTCGCCGGCCTGACGCGGCCGGAGAAGCAATCGCTCTATGGGCTCCTCGCCAAGGAAAAAGCCGCTCTCGCCGAACGCATCGCCAAAGCCAATCCGTGATCGCGCTCGCGGCCTCGGCGCAAGGCGGACGACGCGACATCCGACAGCCGGCCGATACTGGTACTCCCGACCGAACCCGACCCGCTATGATCCATATGTGGCGCGGTGCCCGATGGTGCGGCGCTCGCGCAGGGCGGGGTCGGCGGATGGAGCTCAACGACAAGTACCTTGTGCTGTTGCGGCGGGAACTGACGCGGGCGCAGGCGCGGCTCAAACGCGCCGAGCAGGAGCGCGATCGGCTCCTGCGCCAGAACGGGCGCCTGATGGAAGAGATGGCGCGCGGTCGAGCGCGGGCTAACCCGCCACCTTCTCGCTCCGCTCGCTCGAAGCCGCGGTGACGATGGCTTCGAGCGCGGCGACGGTGGCAACCATCTCCTCGCTCGGAACCGGGTAGGGCGCGCCGCCCTCGGCCGCGTCGGCGAAGGCCTCGAGATTGGCGCGCACGGCATCGAATGCGGGATAATCGACGCTCACCGCCCGGCCGCCGCTGCGGCAGGTCGTGAGAACCCAGCCCTCGGGCGCCTTGGGATGCGCCTTGTCGCGCACTTCGGCCCAACCCTTGTTGCCATAAACCATCAGCCGGCCGGCGAAGGGCGTCGCCAGGATGGCGCCGAGCAGCATTTGGGCGCCGCCCTGAAACTCGACGAGCGCGGCGAGCGTGTCGCCGTTGGGGAGCCCGCTGGCCAGATGACGCACGCTGGCCCGGGCACGCTCCGCCGGGCCGAGCAGGCTGACCGCGAGGTCGAGCATATGGACTCCAGTCGCGGTCAGCGGTCCCGCCGGCGCATCGCGCGCGTTGAGCCGCCAATTGTCGGCGGGAAGATTGAGGAAGAGGTCCTGGCAGAAGCTCGCCTCGATCTGCAGGAGCGTGCCGAGCGCGCCCGACCGGGCCAGCCGGCGAAGCTCCAGCATCGGCGGCTCGAAGCGGCGCTCGTGCCCGATGCCCAGCACGACGCCGTTCGCGCGGCAGGCGGCGACGGCGGCCAGCGCGTCACGGCGGTAGAGGGCCAAGGGCTTCTCGCAAAAGACATGCTTGCCCGCCGCTGCCGCAGCGATGATTTGGGCGGTGTGGAGGGAATGGGGCGTGCACAGGATCACCGCGCCGATGGCGGGGTCGGCGAGCGCATCCTCGAGGGTGCCGAAGGCGAGACCGTGCGCCCGAGCCCAATCCGCGCCGGCGGGATCGATGTCGACGGCGCGCGACGGCCGGAGCTTCGGACTCGACTGCAAGAGCTGGGCGATGGTCCTGCCCCACCAGCCCAGCCCGACGATGGCGGCGTTCAGCATGGCGCACCCTCCCGGTCGAGGCTTATGGCAAAGATGGCGCCGCCATGCCAGCCGCCGCCGTGCCCAAGCATTCGAGCGGGCGAATCACGCGCAGTTCGATTAGCTGATTTGGCTAGATTTTAACAATATTTAGCGGTTGCCCAGCTTCCTTGAATTTCTTATCGTCAGTTCTAGGAATTCCCATGCGAGGGAAGCAAGGGAGGCCCTTTCATGGCCCGGCGTAGTTTGAAAGTGCGAGTTCGTCCGGGCTGGGATCGGCAGACCCAGTTCGGCTTGGTCGATGGTCAGATCGTTCGGCGTCGCTGGCGGATTCTGCAATCGGCCGGGCCGGAGGCGGCTCCGTTCGCGCCGATGCCGCCCTGGGTCCACACCCCCGACCAATTCGTCGAGTGGCTTTCCCTGCGCCTCGCGGCGGGCGAGATGCGTCAGTATTTCCGCGAACTCGAGGTCATCGCGCGGCGCAGCTGCGATCTCGAGCTGCTTCGCTTTGCCCGGCACCACCTGGCGCGGCAATAGGATCGCATCCGCCGCAACGCCGGCGGCGGCAGCTACATGTCCGACGCCACCGTGTTGAAGAGCCCGCTGACGGAGCCTCCAAGAGTGATGACCGCGCCGACGATCGCCACGGCAATCAGCGAGGCGATCAGTGCGTATTCAATGGCCGTTGCGCCGCGTTCCTCGCGCAACAGCCGCGATACCATCCTCTGCATAGCCCGATCCCACCTCAGCCGATGGCGAAGAGCCGAGCTTAGCGCCACAGCGTTACGGCTTCGTAAAATCTATTAAAAAAGGGATGCGGTCCGGGTCGTGCGGCGGGAGCGCCGCCGGAGGTAGCCCCGCCCGCTTGCTTGGAGGAAAGGGGTGCAGGCGGGGCCGACCCAGGGTCTTTGCCCGCCAAGGGGGTCGAGCGGGCTGACCCCATTAGCGCCCGCGCGCGCGCCCGAGCCAAGTTAAATCGCGTTCATGATGAAGGGGTCTCGCGCCGGTCACAATTCTACCGTAGTTTCAGCCTCTTACCGTGCGACTCTAGAGCACTGCGGCAAGCAAGCAGAGCGCCATGCCGGCGGCGAGGACGAGCCAGGCGATCGAGGGCGGACGTGCGCCGAGCGAGCGTCCCGAGCGCGGGCTGAGATTTGCCATTCTATCCCCTCATCTCCCCACAACTGTAGTTAAGGAATGATAGGACGGCCATGGCCGAGCCATCCCCCGGGACGCGCCGCTTTGCCACTGCGCCGAGGCTCATCGCTTGCCGGCAGAGACCTTGGTCTTGGTCTTCGCCTCGCCGTTGCGCGCCACCCGCTCGACCAGCCGCGCCGCGACGCGCGGGCTCACGAAATGCGAGACGTCCCCGCCCAATTGCCCGATCTCCTTGACGAAGCGCGAGGAGATGAACTGAAAGCGATCGGAGGCCATGAGGAACACCGTTTCGACCGTGGGATTGAGGCGGTTGTTCATGCCGGCCATCTGGAATTCGTATTCGAAATCGGAGACCGCGCGCAGGCCGCGGATGATGACGCTGGCTTCGACCGAGACGGCGAAATGCATGAGCAGCGAGTCGAACGGAACGACCTCGACGCGCCTTTGCGTCTCCGCCTCGACAAGATGCGCGATCTCGCCGCGCACAATCGCGACCCGCTCGTTGGTGGTGAAGAGTGGACCCTTGCCGGCGTTGCGCGCGACGCCGATCACCAGCCGGTCGACGATCTTGGTGGCGCGCAGCACGATGTCCATGTGGCCGTGTGTCATCGGATCGAAGGTGCCGGGATAGACTCCGACTCTGGGCTTGCTCATGCTTCTCCCCCGTTTCGCGCCGGCACGTCCTCGCCGTTCTCCCCGGTCTCGGCCAGGCGCGCAACCGAGACGACGCGCTCGCCCTCGTCGACCTTGAAGACCATGACGCCGCCGCTGCGCCGGCGGCGGATGCTGATGTCCTTGACCGGCACGCGGATCACCGTGCCGCCATTGGTCACCAGCATGATCTGATCGCCTTCCGCCATCGGGAAGACTTCCGCGGTCGGCCCCTGGCCCTTGCCGAGATCGTTGTTCTCGCGGCCCTGGGCGCCGCGCCCGGTGATCGGAAAATCATAGGCCGAGGTGCGCTTGCCGAAGCCCTTCTCGGTCAAGGTCAACACGAACTCCTCGCGCGCGGCGAGATCGGCGTATTGCTCCTCGGAGATGGTCCCCTCGGCGCCGCTCTCGACCTCGCCCTCCTCGCTCTCGATCTCCTCGGGAACGCCGCGGCGGCGCTCGGCCGCCAGTCGCAGATAGGCGTAGCGCTGCTCGGCGGGCACATCCTCGTGGCGCAGGATCGACATCGAGATAACCGCATCGCCCTCGCCCAGGCGGATGCCGCGGACGCCGACCGAGGAACGGCCGGTGAAGACGCGCACATCCTCGGCCGGAAAGCGAATGCACTTGCCGTTACGCGTCGCCAGCAGCACGTCGTCGCGCTCGGTCGCGATCGCCGCGGCGATCAGCCGGTCGTCGGCATCCTCGCCCTCGAACTTCATGGCGATCTTGCCGGAAGCGAAGACGTTGACGAAGTCGGAGACGGCGTTGCGCCGCACATTGCCTTTGGCGGTGGCGAAGACAACCGTCTGGCTCCCCCATTCCGACTCGTCCTCAGGCAGCGGCATGACGGTCGAGATGCGCTCCTCCGTGACCAGCGGCAGCAAATTCACCATCGCCTTGCCGCGCGACTGCGGCGTGCCGATGGGCAGGCGATAGACCTTGAGCTTGTAGACGCGGCCCGAGGAGGTGAAGAACAGCATCGCCGCATGGGTCGAGGCGACGAAGACCTGGCTGACGAAATCCTCCTCGCGCATCGCCATGCCGGCGCGGCCGCGGCCGCCCCGGCGCTGCGCCCGGTATGTCGAGAGCGGCACGCGCTTGATGTAGCCGCCATGGCTTACCGTCACCACCATGTCCTCGCGCTGGATCAGCGCCTCGATGTCGGTCTCGAATTCGACATCCTCGATGAGCGTGCGGCGCGCGTTGGCGAACTGCTCCTTGACCGAGCGCAGCTCCTGGCGCAGCACGTCGAGCAGCCGCTCGCGCGAGCCGAGGATCTCGAGATAGCCCGCGATCTCCGTGACCACGCCCGAAAGCTCCTCGCCGATCTTGTCCCGCTCGAGCCCGGTCAGGCGCTGCAGGCGGAGCTCGAGGATCGCCTTGGCCTGCTCGTCGGAAAGTCGGTAAGCGGCAGCGCTGTCGGGCGCGCGCTCCTCGACCAGCGCGATGAGCGGCGCCACCTCGGCGGCGGGCCAGTCGCGCGCGATGAGCGCGGCGCGCGCGACGCTCGGGTCGGCGGCGGCGCGAATGAGAGCGATGACCGCATCGATGTTGGCGACGGCGACCGCCAACCCGACCAGGATATGCGCCCGCTCGCGCGCCTTGCCCAAGAGGTGGACGGTGCGCCGCGTCACGACCTCTTCGCGGAAGGCGACGAAGGCGGCGAGGATGTCCTTGAGGTCCATCGTCACCGGACGGCCGCCGTCGAGCGCCAGCATGTTCACGCCGAAGCTCGTTTGCAGCGGGCTGTAGCGGTAAAGCTGGTTCAACACGACATCGGCGATCACGTCGCGCTTCAATTCGACGACGACGCGCACGCCGTCGCGGTCGCTCTCGTCGCGCAGATCCGAGACGCCTTCGATCAGCTTCTCGCGCACCACCTCGGCGATGCGCTCGATCATCCGGGCCTTGTTGACCTGATAGGGGATTTCCGTGACCACGATCGCCTCGCGGTCCCGCCCGATGGACTCGATATGCGAGCGGCCGCGCATGACGATCGAGCCGCGTCCCACCCGGTAGGCGGCGTGAATGCCGGCGCGGCCGAGGATGATGCCGCCGGTCGGGAAATCCGGCCCGGGAATGTACTCCATCAACTCCTCGACGGAGAGCTCGGGATTGTCGATGACGGCGATGGCGGCGTCGATCACCTCGCCCAGATTGTGCGTGGGGATGTTGGTCGCCATGCCGACGGCGATGCCGGAGGCGCCGTTGACCAGCAGGTTCGGAAAGCGCGCCGGCAGGACCTTGGGTTCCTCGCGGCTGCCGTCGTAATTGGGCTGGAACTCGACCGTGTCCTTGTCGATGTCGTCGAGCAACGCATCGGCGGCGCGCGACAGGCGCGCCTCGGTGTAGCGCATCGCCGCCGGCGGATCGCCGTCCATCGAGCCGTAATTGCCCTGGCCGTCGATGAGCGGCAGACGCATGGCGAAATCCTGGGCCATGCGCACCATCGCGTCATAGATCGCGTCGTTGCCGTGCGGATGATAGGCGCCCATCACCTCGCCGACGATGCGCGCCGATTTGCGGAACGGCCGGTTCCAGTCGAAGCCGCCCTCCTTCATCGCATAGAGGATGCGGCGGTGCACCGGCTTCAAGCCGTCGCGCACATCCGGCAGCGCGCGCGCCACGATCACGCTCATGGCGTAATCGAGGTAGGAACGCTTCATCTCCTCGTCGATGGCGACGGGCGTGAGGTCCAAGGGCGGCGGTGCGGGAGGAAGGGCCAAGCGATCGTCCAGCGGTGTCGGAACACAAAGCAAACGCTGGCCGAAAACGCCAGCGTTCATAGGCGGTTAAGACTAGCCGATTTTGCACGGCGGGACAACGCCGCGCGCCCCGATGAGGAGGCTTTCGGCGATTCTCCACCGTAAATAAAATATGGTATGTTTTCAGTGGGTTACAAGCCGCTACCTGGGCGATTTTCAGGGTCGCCGCCGGCCGCGGCAGGAGTTCGCTCGGACCGGGCGTTTTTGCGGCGCAAAAAGGTGCCGAGTCCCGGGCTCGCGCCGTCCGGATTTCGCCGGGCGCTAGCGGTTTCCCGCGCGACTCATCGCTCAGCGGTTGAGCAGCGGGATGTCCTTTGCCGTCTCCTTCGGCGCGGGAATACTGCGGAGATAGGCGTAGATGTCGGCGGCATCCTGATCGGTCAGCGCCGTCTCGCCATAGGGCGGCATTTCGTTCGCCGGCCGGCGCAGCTGCCGGGTGAAGTTGTCGAAGGACATGGAGAGCGTCGCGACGCGCGGGCCGGCGACGCTCGAGCCTTGTCCGACATAGCCGTGGCACTCGTAGCAGCCGTCGTCGACATAGAGCTGCTTGCCCCGGCTCTCGTCGCCGCCACTGTCCTGCGCCCGCGCCGCGGCGGAAACGCCGGCGAGGAGCAGCGCCGCCGCCACCAGGGAAAACGATGACACCCTCACCTCGCCCGCCCCTAGCGCGGCTGGGTCACGGCGTCGACGAGCGCCGGCTCGCCGCGCTTGACGACCGCGAGCGCGCGCTGAATTGCCGGGCCGATCTCCTGGGGATCGCTGACCGGCCCCTCGGCATAGACGCCCATCGCCTGCGCCAGCTTGGCATAGTCGATGAAGGGCTCGCGCAAGGTGGTGCCGATCCAGGTGCGGTCGAGGCCGCGGCTGCGCCGATCCGCCATGCGCTGCACATGCATATATTCCTGATGATAGGCGCGGTTGTTGTGGACGATCATCAGGAGCGGGATGCGGTGGTGCGCCGCGGTCCACAGCGCGCCGGGCGAATACATGAGATCGCCGTCGCCCTCGATCGCCACGGTGATGCGGCCGTGCTTGCGGTTGGCCAGCGCCGCGCCGACGATGGCGCCGCCGCCATAGCCTTGGCCGGCGCCGCCGGAATCGCCGATATAGTGGTGGTGCTTCTCCATCGCCCAGAGGCGCTGCGGCCAGCGGCTGGTGAAGGTGGTGCCGGTGACGAGAGACCAATCTTCCTTCTCGATCTGGCCCCACAGCTCCGCGCACAGCCGCGCCGTGCTGATCGGGCTGGCATCCCAGCCATAGACCGCGTCGTCGCGGTCGGCCGCGAGGAGCTTGGCGCGGGCCTCCGCCAGCTTCTGTCCGCGCGCGGCAAAGACCGAGCGCCGGTCGTCGGTGACGAGACGCTTTGCCGCCTCGATCAGGGCGGGCAAGGTCTCCTCGCCGTCGCCGGCGATGGCGAGATCGATTTCGGCGAAGCGCTGGAAGTTCTGGAAGTTCGATTTGAGGTAGAGGTCGCCGGTGCCAATGGCGACGGTCTTGACCCCGGCGCGCGTGAGCAATTTCGAGCTGCGATGGAGCTGATCGCGGTAGCTGTGGAGCGTGCCCCAGAAATCGTTGAGCTCGAGGCCGAGAATCACATCGGCCTGAGAGATCAGCGGGCGGGCGCGGCCGCTGTGATTGAGCTTGTGCCGCGACGGGAAGTTCATGCGGCCGCCCTGGTCGATCACCGGCGCCTGCAGCAACTCGGCCAGCTCGACGAGGCGCGCTATCCCGGCCGGCGTGCGCGCGAGCCGGTCGGCCAAGATCACTGGAGTCTCGGCCGCCACCAGCAGACGAGCCGTCTCGGCCACCGCCGCGGAATCGCCCTCGGGCAGCGTGCTCCGCGGCAGTTTCGGAATGGCGAGCGCGGCCTCCTCCTCGATCGCCCCTTCCTGCAGCTCGCTGTCGATCGCGAGGACTACGGGTCCCATCGGCGGCGTGACGGCGATCTTGTAGGCGCGCACCGCCGATTCCGCGAAATCCTGCAGCGAGGCCGGCTGATCGTCCCATTTGACGAAGTCGCGGACGATGACCGCGTTGTCCTGCGCGGTATGCGCCCACTCGACGCCGGGCCGGCGCATCTCGGCATTGACCGAATTGCCGACCATGAGGAAGACCGGCGCGCGGTCGCACCAGGCGTTGTAGAGCGCCATCGAGGCGTGCTGCAGCCCGACCACCGCATGCGCCATCACCGCGATCGGCTTGCCTTCGATCTTCGCGTAGGCATGCGCCATCGCCACCGCGGCTTCCTCATGGGTGCAGGTGATGAACTCGGGCCCCGTGTTCTTGCCGTAGTTGATGAGGGATTCGTGCAGGCCGCGGAAGCTCGAGGCGGGATTGGCGCAGACATATTCGAAGTCGAGGGATTTGAGCACATCGACCATGAAGTCGCCGCCGCTTCTGCCCTCGGTCAAGGGCTGCTCGCGCGGCGGCTCGCGGTTTTCGGCGGCGGCGAGTTGGATCGGCAGGGCCGGCCGCGCGGCCGGGCGCACCGGCGCCGCTGCGGCCAGCGGCGGCGCCACGGCGGCCGCTCCAACGAGGGTTGCGCCTTTGAGAAAGCTGCGCCGGGCGACGGCGCCCGGTTGCCGCGTCTGCCGCATCGTTCCGGCTCCGGTTCCGAGGCCCCGCTAGAACGGAATCTCGTCGTCGAGATCGCCTACGGGCGGCCGGCGTTCGCCGCCGCGGGCGCTGCGGCCGCTCGCGGGCGGCTCGTCCTCGCCGGGCGCGAAATCGCCGCCGCCGCCGCCGCCGAAGCCGGCCTCGCCGCCGCCGCGCGCGCCGTCGAGCATGGTCAGCTCGCCGCGGAAGCGCTGCAGCACCACCTCGGTCGAATAGCGCTCCTGGCCGGAATTGTCGGTCCATTTGCGCGTCTGCAGCGCCCCCTCGACATAGATCTTCGAGCCCTTCTTCAGGTATTTCTCGACGATATCGACGAGCCGCTCGTTGAAGATGACGACGCGGTGCCACTCGGTGCGCTCCTTGCGCTCGCCGCTGCTCTTGTCGCGCCAGCTCTCGGAAGTCGCGAGCGACAGATTGGCGACGCGGGTGCCGTCCTGGGTGGAGCGGATTTCCGGATCCCGGCCGAGATTGCCGACCAGGATCACCTTGTTGACGCTTCCGGCCATGATGCTGCTTTCGGGCGAGAGGTTGCGACATTTGTCGGCCCCTCACCCCCCGGTGGGGAGAGGGCGGTGAGGGGGCGTTATTCCGGCCATGATACTAGCGCCGGGCCGCCCCACAAGCGACCGACTTGTCTTGGGCTTCCACCAGCGCTTCCCATCTATAGCGCCCGGGGTGGCACGGCGCCGCCGCCCGACGCTATAGTGCGCCATCACCGGCCGGCCGAGCCTCATGCAGGAAATCCGCGTTCGCGGCGCCCGCGAGCACAATCTCAAGAATGTCGATGTCGACATGCCCCGCGACAGTCTGGTGGTGATCACCGGCCTGTCGGGCTCGGGCAAGTCCTCTTTGGCCTTCGACACGATCTATGCCGAGGGCCAGCGCCGCTATGTCGAGAGCCTTAGCGCCTATGCGCGGCAGTTCCTCGAGCTGATGCAGAAGCCCGATGTCGATCTGATCGAGGGGTTGTCGCCGGCGATCTCGATCGAGCAGAAGACGACTTCGAAGAACCCGCGCTCGACCGTCGGCACGGTGACCGAAATCTACGACTACATGCGCCTGCTTTACGCGCGCATCGGCATTCCCTATTCGCCCGCGACCGGCCTGCCGATCGAAAGCCAGACCGTGTCGCAGATGGTGGACCGCATCCTCGCCATGCCGGAGGGCACGCGGCTCCTGCTGCTGGCGCCCATTGTGCGCGGACGCAAGGGCGAGTACCGCAAGGAGCTCGCCGATCTGCAGAAGCGCGGCTTCCAGAGGGTCAAGATCGACGGCAAGATGTTTGAGATCGAGGCGGCGCCGGCGCTCGACAAGAAGCTCAAACACGACATCGAAATCGTGGTGGACCGCATCGTCGTGCGCGCGGGCCTCGGCAACCGGCTCGCGGATTCGCTCGAGACCGCGCTGGGCCTCGCCGACGGCATCGCCATTGCCGAGAGTGCCGATGGCGGCGAGCGCACGCTGTTTTCGGCGAAATTCGCCTGTCCGGTCTCGGGCTTCACCATTCCCGAGATCGAGCCGCGGCTCTTCTCCTTCAACAATCCGCATGGCGCCTGCCCCGCTTGCGACGGGCTCGGCACCAAGCCGTTCTTCGATCCCGAACTCGTCGTGCCGGACGAGCGGCTTTCCTTGCGCGAGGGCGCGATCGCGCCGTGGGCCAATTCGAGCTCGCAATGGTATGCGCAGACGCTCGACAGTTTGGCGCGCCATTACAAGATCAGCACCAACACGCCGTGGAAGGATGTGAAGGAGAGCGTGCGCCGCGCCATCCTGTTCGGCTCGAACGGCGACCCGGTCGCGATGAAATACGACGATGGCGTCAAGGCCTATACGACGACGCGCGCTTTCGAGGGCGTCATCCCCAATATGGAGCGGCGCTGGCGCGAGACCGACAGCGCCTGGCTCAAGGAGGAGCTCGGCCGCTATCAGGGCGAGGCGCCGTGCGAGACCTGCCGCGGCAAGCGGCTCAAGCCCGAGGCGCTCGCGGTCAAGATCCGCGGCCTCGACATCAGCGCGGTCACTGATTTCTCGATCCTCGCGGCCTTCGAGTGGTTCGGGGCGCTCGACCAGCACCTGACGCAGAAGCAGCGCGACATCGCCCAGCGCATCCTCAAGGAGATCAACGAGCGGCTGGGGTTCCTGAGGAATGTCGGGCTCGAGTATCTGACCTTGGCGCGCGCCTCCGGCACGCTTTCGGGCGGCGAGAGTCAGCGCATCCGCCTCGCCTCGCAGATCGGCTCGGGCCTCACCGGAGTGCTCTATGTCCTGGACGAGCCTTCGATCGGGCTGCACCAGCGCGACAACGACCGGCTGCTTGCGACCCTGAAGCGGCTCCGCGATTTGGGCAACACCGTCATCGTCGTCGAGCACGACGAGGAGGCGATCCGCAGCGCCGATTATCTCGTCGATATGGGACCCGCCGCCGGCATCCATGGCGGCCGCGTCGTCGCCGCGGGCCCGCCCGATTCGGTGCTGAAGTCGCCCGACAGCATCACCGCGCAGTACCTCACGGGACAGCGGCGCATCGAATTGCCGCTCGTACGGCGGTCCGGACGGCGCGGCCAGACCCTCAAGGTGGTGGGCGCGCGCGCCAACAATCTGCAGCGCATCGACGTGACGATTCCGTTGGGCACCTTCACCTGCGTCACCGGCGTCTCCGGCGGCGGCAAATCGACCCTGGTGGTCGACACGCTCTACAAGGCGCTCGCCCGGCGCCTGAACGGCGCGCATGAGCATCCCGGCGCGCATGACCGCATCGAGGGCGCCGAGCATCTCGACAAGATCGTCGATATCGACCAGTCGCCGATCGGCCGCACGCCGCGCTCCAACCCCGCGACATATACCGGCGCGTTCACGCCGATCCGCGAGTGGTATGCCGGGCTGCCCGAGGCCAAGGCGCGCGGCTATGGGCCGGGGCGGTTCTCGTTCAACGTCAAGGGCGGACGCTGCGAGGCGTGCCAGGGCGACGGCGTGCTCAAGATCGAGATGCATTTCCTGCCCGACGTCTATGTCCAATGCGACGTGTGCAAGGGCAAGCGCTACAACCGCGAGACGCTCGAGGTCGCCTTCAAGGGCAAGAGCGTCGCCGACGTGCTCGACATGACGGTCGAGGAAGGCGCCGAGTTCTTCCGCGCGGTGCCGGCGATCCGCGAGAAGATGGTGACGCTGGAGCGGGTCGGGCTCGGCTATATCCATGTCGGTCAGCCCGCGACGACGTTGTCGGGCGGCGAGGCCCAGCGGGTCAAGCTCGCCAAGGAATTGTCACGCCGCGCCACCGGGCGCACGCTTTACATCCTGGACGAGCCGACCACCGGGCTCCATTTCGAGGATGTGCGCAAGCTCTTGGACGTGCTGCACGCGCTCGTCGAGCAGGGCAACACCGTGGTGGTGATCGAGCACAATCTCGAAGTCATCAAGACCGCCGACTGGATCATCGATCTTGGCCCCGAGGGCGGCGCCGGCGGCGGCCGCATCGTCGCCACCGGCACGCCCGAGGACATCGCCGACGCCGCGGGCAGCTACACCGGCCAATATCTCCGCGCCTATCTCCAGCGCAGCGGCGGCGCGAAGAAGAAGAAGCGGGCGTAGGGGGCGATGAAGATGACTTCGGCGCGGAAGGCCGCGATTGCCCGCGCGATCGCCATGATGAAACGTGGCCTGCCCTGGCCAAAGGACCTCGTTCTCCCGGCCCGTGACGAGATTCACGAACGACGACCATCAGTGTCGACGCCAACGCGCAAGCCCATGCGAAACGACCGGCAATGACGACATGCCAACCTGGTAAATCAACGACTCTTCGGTAATCGTCACTCCCGCGTAAGCGGGAGCCCAGGGGAAACAGCCGTGCTGCCGGCCCTGGATGCCCGCCTGCGCGGGCATGACGAAACGACCGAAGACATGGCGGGGTTTGGACGCCTCCCTCCCCTCACGCGGCGGCGATAAGCGCGGCGGCGAGTTCCTGGGGGCGGTCGACCATCACGTCGTGGCCGCAAGCGATGCTGACGAACTGCCAGGCCGGATCGTTCCTGAGGCGCGCGGCGAATTGCTGGAACGGCGACGGCTCCCAGCCGGCGGCGAGGATGTA